>ENA-UOOR01003643-UOOR01003643.1-fermentation-metagenome-genome-assembly--contig:-NODE-3643-length-13284-cov-2.691813_pt1 | contig 13284 bp, 8 predicted proteins | sample MGYA00245780_ERZ724029 | MGnify/ENA primary metagenome ERZ724029 (study PRJEB28704, sample SAMN03018315) | fermentation metagenome | biome: anthropogenic terrestrial biome; feature: soil; material... | reverse complement strand
CCCGAGACCGGCGAGCCCTCCGGCCTGCTGTTAGAGGCGGCCATGAATCTGGTGGCCGGACTGAAACCGGAGTACACAAAGGACCAGTATAAAGAGGCCATCACATGGCTTCAGAGCTGGTTGAACGGAAAAGGCGTGACGACCATTTATGATGCCATGATCCCGCTGGACAATGAAAATTACTACATGGCATTTCAGGAGTTGGCCGCGGCAGGCGAGCTGACCGTTCGGGTGCGGGGCGCCTGGCATCTGGCGCCTGAAATGGGGACGGAGACAGAGCTGATGGCCATGGTGGACGACGGAATTGAAAAGTCCAAGGGCTTTACAACGGACTATTTCCAAGTCAACAGCTTCAAATTCTTTGCCGATCAGGTCGTGGAGGAAGAGACTGCTTACATGGCGCAGCCGTACAACACACGCCAGGATGGCTGGAGAGGGATGAAGGTCTGGGACGACGCGGTCATGGAGGCACTGTTCCTGAAAATCGACCAGGCGGGCTTCCAGATCCATGTTCACCAGATCGGTGACGCCGCAGCCACCTACACGCTGGATATTCTGGAAAAGGTGCAGGAGACCAACGGCGAGCGGGATTCCCGACACACCTTTGCCCATGTGCAGTTCATCAACGAAGAGGATCAGCAGCGTCTGGCGGATCTGAAGATGAATGCCATCATCGCGCCGTACTGGTTTGCCAGGGACGACTATTACTGGGGACTGTATCTTCCCTCTCTGGGTCAAGAGCGCGTCAACCATATGTACCCCGCGCAGTCCCTGTTTGACAAGGGCATCAATGTTGCCACCCACAGCGACTTTTTTGTGACGGAGCCTGAGCTGGGCTGGCTGCTCTATTCCGCGGTGACCAGAACGCTGCCGCAGAAGTGGTTTGACGCCTGGTATGAGGGTATGGATCTGACGAGAACCACCGATGTTACGGTGGAACCCTACGATGACCTCATCGGGCCGCTGCCCCAGCCGGAGGAGCGTCTGACGCTGGGCGAGGCGGTTAAGGCGGCCACCTACAATGGCGCGTATGCAAACTTCATGGAGGACGAGATCGGCTCTGTCGAGGTGGGCAAAAAGGCAGATCTGGTGCTGCTGGATATGAACATTTTCGAAGAGAATATTGAAAATGTATCGGAAGCGACCCCAGTGGCCACCATTTTCGACGGTAGAATCGTATATGAGGCTGCGAAGTCATAACATAAATTCTGCGGCGGCTTTCATCATATTTCTAAAATACGGACAAGTGTTTGTAAAAAGAAGACAATCCATACGAAAGTATAGTTTACTTGCGAGAGAAGGCAAGCGTCCCGTACTTGAAAAGCGAATCCAAAGCAACCTTGTTTTATAGCGGGGTACGTCCCGCTGTAAAGATATAACAATTTCCAAAAAATGAAGGAGGATCATATTATGATCGGCGAAAAAGTAACTCTGAGAGTTCGTATCTCTGCTGGCGAGGCACACTATGCCGGCGAACTGGTGAATGGTTCCCACATTCTTGATTTCTGGGGCGATGTCGGCACTGAGCTGGCCATCCGTCTGTTCGGCGACGAGAGCCTGTTCCTGGGCTATGAGAATGTCCGTTTCACCGCTCCCGTCTACTCCGGCGACTTCATGGAGTACACCGGCTGGGTTGAGAAGGTTGGCAACACCTCTCTGACCTGTAAGTTTGAAGCTTACAAGTACATCACTCTGCCCCGTGATCCCGCCTTGGCTAATTCCGCTGCCAATGTTCTGCCTGAGCCCGTTCTGTGCGGCGATGCTGTTGGTACTCTGGTCGTGAAGAAGCCTTTCCAGCGCGTCGAGTTCGCTGATCCCAAGTTCCAGAACCGCTAAAATTTCCCAAACTGCCATAAACTTACCTTACCACGCATAAGAGCAGAACTTCCCTCAAGGGAGGTTCTGCTCTTATGAAGAAAAGTTTGGTGCTTTTACATCTCGGATAATCCAATAAATCAAGAAATGTGAGTTACTTAGAAACAATCCAACCTGTGCATAAGTTTTTGAACTGTTGCCCCTGACAGGGAAACAGTGAGGATGGAGAAACAGGAACCGACATTGAAGCGAGTAATGTAAAGGCACAGATTGCAGACTATCTGGACAAGGTGGACGAAAACTAAGATAAAGAACTCGCTCTGACACACTAGATATTGCGTATTGGCACTAAATTAGGACTATTTGAAATTGATACATGTAGGGGGTGCATGATATGGGTGCAGAAAGAGTGGAAAATGGAGAAACGCCAATGAAAGATCAACTGATATCCATCATCAGAAAAATTGAATCTAATGAAAAATTCCAAATGGATGCCTATTTTTTCTGTGGTTATCCTTCAAGAACACCCAACGAAAAGCTCCTGAAGGCGTGTGAAAAATATCTGGAGACAGCATCTGATGCACAGCCGAATAAAGATGCTGCGGCAAATCTGATCGCTGAATTAGAAGTGGCTGTTGTAGCAAATCCAAGCGCTGCAGAGAATCCTGACGGTGATCTGGCAGACATCAAAGAGGTTCTAGCTCATAAAGAACTTCTGATAGCGTAAAATAGTTTGTGTAAACACTTGAAGCAAAAAAGCGGAAAAGGCCCCGCCTCTTTTCATGCCCTCAGCCCCGCCCAAAACCTCGCGGTAACCGTCCTCATTCACTGCAATTGCCACTAAGATAGCCACGTTTTCATATCCTCCATCCCAGTTGGGGCGGAGGAGGATTCCATCCACATAGACATATGGATCGCGTCCGACCTGCAAGAGTCGGTTGCGCCAATCCTCAATATGGACGCAGGCTTTTCTTGTTCAGCTCGCTGCTGGTGGAGGGTAAGACCTTACTTCCTTGGGGGAGCTTGGGCTATATCTTCCACCCTACGGACCGAAACGCGGGCCAGATACATTTCAATGAGTGCCTCTTTTACGCTGCCGCGCACGAATACCTTGATCTGACCCTTGATATTTCCTCATTAAATCAGACATGGTTTGCGGTCTCCTTTCAGAATGGTGTGTGGTAACTTCATTCTACCAGGGATCTGCAAACCATGTCTCTTTTTATTCCTTTTTCAATTTGCACAACTTATTCTATTGCGCTTGTTATTTGCTTGCAAATTATATATTGACAAAATATTTGCTAACATATAATATGATCTCGAGATATGCATGATACGCAAGTACTTTGCTATGAAGTTATTGATTACTTTACATATTTCAAACACATTGAAGACACCTGCCAAACTGCGCAAATCCAGATTTACTAAACGAAAAAGCAGTAAACGTTGTGGAACAGAATGAAAGCGGACTGAAATTAAAATCTAGGGGATATTAAATGATGAAAATATCACAGCCAATGAAAGGTCTTGATCGTGTCGACGAGATCTGCACAAAGTACAACTGCAATCCTTCAAATCTTATTGCAATCATGCAGGAGATTCAGGTGGAGTACAAGTATCTGAGTGAGGAGGCACTGACGCTGATTGCAGAGAAACTGGGTATCAGTACAGCTCGCGTATACAGCGTGGCCACCTTTTATGAGAATTTCTCACTGGAAGCAAAGGGAAAACATATCATTAGGGTTTGTGCCGGCACTGCCTGTCACGTCCGCAAATCCAAGCCCATCTACGATGCCATCTCCGAATATCTGAATCTGGATGACCGCCACAAGACGACCAAAGACTGCCTTTTTACGCTGGAGACTGTGGCCTGTCTCGGCGCCTGCGGTCTGGCACCCGTTATGACCATTGACGGTGAGGTTCACGCCAAGATGACGCCGGATGCGGCGGTGGAATTGCTGCGGGCGATTCAGAAAGAGGAGGTCACAGAATGATGAAACTGACAAGAGACAGTTTTCATGTGTTTCAGGCCAATGCTAAAAACGCCCTGAAGCAGAGCCAGCACGCCACTTCTGTCCTGATTTGCGCCGGAACCGGCTGTATTGCCGGTGGTTCCATGAAGATCTATGACAACATCAAGTCCGAGTGTGAACGGCACGGTCTGAATATCTATGTTGGTCTGAAACACGATTCCGACGCAGAAAAGAGCCTACACGTCAAAATGAGTGGATGTCACGGCTTCTGCGAGATGGGTCCTCTGGTGCATATTGAACCCATGGGGATTATGTACATCCATGTAAAACCAGAGGACTGCGAGGAGATCATCGAAAAGACCGTTCTGGGCGGTAAAATTATTGACCGGCTGGTCTACCATCTTGATGGTGTGGCCTATCCCAAGCAAGAGGATATTCCTTTTTATAAAAAGCAGCACCGCGTTGTTCTGGAAAACTGCGGAAGAACCGATGCTGAGGACATTGAAGAATATATTGCAAAAGACGGCTATACCGCTTTCGAGAAGGCCTTGTTTGAGATGTCCGATTCAGACATCTGCCAGACTATTATTGAATCTGGTTTGCGGGGCCGGGGCGGCGGCGGATTTCATGCTGGAAGAAAGTGGGACAGTGCGCGGAAGCAGAGCGCGCCAAAAAAATATGTGGTCTGCAACGGAGATGAGGGCGACCCAGGTGCATTCATGGATCGTTCCGTTATGGAAGGTAATCCTCACAGTGTCATTGAAGGCATGCTGATTGCCGGTTTGGCCATTGGTTCTGATGAAGGATATATCTACGTTCGCGCAGAATATCCACTGGCGGTGGATCGGTTGAAAATTGCCATTTCCAAGGCGGAGAAATTTGGCCTTTTGGGCGATCATATTCTTGGCTCTGACTTCTCCTTCCATTTGAACGTCAACACTGGAGCAGGCGCCTTTGTCTGCGGCGAGGGAAGTGCACTCACTGCCTCCATTGAGGGCACCCGCGGTATGCCGCGGGTTAAGCCTCCACGCACCGTGGAGCATGGCCTGTGGGCGCAACCCACGGTACTGAACAACGTAGAAACCTTTGCCAATATACCGCTGATTATCCTCCACGGCGTATCATGGTACCGCGCTATCGGTACCTCCATGAGCCCCGGCACCAAGGCCTTTGCCCTGACCGGCAACGTAGTAAACACGGGTTTAATCGAGGTTCCCATGGGTACCACCATCCGGGAGGTTATTTTTGACATTGGCGGCGGTATTCAGAATGGCAAACAGTTCAAGGCTGTCCAGATCGGCGGCCCCTCCGGCGGCTGCTGCTGCGCCAGTTCCGAGCATCTGGATCTGCCTTTGGACTTCGATTCCCTAAAAAAAATCGGCGCCATGATTGGCTCCGGCGGAATGGTTGTCATGGATGAAGACACCTGCATGGTAGAGGTTGCCCGGTTCTTCATGCGCTTTACCCAGAACGAATCCTGCGGCAAGTGCGTGCCCTGCCGCGAGGGCACCAAGCGGATGCTGGAGATTCTTGATCGCATTCTGGACAACAAGGGGACACTGGGGGATCTGGAGCTGCTGGAAGATCTGTCGGACACCATTACGCATACTGCACTGTGTGGTCTTGGGCAGAGTGCTTGCAAACCGGTAGAGAGTACTTTGAAATACTTTCGTGAAGAGTATCTGGCTCACGTGGTGGATCATTACTGTCCGCACTGTAATGGTCCCAAAAAGGGGCTGGTCATTGACCCGGAAAAGTGCAAGGGTTGTGGAAAATGTCGGAAAGGCTGCCCGGTGGAGGCCATTACCGGCACAGCAAAACAACCACATACGATTGATCAGGACAAGTGCATTCAATGCAAAGCCTGCGTGACGAACTGCCCGTTCGGCGCAATTAGTATGGAGGTGTGATCATGGGTAAGGGAATCATGTACGTTGATGGTCTGAGAGTTGCCTTTGACGGTGAGAAAAATGTACTGGCAGTCATCCGTAAGGCAGGCATTGATATGCCTACCTTCTGCTACTATTCCGAGCTGTCGGTTTACGGGGCCTGCCGTATGTGTGTGGTGGAAGACGAGAAGACCGGAAAGATTGACGCCTCCTGCTCCATGGAACCCCGGGATGGGATGCGCATCCGCACAAATACGGCACGGCTGTTAAAACACCGCCGGATGATTCTTGAACTGATGCTTGCCTCTCACTGCCGGGACTGCACCACCTGCGAAAAGAACAGTCACTGCACCTTGCAGCGTCTGGCTTTGCAGTTTGGCATTCGCCGCATACGTTTCGCGGATACGCGGCCGGAATACGAAAAAGACGTTTCTTCTCCCGCTGTGGTGCGCGACCCCAACAAATGCATTCTCTGCGGCGACTGTATCCGGGTTTGTGAGGAAATGCAGGGGATGGGCATTTTAAATTTTGCACATCGTGGAAGCACTCTTCAGGTAATGCCGGCCTTCAACAAAAAACTCTCGGAGACCAACTGTATCAGCTGCGGTCAGTGCGCTGCCACCTGTCCCACCGGTGCCATCACCATCAAGAACGATATTGGCCCGGCTTGGCGCGCCCTCCAAGATCCACACCGGCGAGTAGTCATTCAGATTGCTCCTGCTGTCCGAGTTGCCGTCGGAGAAGCATTCGGTATGCCTGTTGGTACCAACGTCATTGATAAAATTGTCACTTCTCTGAAAATCATGGGTGCTGATGAAGTGTTCGATACGAACTTTGGTGCGGATTTGACCGTTATGGAAGAATCTGCGGAGTTTTTGGAGCGACTGAAAAAGGGCGGACCCTTCCCAATGTTTACATCCTGCTGCCCAGCCTGGATCAAATATCTGGAAGAACAGAATCCTAAGTATTTGAAGAATGTCTCCTCCTGTAAATCTCCGATGGAAATGTTTGCCGCAGTCCTAAGAGATCAGTTCGCCAAAAAGGATGCCGAAGACGGCCGCACCACTTACCACATTGCCATCATGCCCTGCACCGCAAAAAAAATGGAGGCCGCTCGGGAGGAGTTCCGTCATGAGGGTAAGCCCGATGTGGATCTTGTACTCACCACGCAGGAGCTAATCAACATGATCAATGAGGCAGGCATTCGTTTCTCGGAAATTGAAGGAGAGTCCCCGGATCTCCCCTTCAATATCGGCACCGGCGCAGCCACTATATTTGGCACCACCGGTGGTGTCGCCGAGGCAGTGGCTCGTCGTGTTGTTGAAGACAAATCTAGGAACACACTCCAGGCCATTCAGTTTTCCGGAATTCGGGGTACAGATACTGTCCGCTCCGTAAACCTTCCTTTTGAAGACCGTGAATTGCATATTGCTGTGGTCCATGGTCTCATCAATGCACAAAAGCTATTGGCGGATATTGAAGCCGGCAAGGAATACTTCGATCTAGTAGAGGTTATGACTTGTAAAACCGGCTGTGTCGGCGGTGCAGGCCAGCCTTACGGTCTCGTTCCTGTCAAACGTCAGCGAGCCAACGGACTCTATGAAGCCGATCGGGTGGCTCTCATCAAGCACTCTGAGCGAAATTCTATTGTTGGTGAACTGCTGAACGGAGCGTTAGAGGGACACACCCACGAACTGCTTCATGTTACATACAAAGGTAAAGGTCAAATAAAGAATTAAATCAAATTGAGCAATTCCGGCTGTGTAAGAGACATTTTGCTTTCATGCCTTTTGAGCCTGGAGTGCAGCAGAAAGGCACAACTATATAAACAATAGACGTCTCCATACCTTTGATCTCCACCAGAAAGACTCTTTTATGTGCTTTAATCACATCGAAGTTGAGTCTGTGGAATATGGACGTGCAATCCTGCGTTTTGAAATCTGCCCAGAGAGCAAAAATCTCAAAGGAACAGTTAGCCGCGGCATAATTTCCACTCTACAGCGAACAACTCAGTCGAGTTAGCAGCGCAATCAGATGGACGTGCATACATAGTGCGGAACTGTTCCCTAAGCTTTCTGGATAATCAGACAGATGGAATGATTCGGGCTGAGGCGTGGATACAACATCGGGGTAAAACCGGTGGTCTTGTGGAAGCAGATGTCACCGGACAATGCGGAACACTGCTTGCAACCGGAACTTACACGCTTTTTTATGAAAGAGGAAACGGAATGAAACATCCATACAAAACGCGGGATCACGGCGCAACTGTCACAGTCTTTGTTCCCTATGATTGCAAAAATCACTGCCCCTTCTGCATTAATAAAGGCGAATACGCGGATCTGACCGATTTTTCCCTGAAGAAAATTCTGCAGAGCATTCAACAAATGGATGCAATTACCCCGTATTGTGATTTTGTTTTCACTGGTGGAGAACCCCTGGCGGACTTGGAAGCCCTTCAGCAAATGCTTGACCAGATCTCGGCTACCCACAAAGTGTATATCAACACAACTCTACCCATTTCCGAACATCAGTCGGAAGAGGATATCTTATCCTTTGCAGAAAAAAACAAAAATAAAATTACCTGCTTTAATGTTTCCAGACATATGCAAAAATATGTGGTGGAGTCCAACGATGACCTTCTGGCGCGCCTGCCCGTGCCATTCCGGGTAAATTGTGTGTTATACAAAGACTATCCCACTGAGAATATGATTCCTTACCTGAACCGTTTCCGCAAGATCGCCGGTGCCTCGATACAGTTTCGATTCGACTACACCGCCACTACCCCAGAAAATCTGTACGACGAGAAACACGATAAAATTCTTCAGGACTTAAAAAAAATTTCTCTCTACACGGGGTTAAACGGTTGCCGAATGCGCTGCGGGTTCCACTTCAACTATAAAGGCATGGATATCACCTATCACAAAACGCTCCCTTATTCCACGATTGTTGAGACCGACCCGGCAAGCAGTATCACCTATGATATTCTGTACGATATTCTCATCAAACAAACGGGTAACATTCATTCCGATTGGGACGGTACCCCTCTGGACATAAATGCCTATAAGCAGGCTGCCTTTGAACCTTATGATATGAAGTGGCTGTTCCAAGCGAACTAAGACATACGATAGTGATTGCACTCCTTAAGGAAATTTGGCTGGCTCCCACTGCTGAGATATCTCGGCAGAGAGCAGAGATTCTGATTCGGTTGTACGAGAAACGGCTCCCAAAGGCAATTGAAATCATGGAAGACGACCTGGAAGACTCCCCGGCCTTTTATGGTTTCCCGGACTGGATGCCCGAAAAACCTCATTTTGCATTTCGGCAGTAAACTTTTCAATGTATTAACCAACAAAATAATTTTGAAGTGGTAGTGGTTGATTTTTACGCCCGGCAAGCAAATTTATATAATAAGGATGTACAATCATGAAAAGAACAGGCGAGACAACGAGTAAAAAGCGAATGAAACAGTCCACCGCCGTGAGGCTATTGAGCATTCTGTCGATAGTGTCGCTTTTGCTGGCGTTTATTATGCTGATTTGGAATAGGGCATCAAGCGATTACTATGATGTAGTTTTGGAGCAGCAGAAAACCTTGATTGCAAATGCGGAAAAGTTTGAAAATGTATCGACTTATTTGGCACAGGAAGTGCGTTCCTATGCCGTAAACACGCGTCAGGAGCATTACGACAACTATTGGAAAGAAGTCAATACAGACCAAAACTTGGAGCAGGCACTGGCGGCCATGCGAGAAATCGGACTTACAGATGAAGAAGAAAAGATGATTAGTACAACTTCTTCCCTCACAAAAGAGCTGATTTCGCTGGATGAACAAGCCATGAATCTGACCAATGATGGAAAATTCAGTGAGGCAATCGCTCTTTTATACAACAAAAATTATGAAGACAGCGTTTCGCAAATCAAATCACTCATGGCGGATTTTAATGCTTCCATCCAAACCAGAATGCAGGAAAAGCTGGACGGATTGGGCAATATAATAGATCAATCCTTTAACGCTTCCTTTTTATGTCTTCTGCTGGCGATACTGGTTCAAATTGCTGTCATCGTTTATGTGAGTAAACGGCTGTTGGCTCCGGTGCTTTCCATTAAAGAAAATATGAAGTTGATGGCAGAAGGTGACCTTAATACGGTGCTTGAGGTAGAAACGGATGACACGGAAATCGGTCAACTTGCAAAGGCGGTAAAGGAGACCAAGGCAAGGACAAATCAGATTATTGAGGATATTGACTATGTAACCAGAGAATTGGCAGATGGAAATTTTACGGTGACTTCTAGGCAGCAAGAAAGCTATATCGGTGCGTACCTTCCCATTCTCCAATCCATGTATATTTTAAAGCAAAAACAAAGCGAAACACTATCACAGATTAGTGGGGCGGCAGATCAGGTGACCTGCGGATCGAATCAAGTATCCAGCGGGGCGCAGGCTTTGGCACAGGGAGCAACAGAGCAAGCAGCGTCCATCGAGGAGTTGTCTGGAGCGATTGCGGATATTAGAAAAAAAATCGAAGCCAACTCCGATCAGGTGGTAAGTGCGAATCACTCTGTGATAGAAACGGGCGAGGCTGTCACTGCCAGCAGCAAAAAAATGGCGGAGCTGCTTATCGCCATGCAGGAAATCAACGAAAGAGCAAAAAAAATCGCCAATATTATTAAAACCATTGACGACATTGCCTTTCAGACCAATATTCTTGCCTTGAATGCCGCGGTGGAAGCAGCGCGCGCCGGATCCGCTGGAAAAGGCTTTGCAGTTGTGGCGGATGAGGTGAGAAACCTTGCCTCTAAAGCGGGCGAAGCGGCAAAAAGTACGACCGATTTGATTGAAAACACCATTGAGTCCGTGGAAAAGGGCACACACATTGCTGATGCAACAGCGAAGGAATTGCAGATTGTGGTAGATAGTACCGGAGAAATCGTTGCGGCCATCAAGGAAATTGAAACAACCTCCACTCAGCAGGCTGCCGGAGTAAAGCAGATTACGGCTGGAATTGATCAAATTTCCTGTGTTGTGCAGACCAACAGCGCAACGGCAGAGGAAAGCGCCGCCGCCAGTGAAGAGTTGTCCAGTCAGGCAAATATAATGAAGGGGCTTGTGCAGCAGTTCAGATTTGCAGAGGGGCAAGCCAATATTGCCGGAGATGAAAAGTTGCTGCAGTTCGAAAGCATTGTAAACAGGCGGTAGTATCTAAAGTATTGTGTCAACCTCCATTGTCAGGTAAAATAGAAAAGACGATAGAGGCATTTTTATGGCACGGAGAGAAAAGAGCAAACTGAGAAAGCTGGAGAAGAATGCGCTACCACCTGTTCACAGGCAACGGTCGGCCTTTTTTGCAATACCTACGGATGGATGTTCTCCACCGCATGACCGCTGCAAGGTGGCGTCAACCATTACGATGATCGCGTAGCGTTCCGGAGCGAGGCACGGCGCTGCCTGAACAGCGGGTGAATCATTGTGGCGGAAACGCCGGAGCAGCAGGAACGTATTCAAAGAGCCGGGGAACATCATCCCCCATCTATTATGAAAGAAGAAAAAAGCATTCAGAGTGAGGAGGCGGAATTATGAAAACAAGTTTAAAATGACAATCATTGAAGACAGTGGTTTCCCTGGGGCTAAAATTGGTGGATTCAAATTTGGCGGCCTGTGCGAATTTACGGCAAAAGACGGATTGACAATATATGTCTATGGCAAAGGAAACAGCACTGATGTTGCTGAACTCAATAATACGAATGCCATTGTTGGACTGTTTTTCACCAAGCCTGAAGAGATCGGCAGATTGTTTGATTTTATTGATGCAACTCGCGCGTGCAAAAACTGGCAGGTCTCCTTTTTAAGTGATCTTCATCAATATTTTAAATTAGGTTCCCACGGAGACGATCAAATCAACAAGGCCGCATACCGGCCCAATAATCGTCCGCTTTTAGATAAGCGTTTGTCTTACTTTCAAAATAGAAGAGATCTGGATAAATCTCTTCTAGATGAGATTCAAGCTCATGGCCTTGCTTGACTAGTTCGGCACACCGATGCAGCGGCGGAAGTCCGGCGTGACGTGGAGCATGGCCGGGGCTTCGTTCTTGGCCGTGTTGATCTTGTCTAATACGCAGAAGCTCCCAGCATGGCGCACTGGCTCACCGGTCCCCGGCGGAACACCACCGCACCGTGCTTCAGCGTGTCCGTGCCGATGAGGGTGGCGTCTATGTTGACGTGTAGGGAGGTGTTCCAGTCAGGACGGCCGAACACTGCCGCCAAATTCTCCGCCTCCATATTTTTTACTGTTTTATATGGTTTTTTATTGCAGCATGTCCTTTTCAATTGCCAAAAACAACCGAAAACAAAAAAACTTTTTTAAACCAAAAGCGCGGCGCGGCCACTGTCTGAAGAAACCGGTTTCCGCCGGATAGGGGAGGCCCACTTTTGCCAAATAGCCTGCAATGACGGGCAAAAGTGGCAAAAAGAGAAGTTCATTCAAACACACAAAAACAATCGTTTTTTTCGATTTTATCGGTTTATGTAAAACGGAGTTCTACAAAAAGTAACATTCTGTGAACTGTTGACAATCCATGAACACATGATAAAATATAAAAGTCCACATATCCCTTGTTAATAAAGATTTTGGAGGTTAAAAATGAAGAAGAAGCTAGTCAGTATCTTGCTTGCGACCACCATGGTCCTCGCGCTCGCCGGCTGCGGCACTACTCCCAGCAACCCCCAATCTTCCACCCCCCAGTCCTCCGACGCCCAGGGGGCCGATGCCCAGAACGTCCACATCGGTATCGTCACCGGTTCCGTCTCTCAGTCTGAGGACGACCGCCGCGGTGCCGAGGCCTTCCGTGATATGTATGGCGAGGATATGGTCAAGTTGGCCATCTATCCCGACAACTTCACCGAAGAGCTGGAGACCACCATTCAGACCATTGTCAACCTGTCCGACGATCCTGACATGAAGGCCATCATTGTCAACCAGTCTGTCCCCGGCACCACCGAGGCCTTCCGTAAGATCAAGGAGAGCCGCCCCGACATCCTCTGCATCGCCGGCGAGTCCCACGAGGACCTGCCCGAGATCGGCAGCGCCGCCGACCTGGTCTGTAACAACGACTTCGTCGCCCGTGGCTACCTGATCATCCGCACCGCCCACCAGCTGGGCTGCGACACCTTCGTACATATCTCCTTCCCCCGCCACATGGCTTATGAGACCATGAGCCGCCGCGTGGCCGTCATGAAGGAAGCCTGCAAGGAGTTCGGCATGGAGTTCGTCCTGGAAACCGCTCCCGATCCCACCTCCGACGTCGGCGTCGCCGGCGCCCAGGCTTACATTTTGGAGAAGGTTCCCGAGTGGGTCGGGAAGTACGGTGAGAACGCCGCTTACTTCTGCACCAACGACGCCCACACCGAGCCTCTGCTCAAGCAGCTGATGGAATACGGCGGCTACTTCATCGAAGCCGACCTGCCCTCCCCCTTGCTGGGCTATCCCGGCGCTCTGGGCATCGACCTGACCGCCGAGGCCGGCGACTTTGAGAAGATTCTGTCCAAGGTGGAAGCTACCATCAACGAAAAGGGCGGTGCCGATCGCTTTGGCACCTGGGCCTACTCCTACG
>ENA-UOOR01003641-UOOR01003641.1-fermentation-metagenome-genome-assembly--contig:-NODE-3641-length-13298-cov-2.972665_pt1 | contig 13298 bp, 11 predicted proteins | sample MGYA00245780_ERZ724029 | MGnify/ENA primary metagenome ERZ724029 (study PRJEB28704, sample SAMN03018315) | fermentation metagenome | biome: anthropogenic terrestrial biome; feature: soil; material... | reverse complement strand
TATTTGCTCGGTCACAGCAAAGGGGGCAACCTCGCTCTTTATTCTTTTTTGCACAGCGATTTAAAAACAGCCGCAAAAATAACGAAATGTATTTGCATAGACGGACCGGGTCTAAAAGAAAGTGACTTTGATTGTCCAGTTTTTAAGACGTATAGCAAAAAAGCGGTGTCTGTTTTGCCCGAGTCAAGCATTATCGGAAGGCTTTTTTGTCATAAGGAAAATGAGCTGATAGTAAAAAGCAGTCATACGGGTATGTTTCAGCACGATTGTTTGAGTTGGGAAGTAAATTGTAACGGTGGATAAACGAAGCGAACTGTCAATAAAAATTGAAACGCTTATTAAAGACATTATCAACAAAATGGATATGCAGGCAAAATATATTTTTGTCAGCTCATTGTTTAAAATGCTTTATGCCTCAGACAGCTTGACTTTAAGCGATTTGGAAACAAAAAGGACTTCTCTGTTGACTTCTTATGTAAAGCTAAATAAAAACGAAAAAAAAGTTTTTAATTCTGTAATGGCTCAGCTCATAAAAGATTCCTCCGTGCGGAAAATGTTTGCCAGTGATTTGAAACAGCTCCGGCTCTCTAAAGCCGAGTTTAACGAAAAACGGCAGCATCTTTTGGCAGAAATTAATGTATAAACGCTTGCGTTTTTGCGTTTTATTGATATAATAATATTGTAAGGTTGCTAAACGGAAAGGTACGCCTGACCGCAAAGGACGTAAACATATGGATTTTTCGGCAAAAAGCCGATATAAATTTTTGTTACCTCCTTTGGCTACCAAAGGAGGTTTTTTAATGCGAAGCGAACAAAACAGAGTTGCGCTAATTAGTATTATTGTAGAGGACTTGGCCGCTGCGGAAAAAATTAATAATTTACTAAGTGCTTGCGGACAATATATTGTGGGACGCATGGGTATCCCCTACCACTCAAAAAACGTCAGCGTTATGAGCGTGGTATTGGACGCTCCCACAGAAATTATCAACAGCTTAACGGGAAAATTAGGCATGCTACAGGGTGTGTCGGCTAAAACGCTGTTTTCTAAGATTTAATTAGGGAAAAATAAAAAAGGAGAATATATATGAAACAATTAAAAACTATTTCGGTACTAATTTTAGCAGTAGTATTGATTACTACGGTCTTTGGCATCTCTGCGTGTTCCGACAACAGCATAAAGATTTATCTGCCTGACGGCACGCCCGCTTTAGCGTTAGCCAACATAATGGACAACAATGCTAACTTTAGCAACAAAATAACAACTTTTAATATTGTACCTGCTGACAACATAAGCGCGGCTTTTAATGACGATGCAGATATTGCCGTTATGCCTACCGTGGTAGCTGCAAAATTATACAGTAAGGGCGCTAAAATAAAACTGTTATCCACTAATATTTTCGGCAACCTTTTTATTATGGGCGTCAACAATAGTGCAACAGATTTTGAGGGATTAAAGGGAAAAGTCGTCTACACGACGGTGGGCACGACAATATCTCTTTTTAAGTATCTTTTGACAGAAAATCAAATTGAATATGTGGAAGGTGCACAGAGCGTTGAGGGAAAAGTAGCTTTATCCTCCTATTCTGACGCAGGGACTATTATTCCGTTACTTAAACAAGCATCCATCAAAAGCACCGAGGCTTATGGGGTGTTAGGTGAGCCGCAAGTTACCAGAAGCAAACAACTAATAACAAATATAGTTACCGTTGTGGATTTTCAAGCAGAATGGCAGAAAATCACAGAATTTGAAGGTTATCCGCAAGCGTCGCTTATCGCAACAGAAGAGTTTTGCAAAAACAATTCAAAATATATCGGCAAATTATTGGCAGCGTTAAAAGACAATACCGAATTTTTGCAGCAGAATTATTCTGACCTTCCTGCCCTTTTTGCCCGTTTTGACAGCAATCTTCAAAATATGACCTTTACGGCAGATACCATAACTAACAGCAACATTCGATTTGTTAGCGCTCAAGATATAAAAAGTTCTGTAATGGATTATATTGGACGGCTGGAAACAACTACCACTATTGACGACGGCTTTTTCTATGCTGCTTAACAAAACAAAAATTAAGGTAATTACCCTTTATGGATAACAAAAGAATAAAAAAACTATTAATAGATTTGTCCTATCCGCTGTTTGTGACACTTTTGGTGTTAGTCATTTGGCAAATAGCGTCCCTTTTGCTTAACGTCGACTTAATTTTGCCTTCTCCCCTTGACGCATTTAAACAGCTTTTGGATTATCTTGGTGAAAAGGATTTTTGGATTTCGTTAGGCGGCACATTACTGCGTTCGCTTATATCCTTTGCATTTAGCTTTATAATCGCTTTGCTTTTTGCCGTTTTGAGCGCAGTAAACACAAGGGCAAAAAAACTAATTAGTCCTTTTACCGCAATTATACGTTCGATACCCACTATGTCGGTAATACTGCTACTTATTATCTGGTTGTCACCGTCTGCCGCACCCATTGCCGTTGCAATAATAGTAATTTTTCCTACTCTTTATTCGGCTTTTTACGGCGCAATTGACTCCGTTGATAAAAATTTGCTTATGATGAGTAAAGTTTACGGCGTCAGCAACAAAGACATAATTAAAAAGCTTTATTTGCCTAATATGGCTAAATCTATGTTTGAAAACACCGCAAGCGGTTTCAGCCTTAACATAAAATTAGTCATAGCCGCCGAAGCTTTGGCGCAAACAATGCACAGTATCGGTAAACTTATGCAGTTTGCAAAAATCAATATTGAGCCAACAAAACTGTTTGCGCTTACTTTAGCAGCAATAATAGTGGGCGTATTTTTTGAAAGCACTATCAGGTATATAGGGAAAATTAGTATAAGGTGGCAAAATGATTAAACTAAAAAATATATCAAAAAATTACGGCGACATAAAGGTGTTGGATAATTTAAACCTAATAATAGAGAAAAATTCTATCACTTGCATTTTAGGAGCAAGCGGTTGTGGAAAAACCACCTTGTTAAACATAATTGCAGGTATAACGCCGTATGAAGGCAGTATTGAAGGTTTTAATGGCAAAGTATCTTATATTTTTCAGCACGAATTACTTTTGCCTAACCTTACTGTCAAGCAAAATTTACAATACGTTTTAGCTGAAGCGGATTATCACAAAATTGACGGCATGTTGGATATGTTGGAAATCTCCGCCAAAGCAGACAAATATCCACGCGCAATAAGCGGCGGCCAAGCGCAAAGAGCAGCCATTGCAAGAGCGTTTTTGTTTCCCTCACAATTATTATTGATGGACGAGCCTTTTTCTTCCTTAGATACAGCGTTAAAATTACGTTTGATTAACGCTTTTTACGACATTTGGCAAAAGGAAAAAAGGACGGTATTATATGTGACTCACGACATTGAGGAAGCATTCCTTTTGGCAAACAGAGTGGTTATAATGGATAAAGGCAGTATTGTTTATGATGTAAAACTTAACGGCAATCCCGTACGTAATTACGGACAAACTTCTCCCATCAAACAGCAAATTTTGGAAAAAATGTTATCGGCTAATTAGCGTTTAACATTGTTTAAATTGCAAGCACCCCTAAAGAAAATACTAAAGGGGTGCATTTTTATGCCACAAAATTAGTGTAAAAATTAAATGGCTCGCCAAACTACCGAAACAGACATATACAGATTAGAGGGTATTATGGACCGTGTTTGAAAACCTAAAAGAACTTCTCCGTCTCCCGGCCAAGCAGACTCTAATATCTCAAAATTGTTAACTATTGACCGAGAGGATGCAATTTCCAATCTGGTGCTTGCTCTTATTAAAGCCAAATCGAAATTATTGTCGTATACATCTTCGATATACATATTTTCCGGCTTTTCAAACACTAATGCCGCTCTAAAAGGAGAGTAAGAAGTGTGATAGGGGAAAGCCATATAGCCATAGCTATACATCTCGTAAAGTTTACAATAAATCTGCAATTCGCCGCAAATAGCGCTGTTTATGCCATTGACAAGACCTGCTCCGCCCTTGTTGTGGAAGGAGGCTGGGTCAGAAGGTCGAACAGAACTATCCCTTACTAAATCGTCCTCCGCCCCTACCATTAAAATTGCCTTATAATATGTAACATAATTTTCCCTGTCAATATAGGGTTTTGTTTTTTGCATAAGCTGCGCAATTACACCGGTAACCAACGGCGCGGCAAAGCTTGTGCCTGAGCCTCCTATACTTGCAAATAACGTTACATTTAAAATAATGTTAGCCCCCGGTGCTACAACCTCCGGTTTGTTGGTCAAAAAGGAGGGCACGTTATAACTGGAAGTTGGACTTACGTTGTAAGGCGGATTTATTTTGGAATAATAGTCGCTTTTTGACTCTACCGAACCTACTGTAATAGCATTGTACGCTTTACCCGGACTTGTTACATTGCCGTCAGTTGCTCCCCTGTTGCCCGCTGATTTTACAAAAACGATTTTTGTTTGATAAATTAGATTATCAATTTCCTTATCAAACCAACTGTAAGAATCAGTTGCTGAGCCGGCGCTATAATTAATTACATCCACTCCTAAAGACGCAAACTGAGTAAATGCTGTTAAACAATCGGTGGCTGTGACTATACCTGACTGATAAACTGTAGCCCCTGTGGCGACACCTTCTACATAAGGGCGAAACAGCTTACCCCCGGAACAGGCACAAAGGATAATGTCCCGTCGGTATGCTTGGGCTTAAGCTGTCTGTTTTCTGGGTCGTATCTGCCGCCGTTTGCTTCTATTATCCCTATTTTTATTCCTACCCCTGTCAGTCCTCCAAAGGAAGAATGTTTAAGCCCCGGTTTTGATGCCGTACCTTTTGCCGCTCTTATTTGGTCCACTGCCGCCCATGTATCAGGTTGACAGATAAGGTCTTCAAAATAAGTAATATCCAAAACCTCTTCATCCGCCATAAGTGTACTAATCTCTTCTTTTGTCAAATCCATTATTAAGGTGGAAGTATATTTGCTTTTGTAATAAATTTTGTTATCCGTCAAGGAGTACTTTCCCATAAAGTTACGATTGTTGTCCGCCGTCAATTTCTCTATGCTGTTTAATCTGATATTTTTGTATTGGTCTCTATTTTGACTGATAGAGTTTACAGCATCTATAATGTTATTTTGCGTTATGCTTTTGCGTTGGCAAACATGCTGCTACATGACTTTATACCAAATCCTGTTTGTGCAACATTTCTTTCTAAATCGTCCTGCTCTATGCCCTTTCTCCAAACAGCTACCGGCAAGGTCTCTTCATTAGACAGCTTTTCCATTCTATTAAGCATATCTTGAGAAAGTGTTTTTTCGCCCAACGTCTTGGTAACGATTTCACCTTTCTGCATCATTGCTTTTGAAACGCTATTTTCCGTTGAATTTGCAAAAACAGCACCGACTCCCGTCAATTGCAGGACTAAAACAGTAACCAACAACAGCAATAAAAACATGCTGCCAAAATTTTTTACCTTGTTCATACATATCCTCCTTTTTTGCGTATAACGCCTAATTTTTAGGATGATCATCCCCTAATATAATTTTATTTTTGCTTTATCAAAAATATTTGTCGTCAAAACACTACTTTACACCAATTTTGTAGAAATAAATTGCTTATGGCACATAAACAAAAAAACGTCCGACATAACGCCGACCGTTTTTATAATGATTTATTTAAATTACAAAATCTTATTAATTAGCCAATTTGCTCTAAATTATAATTCTTACTAACTTAACTAGCATCTAAACTGTCAAGGTATGAGCAAGCCGCCAATGCGGCAGCCGCTCCGTCTGCGGCAGCGGTGGTAAGCTGTCTCACTTTTTTTGTACGGCAGTCTCCTGCGGCATAAACCCCCTTTCGTGATGTTTTGCATTCCTCATTTGCCACAATAAAACCGTTTTTATCTAAGTTAACTAGTTTTTCAAACACAGCATTGTCAGACATCTGCCCCACGCAGATAAATACCGCTCTTGTATCAAATATTTTGCTTTCGCCGCTGTCGGTTTTTTCAAAACGCAAACCGGTTAGATAACCGTCTTTGCTAAAAAACTGCTGTAAATTTAAATTATGGAAAATTTCGACATTTGGTTTGCTTTTTAATGTACGTACCAAATGCGACTCTCCAAAAAAATTGTCAAACAACGTGCAGACGGTAACCTTTTTGCAATAACCGGTTAGCATAATGCTATATTGCAACGCAGTGTTTGCGTCGCCTATTACCACCACTTCCTCTCCTGCAAAAAATGGCCCGTCACAAGTAGCGCAATAGCTTACGCCTTTTCCTACAAGTTCCTCTTCACCTAGCACCCCAATTTGGCGGTGTTTTACGCCGGTAGCCAAAATAATGCTTTTAGCCGTATAAGTATTATAATCGGTAGTCACAAAAAAACCTGTCGGCGTTTTTGTTATGCTCTCTACCTTTTCTAACTCTGCCTTTACACCAAGCTGAGTAATCTGCTCAAACATAATATCGGAAAACTCTGCGCCGCTAATGGTTTTTTGTGTGGGAAAATTTTCCACCTTGGGGCTTAACGCTATCTGCCCACCAAAGGTATCCTTTTCGAGTATTAAAACGCTTTTTCCGTTACGCAGGGCATAAAGGGCGGCGGTCATTCCCGCCGTCCCAGCACCTACAATAATAATATCAAAACTTTCAGCCATTAAGTCCCTCAACATATCTCTTTATTTCACTTGCATTTTCGTATCTTATTAGTCCGTCACTAGAAGGCACCAGCAATGTGGGCGCTTTTGTAACGTTATATTTGTTAGAAATTTCCTTATTGTCCATTGCGTCTAAAGAAGTATAACTAATATTTGCCTTGTCTAATATGCTTTTTGCCATTTTACAATTAGGGCAAGTCGCACTGGTAAACAACATAGGTTGACTAATTTTTTCGCTTTTTCCGTTAACTTGCGTTGCCACTGTATCATCGCAACTCTTTTTGTCCTTTAAAACAGATTTTTCTATATTATAAACCTTGCGCTCTTTAAATTCCTCTACCTTGCCGTCATTCCAATTTTGCACAGGACGGTAATAACCTGTTATTCGGCTGTATACCTCCGTCTTTCTTTCGCATGTGGGGCATTTATAAACTTCCCCCGCTAAATAGCCGTGGTCTTGGCAAACGCTGTAAGTAGGACTTAAAGTATAATAAGGCAAATGGTAGTTTTCGGCAATTTTTCGCACTAAATTAGCAGCCGATCGCCAATCGCTTATTTTTTGTCCTAAAAACGCGTGGAAAACTGTGCCCGAAGTATATAGCGTCTGCAATTCGTCCTGAATATCTAAAGCGGAAAAAATGTCTTCGGTATACCCTACTGGCAAATGACTGCTGTTTGTATAATAAGGCACATCACTTACCCCTTCGCTTGCGGTAATTATATCAGGATAACGTGTCTTGTCGTGTTTAGCTAATCTATACGAGGTCGATTCCGCAGGTGTAGCTTCAAGATTGTATAAATTGCCGTATTTTTCCTGATAGTCGGAAAGTTTTTCCCGCATAAAATTGAGTGTTTCCTTAGTAAATTGCTGTGCTTCTTTATCTGTTAGATCTTTACCAATCCATTTGGCGTTTAGGCAAGCTTCATTCATCCCCAATAGACCTATTGTGGAAAAATGGTTGTCAAAAGTACCTAAGTAACGTTTGGTATAAGGATATAAACCTTCATTTAACAACTTAGTGATTACATCTCGCTTTATCTTTAAGCTACGTGCCGATATATTCATTATTTTTTCGAGCCGTGCAAAAAATTCCTTTTGCGAACTTGCCATATAAGCTATACGCGGCATATTAATTGTCACAACGCCAATACTGCCGGTGCTTTCGCCGCTGCCAAAATAGCCGCCGCTTTTTTTGCGAAGCTCCCTTAAGTCAAGGCGAAGCCTACAACACATACTTCTAACATCGCTTGGTTCCATATCACTGTTTACATAATTGCTAAAATAGGGAGTGCCGTATTTTGCTGTCATTTCAAACAACAGCCTATTATTTTCCGTCTCAGACCAGTCAAAATCTTTTGTTATGCTATATGTCGGGATAGGATATTGAAATCCTCTGCCATTTGCATCTCCCTCAATCATAATTTCGATAAACGCCTTATTTATCATAGCCATTTCCTGAACGCAGTCTTTATATTTAAAATCCTGCTCTTTGCCGCCCACAAGTGCGTTTAACTCAGCTAAATCGTCCGATACAACCCAATCCAACGTTATATTTGTAAAAGGCGCTTGCGTACCCCAACGGCTGGGAGTGTTTACGCCGTAAACAAAAGATTGAATGCATTGTTTTACTTCCTTATAATTTAACTTATCTGCTTTTACAAAGGGGGCAAGGTATGTATCAAAGGAGGAAAAAGCTTGCGCTCCTGCCCATTCATTTTGCATAATGCCTAAAAAGTTTACCATCTGATTGCAAAGGGTGGATAAGTGACTTGCCGGACTACTTGTTATTTTGCCGGGTATGCCGCCTAAACCATCTTTTATTAGTTGCTTAAGTGACCAGCCTGCACAATAACCAGTTAGCATTGATAAATCATGAATATGAATGTCGGCATTGCGGTGCGCTTTTTCAATTTCGTCATCGTAAATTTCGCTCAACCAATAATTAGCAGTGATTGCGCCGCTGTTGCTTAAAATAAGACCGCCCACGCTGTAAGTAACAGTGCTGTTTTCCTTAACACGCCAATCGTTTATTTTTAAGTAATTGTTGACAGTATCGGCATAGTCCACTATTGTCGACTTCATATTGCGGATTTTTTCGTGCTGTTTGCGATACAAGATGTAAGCTTTTGCTACATCTACAAAACCCGATTGAATCAGCACCACTTCGACAGAGTCCTGAATATCCTCTACAGTAACAACGCCGTTATTAATTTTTTCGTTAAATTGTGCCGTAACTTTTAAAGCTACCGTGTCTAAAATATCTTCGGTATAATTACGGTCGACGGCGACAAAAGCACGCTCAACAGCGTCTCTTATTTTTTTAAGATTGAAATCAACAATCTTTCCGTCTCTCTTTTTTACCTTAAACATATCTTCCTCCTTATGTAATCCATATGTAAATTCATTTTGTTTTCTGAGACTTCCTTTAAGTTTTAATATTAAATTTCTCTTTTAAGGTAAGTCTATTATAACTCCACTTTATTTTATTAGTCAACTGAAAAACTATCTACATTTTGTGAAATTTTTTTCTTTTAATACAATATGTTGTATTTTTCGACTTTTTTAATGTTTTCACAATAGTGTATTTATTTAAATAATAATAAATAAAAAAATAAATAATCCTTCAATTTTAATCTTGATTCTTGTTTTTTTAAACCAAAATAATAAGACCGCTTGAGTTTAAGCGGTCTTTGTTTTAAATAAATACTGATTAAATCTTAAAGTATTTTACTGCGCTTTCAAACATTTTTATATCGTAATTGCCTTCTACGTTTCTATAAAGGTTTTCGCCTTTACGTTCCGCATGTCCCATTTTGCCAAACACTCTGCCGTCAAAAGAAGTTATGCCTTCAATAGCGTCAACGCTTCCGTTGGGGTTAAATTGAATATTTCCGCTAACCATTCCGTTGTTGTCAACGTATTGCGTTGCTATTTGCCCATTATTCGCCATTTCCTTTATCTCTTTTTCCGTTGCCACAAAACGCCCTTCGCCGTGACTAATTGGCACGTTAAAAATATCGCCGACATTTACTGCGCTAAGCCACGGAGACTTGTTTGAGGAAATCCTTATTTTAACAATTTTAGACTGATGACGCCCTAAGGAATTATAAGTAAGGGTGGGTGAATCTGCTTTTGCATCCCTTATCTTACCGTAGGGCACTAACCCTAATTTAATAAGCGCCTGAAAACCGTTGCATATGCCGCCCACCAGTCCGTCACGGTTTGCTAATAGGTCACTTAGCGCATCGCTTATTTCGTTGTTGCGTAAAAATGCCGTTATAAATTTGCCGCTGCCGTCCGGCTCGTCGCCGCCGCTAAATCCGCCGGGAATAAACAAAATTTGGCTATTTTTTAGCTGCTGAGCAAAACTGCGTACACTCTCGCTTAAATGCTTTGCCGTCAAATTGTTGATGACAAAAACTTGCGGGTTTGCTCCTGCATCGGCAAATGCTTTTGCTGTATCGTATTCGCAATTTGTCCCGGGAAAAACAGGTATCAATACCTTTACCCTTTCCTGTCTGTTTTTAGGTTTTGTCCTTTCCGAAGCGTAGAAACTATATGTTGTAGGTTTAGCTTGCGCTAAAGAGGGACTAATAGCATAAATATCTTTTAATTTGTCTTCGTAATTTTTTATTAGCTCGTCTGTGGAAATTTGACAATTTCCGTAAGTTAAAGTTTTTTCAGCATTTGTATTTCCTAATGGCAAAAGGTCAAAGTTATTCTGCCTTTCCTCTAAGGAAACATCATCATCAAGTTCCAAAACAAAAGCGCCGTAGTTATATTCAAAAAGCATCTGCAAGTTGACTTTTGCATCGTACTCAAAACCCAAATCATTTCCTAAACACATTTTAAAGATCGCTTCTGCAATACCGCCATAAACAACTGTGTATGCCGAAATCGCTCTGCGAGTACTTAATAAGCTATTTACGCAATCAAATATGCTTAAAAGACTTTCGCTTTTAGGTAACCCTCGCTTGTCCTTTTTTGGCAGTAATGCCACAACTTTATGCAAAGGTTTTTTAAAATGGTTGGCAACGGCATCATTAGCTAACAATGTAGTAACAGCAAAACTAATAAGAGTAGGGGGGACATCCAAATTGTTGAAACTTCCGCTCATGCTGTCTTTGCCGCCAATTGCCGCAATTGATAATTCCCTCTGTGCTTTAAATGCGCCTAAAAGCGACGCAACAGGTTTTCCCCAACGCAAGGGGTCATTGGAAAGTTTTTCAAAATACTCTTGAAAAGTCAAATAAACTTCCTTAAACTGTGCGCCGGTGGCAATTAATTTACTTACGCTTTCAACAACTGCTAAATACCCTCCGTCAAAAGGATTGTTTTGCGAAATGTAAGGGTTAAACCCCCACGACATCACACTTGCGGTATTAGTGTGCTTTTTTTCTACGCTGATTTTATTGACCATAGCTTGGGAGGGCGTACGTTGAGTTTTCCCTCCAAAAGGCATTATTACCGTTCCGCTGCCTATCGTGCTGTCAAAACGCTCTACTAATCCACGTTTGCCACACACGTTTATATCCTCTACCAGCTTAAGATAATTATCTTTAAAACTGTCACCGATTGTTTTTTGGTAGCAATTTCCTGCCGCCACTTTAGCGATAGCGTGCTTTTCCACTCCGTTGGTGTCTAAAAACTCTCGTTCAATATCTACGATATATTTGCCGTTCCATTTCATTTTTAAGCGTTTTGTGTCTGTCACGGTAGCAACAACGGTAGCCTCTAAATTTTCCTTATGCGCTAATTCTAAAAAAGTTTTTACATTTTTTTCTTCCACCACAACAGCCATGCGCTCCTGTGATTCGCTTATAGCTAATTCCGTCCCGTCTAACCCTTCGTACTTTTTAGGAAGGGCATTTAAGTCAATATCTAATCCGTCAGCTAATTCCCCAATTGCAACAGATACGCCGCCAGCGCCAAAATCGTTGCAGCGTTTAATCAGCAAACTCGCTTGCTTGTTGCGAAAAAGCCTTTGCAATTTTCGTTCTTCGGCGGCGTTGCCTTTTTGAACTTCCGCTCCGCACTGAGTTAAACTTTGGCTGTCATGGCTTTTGCTGCTGCCTGTTGCACCGCCGCAACCGTCTCTGCCCGTTTTTCCGCCTATTAAAATAACCCTGTCCCCTTTATGGGGCGTCTCGCGGCGTACATTGGCTTGAGGAACTGCGCCTATAACTGCCCCTACTTCCATATGCTTAGCGACATAGCCCTCATGGTAAATTTCCTCCGCTAACCCTGTCGCCAACCCGATTTGATTGCCGTAACTGCTGTAACCGTTGGCGGCGGTAGTCACAATTTTTCGCTGAGGAAGTTTGCCCTTTAAAGTGTCCTCTAATTTAGTCAGCGGGTTTCCCGCTCCAGAAATCCTCATAGCAGCATAAACATATGCCCTGCCGGACAGCGGGTCTCTTATAGCGCCGCCTATGCAAGTAGCAGCACCCCCAAAAGGCTCTATCTCTGTAGGATGGTTATGCGTCTCGTTTTTAAAAAGCAATAGCCACGGCTCGTAGCTTCCATCTATATTGACTTTTATTTTGACAGTGCAGGCATTTATCTCGTCGCTCTCGTCAAGTTGAGTAAGCAGTCCGCGTTTTTTTAACAATTTTGCGGCGATAGTGCCTAAATCCATTAAGCTAACTGGCTTAACTCGCTCCAACTCGCTACGTGCCGACAGATAATGCTTATATTCTTCCTCTATGTCATCGTCTTCAAAAACAATATTATCTAATACTGTATTAAAGGTAGTATGGCGGCAATGGTCGCTCCAATAAGTATCAATAACTTTAATTTCGGTAATTGTCGGCGGTCTGTTTATGCTTTTAAAGTACTGTTGACAAAATAAAAGGTCAGCTAAATCTAACGCTAAATTGTATTTTTTTGAAAATTCTTTTAAAGCGTTTTCATCAAGAGAATTAAACTCTTTTAGCGACTTTACGCTGACAGGAATAACAAATTTTTCCTTCAAAGTGTCGCTGTGCGTTAAGTCAGTTAACTTGCATTCGATAGGATTAACCACATATTGCGCAATCTTTTGTTTTTGCTTTTCGGTAATGCCAGTAAAAATATAAACCTTAGCTGTCTTTACGATAGGCCGCTCGCCCTGACTAATAAACTGAATACATTGCTCTGCACCATCGGCACGCTGATCAAACTGCCCGCTTAAAGCTTGTACCGCAAAAGCTTTTTCCTTTTCGTTTAAAATTAGCTCGTCAAAAACATCGTCTGTTTGCGGCTCGCTAAAAACCGTTGCTCGGCATTTGTCAAAGGTCTTTTTGTCAATATTCTCTACGCTATATTTGTTTACGATGCGTAAAGACTCCGCTTTAATATTAAGCAGATTATTAATTTCTTCCTTTAAAAAATTCGCTTCATTAGCGTATTGGGGCTTTTTTTGAACATAAATTTCAAAAACCATTTTATCCTCTTTACTTTTTTTTCGTTTGCTTTGTTTGTTTTTACTGTCTATTAACTTAATCTTTTAACTCAAGTGCTTTTTTGCCTATGTCTGTTCGATAATATTTATTATCAAACTTAACGTCCTGCATCAACTGATAGGCATTGTTTATTGCTGCTTTTAGCGTAGACTCCACCGCAGTGACGCCCAACACTCTTCCTCCATTGGTGAAATACTTTCCCTTTTCTTTTTTTA
>ENA-UOOR01003638-UOOR01003638.1-fermentation-metagenome-genome-assembly--contig:-NODE-3638-length-13307-cov-9.104211_pt1 | contig 13307 bp, 12 predicted proteins | sample MGYA00245780_ERZ724029 | MGnify/ENA primary metagenome ERZ724029 (study PRJEB28704, sample SAMN03018315) | fermentation metagenome | biome: anthropogenic terrestrial biome; feature: soil; material... | reverse complement strand
GTATGGATTGAATCATTTTAGACAGTTGCGTTACAAAAACGCTTGACCATTACAGTTGATATGATGTTGTATAATGCGCATTACTACTTTTAGTCTTTAATGTACTAGAAATATTCTTAGAAGCATTATCAGTATTTAAAGAAGCACTTTTACTTTTTTGCGCAAAATTTTGTGATTTTATTTAATTGCATATCTGTGTTTGTGACTTTTTCTTGTGACTTTTGATGTATATAAAAACTTCCATTTTTGCTATAATAATTTAATGGCCCTGTGTAATATATTTTTTTATCCGTAGAAAAGGGAAGATTTAATGTAAAAGAATACTCAATAATATTTGAATCGTTATCCATAATAACATATCCTGTTGGACTTAATTTATATGCCAAAGCTATTGTATTCTCATTTGTATCATACAATTCAATACTACTGTTAATATTTAATTTAACATTCTTTGAATGTGGTAACGCATTGACTCTACTATCTGATTCACTAAAGCTGACACTACTAATTCTATCCTTAGTGATTGCTGATACATTAAAAGAACAGACACAATTTATTAACAATGTCAATACACATAAAAAGCTGACCAATTTTATTGTTTTTTTCATTCTAATACTTTTCTTTTTAATACTTTTCTTCAGGTACATCAATTTGGTCATAAAGCTTCTCAAGATCACTTATTAAATTCTTAGATACTTTATAACACGCATTATCAATTTGCAATTTATCACCAACAACAGTATATTGTTTCATTTTTCCTTCTGGCAGTGTTATCGTAATTAGTATTTGCCCACCTTTTTCTTTCCGATTTTCAATAGGAACTTTTTCGTAACTATCAATATATTCTGTTACTTTATTAATAGTTGCTTGATCTTTTACTTTTTTGCATTTTGGAGGTGATGGTAATTTTGCAAACGTCATATAAATATTCTCCTTTTTTACACTGGAATCTGTGACACTGGAATTGGCAGCCGAAGAACTAACGTTTTTTTCTTGTGTATTCATGCCCGTCTTATTGCATCCGAATAAAGCAAGAATGCAGAGTACAACAGCGGTTATTGCCAAAGCAATTTTTTTCATTTAAAATTACCCTCCTAATATGTTATTTATATACATACATTAACACATATTATAATTATTGCCAATAATTATGTTAATAGATAGTAATATATCAGAGCAATCAACGCTCGATTGTTTGAACTCAACAAAGCAGGCTGCATATAGGCCAATATGTTGAGCGATTTTCTTCATATCCCAAACTTATCCCAAATGTATCCCAAAACCGCCTTATACCTCAAATTAGAAATATTATTTTAGGCAACAAAAAAGCCCGCAGGCCTTAGAGCCATGTGGGTTTTTCTTTTTATAAAAGCCGCTGCTCCTGCGGCGGTTCAGTTGGCATGGATTTTACACGCTTAAACAATTCTGTCCCTGTCCCGTTCCCGCCAAGCGTATGGTAAGGATAATACAGGTACTCCAAATTTCTTATATCATCAACTGCCGCATATTTTTTGCGCGCACATTCGCGGTAAATACTGTAAATTCTGTCATGCAGCAAGGCGAGCATACCGTCTTTTATAGCTGCCTGCATCGTCCGCTTTTTTCTCCAGCAGTGAAAGGCCCAGCAAAGTATGCCTGTAGCGGCACTGAAAACAGCGCCGAGCCAATACCTCACGATCCAGTCATGCACATGATTACCTCCATACGGTTTAATCGTTTAACCTCAGCGTTTTGGAGATACGTTTCTGTACAGCGCTTTCTGCAAGTTAAACGGTTTCTGCTGATTAGCCAGTAAGCTACATAGCTTTAGTATATAGTACCGTATGCATGGCTTAGATGTCACTTTTAGCCCAAAATACGGCATAAAGCAGCGGCTAAATAACCGGTAGCAAATATAAAAATTTCCATTGCAGGCAGCGTAATTACATTTTGTCTTTAATCCGTGAAAACGGGGCGCTTATAAGCATAACCGCATAATAGGTAACTATCCTCCAAATCAGGACTGCGGATTTCAGTGTCTGCAGCGTAAAATAAGAAGAGAAAAAAACATAGAAACTTCCTTCAGAGGCGCCCGCCGCCCCCGGAAGGGGCACAAGTGAAGATACCATCGTTACAAACGCCTGGGAAAAAATCATATTTGCCAAAGTTGCTTTATTGAACCCAAAAGCACGGTAAACACAGTAAGAAACAGCAAACAGAGCCGTGAGTTGCAGAAATGTAAGGAGGTATGCTTTTACAAGCAGAAGCTTATTGCTGTAAAGCTGCTGGTTGCTTTTATGAAAAAAATCAAGTTGTTTTTCCCACGAAGCGAGTGTTTTGTCATAATCCTTTACAATATTGATGCGATTCAAAGACCTGACAATAATTTTAACAAGCCAGTTTGTGAATTTCTGGTTGAATGAGACTACCAGAATCATTACGGCGGCAAGCGCCTGCACAGCAAAACCTATCATAGCAAGCCACCACATAACAGGATTCAGACCATCGTGAGGAGTGTTTGTTTCGTAAAAAATAGCGAAAAAGCTGTAAGCCGTTATACTTGTCTGGTAAACGAAAAATTTCTGTATAAGCGTGGAGGCAGACGTGCCCGGGTCTATTTTTTGTTTGCTCATAGCATAAATCTGCATTGGCTGGCCGCCGCTTTGAAACGGTGTAATGGCGCTGTAAAGATGGCCCACCATGCACACTTTTGCCGCGCGGCGGAACGTATAGCCGCTGCAAACGCCTTTAGTAAAAATATATATAAGAACTGTGTCGAGTAACAGGTCAGAAAGCGTGCAAGCAAAGCCAAGCACAAGCCATATTGTCTTAAACTGCGTATCCCTCAGGCTGAAAAGGCCATCCTTAGAAAGGCACAAATACAGCAGGAGACCGGCTGAAAGGCCAATGCCGAAAATGTTAAGGATTGTTTTTACGTTCAGCTTCTTTTTACAGCTGGATGGCATTTTTAGACCTCCGCCCTGTCCTATAATTTTGCATGAAATCAAACTACTTTTTCATTCGGCCAACAGTTTGCATGCTAAAATAATTCTAATAATATTAATATATCATCAATGGTATTAACTTTCAAATCCATTTCCATTCATAGAACCAAAGTCATGCATTTTAAATAGTGTTTATCGTTTTTATCAGGCTATACTGCCATTGTATGAAAACTGCAGCAGGTTTTAGCTTATATATAAAAACTACTGCCCGAACTCTGCGGCATGCAGAATTCGGGCAGTATTATTATCTTGTTATAGCTCAGCAGCGCTCTTCCGCAAATTTACGGATATTTGAAGCATTTGCAAAACGCATAGCCGTGCCGCCATGTACAACGACGAGCGTCGGCGCCTGGCAGATTTTGTAGGCCGAGACAAGCTCTTCGTTTTCTTCCGCATCAACTACGCGGTATTTTACACCTGCCTTGTCAAGGAACGATTCGGCAAGGCGGCAGTTAGGGCATGTCTTCGTTGTGAAAAGAAAGACTTCATCTTTCGCCTGCTTTTCGCCATGCTCAGCCGGTTTGGTAGTAGAAGAAGCATTCTGCTGCGATGGGCAACCATGCTTAATATGAGAACTGGCAGCATCGTAAAGCTTGCGCTCTTTGTACTCTTCGGCTTTGCCATCGTTCCAGTTCTGCACAGGACGGTAATAGCCGGTAATGCGGCTGTAAACCTCGGCCGGCTCGCCGCACTTCGGGCATGTGAAGTGTTCGCCCGCGAGATAACCGTGATTCTTGCATACAGAATAGGTAGGCGAAAGCGTATAATACGGAAGCCGGTAATTCTCGGCGATTTTCCGCACGAGGTTTGCTGCAGCTTTCCAGTTCGGTAACTTTTCGCCGAGGAACACATGGAAAACGGTTCCGGAAGTGTAGAGCGTCTGCAGGTCGTCCTGCAAATCGAGCGCCTCGAAGAGATCAGCCGTATACCCCACCGGAAGCTGGGATGAATTTGTATAGTACGGCGTCTTGCCTTTTTCAGAAGCCGTGATTATGTCCGGGTAGCGCTCAACGTCGTGTTTCGCAAGGCGGTAAGCTGTTGACTCAGCCGGTGTCGCCTCAAGGTTGTACAGGTCACCGTACTTTTCCTGATAGTCAGAAAGGCGATTGCGCATGTGCAGCAGCACATTCTTCGTAAAATCATGCGCTTTCTGATGTGTCAGGTCTTCGCGTATCCATTTAGCATTAAGGCACGCTTCATTCATGCCAATAAGCCCTATAGTTGAAAAATGGTTGTCAAACGAGCCGAGGTAGCGCTTAGTGTAAGGGTAAAGCCCTGCGTGCAGCAGGCGTGTGATAACATTGCGTTTGATTTTCAGCGAGCGCGCCGCAATATCCATCATCTTATCGAGGCGGTGGTAAAAATCGGTTTCATCTTTTGCAAGGTATGCAATGCGCGGCATATTTATCGTAACCACACCGATAGAGCCCGTGTTTTCGCCACTGCCGAAATATCCTCCGCACTTTTTGCGCAGTTCACGCAGGTCAAGGCGCAGGCGGCAGCACATGCTGCGCACATCGCTCGGCTGCATGTCACTGTTTATATAATTTGAGAAATAAGGCGTGCCATATTTCGACGCCATCTCAAACAGAAGCTTGTTGTTCTCGGTGTCAGACCAGTCAAAATCTTTCGTTATCGAATACGTCGGAATTGGATACTGGAAACCGCGGCCGTTGGCGTCTCCATCAATCATGGTCTCAATAAACGCCTTGTTTATCATGTCCATTTCTTTTTTGCAGTCTTTGTACTTGAAGTCCATTTCCTTGCCGCCAACAATGGCTGGAAGCTCCGCAAGGTCGTCCGGCACCGTCCAGTCAAGCGTGATGTTGGAAAACGGAGCCTGTGTGCCCCAGCGGCTCGGCGTGTTGACACCATATATGAAAGACTGTATGCAGTTTTTGACTTCGTAGTAAGACAGATGGTCGGCTTTTACAAACGGCGCAAGGTATGTGTCAAAAGATGAGAACGCCTGCGCGCCCGCCCATTCGTTTTGCATGATGCCGAGAAAATTCACCATCTGGTTGCAGAGCGACACAAGGTGCTTTGCTGGCGCCGATGTGATTTTGCCCGACACTCCACCAAGACCTTCTTTAATAAGCTGCTTAAGGCTCCAGCCGGCACAGTAACCTGTAAGCATTGAAAGGTCATGGATATGGATATCAGCGTTGCGGTGCGCTTCCGCAATTTCTTCATCATAGATTTCAGACAGCCAGTAGTTTGCGGTAATGGCGCCGGAGTTGCTGAGGATAAGTCCGCCGACCGAATAAGTCACAGTGGAATTCTCCTTTACACGCCAGTCAGTAAGCTTGACATAACTGTCGACAAGCTTCTTATAGTCAAGAAAAGTCGTCTTAATATTGCGCGCCTTTTCGTGCTGCTTGCGGTAAAGGATATAGCTCTTAGCAACGTCTGCATATCCTGCATGTATAAGCACAGACTCAACGCTGTCCTGAATTGATTCAACGCCAATGCGGTTATCTTTAATCTTTGGCTCATAGTCCGCAGTAACCCTCAACGCAAGCATATCGAGTATGCTTGGATTATACTGCTTGTCAAGCGCATCGAATGCTTTCTGTATAGCAGTGCGTATTTTGGAAATATCGAAAGTTGCAAGCGTTCCGTCCCGTTTTACTACCTGATACATATATTCAGTCTCCCCTTTTAACATTTGTCTTTTCACGCGGAAATATTTTTCACGTCTTTTTACGATACACCGCGCAAGGCAACGCTTTTTACGTACGGAGAAACGATTTTTAAAAATCCTTCCATTTCCGTATCCGAAAAAGCAGAAACCCCCGTGCCGACGATGTCGCCCGAATCCACGAACTTCTGAAGGAAATACCTCTTTGCCCCGCGGATAGAGATAGCCGCATCGCGCAGTATCTCTGCGTTGTGCAGGCCTTTGACTACCGTCGTGCGGAATTCGTAATCCACCGGCTCACCAAGCAGAAAATCCATACTTTCCTTAACATGGGAAAAATCAAAGTCCGGTATACCGACAGTTTCTGCATAATGGCCGGGCGAACTTTTGACGTCCATGGCCACATAGTCTACAAGCTTCTGTTTAACAAGCGACTTAAGGCGTTCCGGAAAACATCCGTTCGTATCAAGCTTAACGCAATAGCCAAGCTGCCGGACTTTGCGTATGAATTCTTCAAGCCCCGGCTGAATCATTGGTTCACCGCCGCTTATGCACACTCCGTCAAGGAGGCCTCTGCGTTTTTTGAGGTAATCAAATATTTCATCTTCCGAAAACTGCATCCCTTCCTGATTACCCAAAACAAGAGAGGCATTGTGGCAAAACGGACAACGAAGATTGCACCCCCCCGTGAAAACCGTGCACGCAATTTTTTCAGGATAATCAAGCAGGGTAAGTTTTTGCAATCCGCAGATTTTCATTAAAAAGGAACTCCTATTTTTATTTTATATGTTATTTTTGAAGCCAGTATAGTCTATTGTCAGAAAATTTCCCCACACTCATGAGTACAATGTAATCAATATCTATGTACTAGATATTGATTACATTGTACTCTAAATCCGCTATATATGCAATAGGCAATTTGAAAATTCTTTTGGCGGAGATTTATTTGCCCAGCGCGCAGCCGGGTATCTCCTTTTCCCATGTTTTATTTTACCACTCCGCAGGCCTTTTTAACATGTCATGATTTACTTATCCTGCCATCATCAGCCATATCACAATGAAAATTTTAGCCGCATATTATAATGGCGAATCAAAGTTTTTTATTGCTTTTTAAGATGAAAGGAGAAACATCATGAGCATCAGCACATCTGTACCCGCTGGGCCTGGCGGGAAAGACTGCACTCCTAACCCCACACCTTTCCCTGCAAGGACGCCGGTAGCGATGGCTTATATTCCATTTCAGCAGTTTGGCCAACTGTATTCACCGGAGCAAAGCCTTAATTACGGCACGCTTTTCCCAGACCTTAATAAGCCGTTCCTCGGAGGAGGCGCTTTCAAATGACCGAAAAAGAAAAAATGATGCGCAAAATAAATGCGCTGCGCTTTGCTATGTTAGATATGCATCTTTACCTCGATTCACACCCCGGCGACTGCGATGCAGCAGCCCAGATGGAAAAGTACCGCAAAGAAGCGCAGGACCTTATAAAAAAATATGAAGGCGCTTACGGCCCACTCAATGAATACCAAAACGCAACCAGCCGCTGGGCATGGATATCAGACCCATGGCCATGGGACACATGAAAGGAGGCCCGTTTAAATGTGGAATTATGTAAAACGGCTGCAATACCCTGTCAAAATAAAGGCAACCGACCCAAAACTTGCCCAGATTATAATTTCTCAGTATGGTGGCCCTTACTGCATTATGTTACAGTGCTTTTTCCGCCATGGACACGCTCGAAAATGGCAGTGCAAAGAAGCACTTGGTTTAAGATATGTTGGTTCAGCCTTATCTAAAAGAATGGCCAGGCAAAAACTAAAGCACCCTTTACTAAAAAACAGCTTTAGTAAAGGGTGCTAACATTTCTAAAACATTGTCAACCAGTTATTCAAGTTCATTCAGCATAACACTGCTGCTGAAAACTCAGGCATGGTCAACTTTGTACATGTGCTTAATCAGTCCAAGGACCTTGTTGCTGTAGCCCCACTCGTTGTCATACCAAGCAATGAGCTTTACAAAGTGGTCATTCAGCATAATGCCGGCCTTTGCATCAAAGATGGATGTGTGTGGGTCGCCAAGGACATCGGAAGAAACGATTGGGTCATCGACATACTCCAGAACACCCTTCATCGAGCCTTCGGAAGCCTCTTTGATAGCCTTGCAGATATCATCATAGGTTGTGGATTTCTCAAGGCGTACAGTCAGGTCAACAACGGAGCCATCCAGTGTCGGCACACGCATTGACATGCCTGTGAGTTTGCCTTTAACTGACGGGATAACAAGCGCGCAAGCCTTGGCAGCACCTGTAGATGACGGGATAATGTTGCCGGAAGCAGCACGGCCGCCTCTCCAGTCCTTCTTAGTCGGGCCGTCAACTGTTTTCTGGGTAGCAGTTGTGGAGTGGACTGTTGTCATAAGGCCTTCAACAATGCCAAACTTGTCGTTGATAACTTTTGTCAGCGGAGCAAGGCAGTTAGTTGTGCAGGAAGCATTAGAAACGACTTTCATGTCCTTCCTGTAAGAGTCGAGGTTAACGCCGCATACAAATGTCGGTGTATCCTTGTCCTTTGCCGGAGCAGAAATAACGACTTTCTTCGCGCCTGCTTTCAGGTGGGCGGAAGCCTTTTCAGTCGTTGCAAAAACGCCTGTAGATTCAACTACGAACTCAGCCTTTACTTTGCCCCACGGAATGTTTACAGGATCCTTTTCCGCAAAGACATTGATCTTATGGCCGTTTACAACAAGTTTGCCGTCCTCAGCTTTGATGTCACCATCAAAGCGACCGTGCATTGTGTCGTACTTAACCATGTAAACCATGTAGTCAAGGTCAATGAACGGATCATTGATGCCAACGATTTCGAATGTTTCCGGCTGCTTTACAGCCGCACGGAAAACGAGACGGCCAATGCGGCCAAAACCGTTAATGCCAATTTTAATAGACATGAGAAGTTACCTCCTGTTATTAATTGTACGATGATTTCATACCTTACTATTTTATAGCATCCATGGAGTTTTTACAAGATGTTTTGATATATTTTTAACTAACTTTTTATGTTTGACGCATCCTTAACAGAATTCTCGTCATTTTCTATGAACTTTACATCGCTTGGATATGCATGGAGAAGAAAATCAAGGCACTCACGCGGCACGTTTTTTTCTGCCGGTGCTGTATTTCCATCTTCCGACGAAAGCGCATCCTCAGCCGGCACAAGATCCTCTGCTTCATCATGCACGCTTACTGCGCTGGTGGCAGGCGGCTGCTTCACGGCGCCCGGCGCTTCGCTGCCTGCAATCCTGTCACTCTCAGGGTGCGTGACACTCTTCCTGCAGCGCTCTGCCGCCGCCATGTAGGCAGCTATATACACCACAAGCACCAGGTTCGTAACGTAAAGGCTCTGAGGAAAACTGCCGAGAGTTCTGCGGCCCGAAGCAAGCAGCACAATGTTTGTGGCGGAGTCTGTCCCAGCGAAGATTACCGCCGCGAACCCAAATGCGAAAACCCACTTCACGTTTTTCCTGTCGTCCATGCCCGAAAGCAGCTTGGCCTGGGCAAAAATGAATAAAAGCAAAAATAAAACAGTAAAAGTATGGTAGACGTTCTCAATCCTGTCGACCTCCGCGGCATAGTCGATAAACAGGAATATAAGGCAGAAGCAGCCCCAAACCGACGGCAGAAGGGAAAGGAGTGGATGGCTGCGCAAAGTTGTTTCCCCTGAGCCGAAATCGTAAGCCACGGCAAAAAACGGTATGGCAGCTAAAAAGCTGAAAACCACAAAAAGGATATTTGCCACCGTAGTGCTCTGCTCGCCCACAAAGTTTACAAGCGACTGCCCCGCGATGAAAAGGCCAGAAAGCACGGCGAACACCGCCGAAAGCGGGCTGCGCACAGAGTGTGCCTGCCTGCGGCCGGCCGAACGGTACGCTAAAGCCATGGCGGCAACAGCGCCCACTACGGCCAGCACGGCGGCCAGAGCAGCCATTCCACCGCCGTCGGTATAGTAATTGACCGACGGCCCGGTAAAATTAAAAGCCGCATAGATTTTTAGCGGCAGCACAACAGCCAGAGTAGCAAGCATGGCTGCCCACGCACGTTTCATAGACATTCCTCCAGAAAATGCTGCCTACCTTTCGTCGATAGGCACATAAGGCCTTCTCTGAGAAAGAGAGCGGTAAGCAGGCCGCATAATACGCCCACAGGTCATCATTTCCTCCATGCGGTGCGCACACCACCCCGCAATGCGGGAAACGGCGAACATAGGCGTGTAAAGTTCACTCGGTATCCCGAGCATCTCATATACAAGTCCCGAGTAGAAATCCACATTAGCGCACATTACCTTGTTTTTGCCCGTAACTTTGGCGAACATCTTCGGCGCGAGCTTTTCCACACGCTCAAAGAGCCCAAACTTTTTAAGCATGCCCTTCTTTTCGGCAAGTTCACGCGCGTACTTGTGCAACAAGACGGCGCGCGGGTCGGAAAGCGTATAAACCGCGTGGCCAATGCCGTAAATCAGGCCGGAGTGGTCGCCCGCCTCGCCGCGGAGTATCTTTGCAAGATATGCAGAAACCTCGTCATCGTCTTCCCAGTCCTTCACATTCTGCATTATCTCACTCATCATCATCATGACGCGGTGATTTGCCCCGCCGTGGCGCGGCCCTTTGAGCGAGCCTATGCCCGCAGCTATTGCCGAGTAGATATCTGTTCCCGTCGAAGTGAGCACGCGCGTTGCGAAAGTGGAGTTGTTGCCGCCGCCGTGCTCAGCGTGGAGCATCATGCATATGTCGAGCAGTTTTGCCTCCTCGTCGGTAAACGAGCGGTCCGGACGAATAGCGTTAAGTATCGACTCGGCTGTCGACTGCCTGGTGTCAACAGGGTGAAAATACATGCTCTGCTTGTCGAAGTGGCGGCGTTTTACCTGGTACGCATAAGTCATGATGGTTGGCAGGCGCGCAATAAGCTGTATCGACTGGCGCATATTGTTCTCTAATGTTTGTTCTTCAGGGTTCTCATCATAAGAATACAACGCCAGGACGGAACGTGCAAGCTTATTCATGACATTTTTTGACGGCGCCTTAATTATCATGTCTTCAGCGAAATATTCGGGCAGATCGCGGCAGCGGCTCAGTATCCCCTGAAACTCCTGAAGCTGCGGTTTAGTCGGCAGTTTGCCGAAAAGCAGCAGGAATGCCACTTCTTCATAGCCAAAGCGGTTCTCTTTAACGCAGGCATTGACTATGTCGTTTATATCTACGCCGCGGTATGTAAGCCTGCCCTTGTCTGGCACGCGCACGCCGTCGGCCACAACGTATCCGTGCACATTGCATATTATTGTGAGGCCGGCCATAACACCCGTGTCGTCCGGGTTCCTCAGGCCGCGCTTCACATTATATAGATTATACTTTTCAGGCTCTATCTGGTTATTCCTGCGGTACTCATCACAAAGTTCTTTAAGCTGTGGGCTGTTGCTGTCGATGGAAAAATTCTCGGCCTGCAGATTCATCTTAATTCCTCTCCTTTTCATTTATTTAAAAATAAAAAAAATAAAGCCAATTAACTCCCTTTGGCTAATGCTGCACGTTTTTTTTTATTAATATTAACATTTATATTTTAGCTCACAAAAGGATTGAAGTCAACAGGTGCCGCATATTTTTGCAGAATGGTTCATAAATATTTCATAATTAGAGACTATTTTGCTTCTCTAAAAATATTATTAACAAATTATGAATTTGTAAATTTAATTTATGTATGCTGAAAGAAAGGTGTAAAAAAATAATGGACTCAAAAAGGGGCACGTTCCTGCTGGCTGTTTTTCTTTTCCTCGCAATGCTGATTATCCCCATGGCGGCGTTCGGCAGCGGCGGCAAAGCACCGCCACCGGCGCCCTCAAAAAAGGCAGCCCCAAAAAGCGCGCCGCCGCCTGCGGGCGTGTATTTCCGCATGAAAGACACTTCCACCGGCAAAACCATAACGGCAGGCGACGGGGACTTCGTGCGCGGCGCCGTAGCCGCCGAGATGTCGCCCGAAGCGCCTCAGGAAGCGCTTAAGGCGCAGGCCGTGGCGGCTTACACATACTACAGCCGCCTGCGGCAGCGGAACGCCAGCCACGCCAGCAGCCCGGACTTCACCGTCTCTACCACCGACTGGAACATCTACGTGCCGCAGGAAGAGATGAAAAAGCGCTGGGGCAGCAGTTACGGAAAATATTACAGTGCCATATCAAATGCCGCAGACGCCGTCTCAGGGCAGGCGATGACGTGCGGCGGCAAACTTATCGACGCAACATACTTCGCCATCTCCTCGGGGCAGACAGAGAACGCAGCGGACGTATGGGGCTCGCCATGCGCTTACCTTGTCTCTGTTGCGAGCCCGTGGGACATTTACGTGGGCGGCTACCAGACCTCGGCCTCGTTTCCGGAAAGCGACTTCCGCGGGCGCATACTGAAAATCGCGCCGAAAGCCGACCTCGGCGGGCCGGCTGAAAGCTGGGTGGGCGCCATTGTGCGCTCGCCCGCGGGGAGCGTGAAAGCCGTCACGGTCGGCGGGCAGGTGCTCACCGGCGGCAACGTGCGGCAGGCGTTCGGGCTGCGCTCGGCGGACTTCACGGTAACGCACACGGGCAGCGGCTTTGACTTCACTGTGAAAGGCTACGGGCACGGCGTGGGCATGAGCCAGACCGGCGCCGAAGAGATGGCGCGGCAGGGCGCGGGCTACAAAGAAATACTCGCATGGTACTACCCAAACACTGTGCTTACGCAGGCAAAAGCATAAGGGCAAAAAAACAGGGCGGCGGTTTTCCCGCTGCCCTGTTAAAGTGGCCATTATATTATGCGGCGGCTGGTACCCAAGGCACCAGCCGCCGCCACGCAAACACAACTAAACTATTCTATCTGAACTCATTTTAAATATTTTCTTTAAATTTGCCGTAACTCATGCAAAGATGCAATGTGCAATCTTAGCACCGTTGACATATACTCCGTGGTCGCCCTTGTTAGAAGTAGCAGTCACTTTGTAGAAGTAATCATGTCCGCTAACCCTCACAGGTTTCAGAGTGCCAACTGTAGCAACCGTGAAAACAGGTGTTGACGGGGAAGTTACCTTAAACTGGTAAACCTTGCCCTGCTTTACCGTAACTGTGCGAGTGTCGCAGATAGAACCTGCAACGTTGATAATAGCAACTTTTTTGTCGCCGATATAAACGCCGTGGTCACCCGTTGACCGAGCTGTGAATGTGAGGAATGTGTCATTGCCCTTTGTTACGTTTTTCGTAATTACGGCAAAGCCGTTCGCAAATGCGTAGTTCGGTTTGCTGCCGTCTTTAGAATTAATCTTTACTGTGTAAACCTGGCCAAGCTTCATTGTCTTAGGCATAGAGTCAATCGTGAAGTTGCTCGGTTTAACCACAGGAGTTGTAGCAGCTTTTGCCGTAACCTTTGCAGTTGCGGTGAAGTCGTTAACCTTAACTGTTACATCAGCTGTTGTGTCTTTTTCAGGAGCTTTTGCAACGGAAACCGTTGCAGTCTTGCCGTCGGCAGACGGTGTAACTGTGAAGTTGTCGTTGTCTGAAGCCCATGTAATCTTTGCATCAGCAGGAAGCTGAGCGTTTGCCGGGTTAGGCGCAACTGTAAGCGTTGCCGGAGCATCAGCCTTAACTTCAGCTGTTGCAGGGGAAACCGTTACGCCTGTAAG
>ENA-UOOR01003637-UOOR01003637.1-fermentation-metagenome-genome-assembly--contig:-NODE-3637-length-13310-cov-8.218408_pt1 | contig 13310 bp, 9 predicted proteins | sample MGYA00245780_ERZ724029 | MGnify/ENA primary metagenome ERZ724029 (study PRJEB28704, sample SAMN03018315) | fermentation metagenome | biome: anthropogenic terrestrial biome; feature: soil; material... | reverse complement strand
GAATTTCACCCTGCCCTGAAGACACCAGTATTCAGTTGTCAAGGTTATTATAGCACTTATCAGCAGAAAAACAATTGAAAAGCAGCCTCTGAGCAAAATAGATATTTCTCGGGAAATATAAGGGATTGCCCCGAAATGTGCAGGATCGAAAACCAGGAAAGAGCTGACCAGGGTCCTTTGTTTATGGCGAAATATGGTGAAAGAGGAAAAAAGTTAAGCTTGTAGAAGTTAAATAAAAGTAATAAATAGATCGCGAGGCTTGTAATAATACTTTTTAAGGAGAATTGATATGCAAAAGCTCATCGATATCATTTACTCTGGGGAATCGACGGATTGGGCGGATAATTGCCGGGAAGCTTTTGAGGACCTCTTTGGTTCAGCCGGAGGCAGGTATCCCGACAGGGCAAAAAACTCATTTAGTATAAGAGCGCCCAAATTCCAGTCAGGGTCCGGCGTTCCTTTCGCCGCCCTGATAGACCCATCTAACCCAGACTCAGGAGCCTATGGGGGCATGAGTTTTGTTATCTTTCCCATTGAGGGCCAGCCGGCTTTAATCTCTATGGTTATCGGCACACAGGGCTTAAGTCCCGATGAAGAAGTATTGGGTCGCCCTGGTCATGGCCGCAAGGTCTCTGCCATCTGCCAGTGGCTTAATAAGAAGTACGGAGCAGGCAACATGGTAGCTTGGGCAAAACAGGACCCTGCCCGAACAGATATAGAAATGCCCGGTAACATTGCCAGGTTGTTTTCGGAGTATCAATCGGTATTTGCCAGATACGGCAAGGTTATCTACGGGTTTTTCGCACCTGGCGAAAACCGCCAGGCAACTGAAGATGCTCTCAAAGCTTTCTTGGACCTGACAGTTTCTGAACGGGGCTACCAGCCTTTAAAAAAGGCAGAGGAAGATTCCGAAAGAATCCGGGGCGAATATTACTCTCACATGCTTGCAGACATCAACAGCGATGAAGTCAAGGACCTGCTGAAGGATAGAAAATATGTCATTCTGCAAGGACCGCCCGGGACAGGAAAGACCAGGCTGGCTTTGGAATTGCTGCGCCAACGCTATCAGGGCAATGGCTTGACCATTCAATTCCATCCTAATACTACTTATGAAAACTTTATCGGGGGCTTAGCCCCGATTCATACTGATGATTCTCTGGGATTGCACTTTGCTCCTAAGGTAGGATCTCTCATGGAGGCTGCCAAACAAGCTGCCGCAGACCCGGACAAGCCTTTTCTTCTACACATAGATGAGATTAACCGGGCAGACTTGGCTAAGGTGCTGGGGGAAGCTATCTTCTTGTTGGAACCGCAAGATTCAGGCAGGGCCTTAACCCTTTCCTACGATTTTGGTTCTCCCTATCATAACCAGCTATCACTGCCGCCAAACCTGCACATTCTTGGCACAATGAACAGCTCCGACCGCAGCATCGCCATTGTAGATATTGCCGTTCGCCGTCGCTTTGCCTTTGTTAAATTGTGGCCCCAAATGGCAGTAGTCCAAGAATTGGCATGCCCCTTGATGCAGCAGGCTTTTCAGGAACTGCTAAGCATATTTGTCGAGTATGCCGACGAGGATGCCTTAGATCTGATGCCTGGCCATTCATATTTCCTGGAATCAGATCCCAAAAAGGCTGTAAGGAGCCTGCAAGTCAATCTGGCCCCATTGCTTGAGGAATATATCATTCAGGGATATGTAGCCAGCTTTGCAGATTCCATACGCGCATATTTGCAGTGGCTTGAGAGTTTGTCTGCATGAGCAGGCAGGCCTTCGTTAAAAACACGGAATGCTTCGAGGCGGAAGATAATTCTATATATCCAATTCCCGCTGCCAGACTATTAACCGGTACTCCCCCCCGGGATCCTCAGGGACCAGCTGCCCGCTTGGCCAATCAATTCTTGCGCCAAAATCGGGGAATTCTCCAGGACTTTGGCATCAGCGGCAATGTGCATTACGACGGCACAGAGGTAAACATTCAGTTGCGCACCAGCGGACAAGTGGGTGCATTGCCGTTGCTCTCACCAACCAGCGGCCGTCCTGACTACGGGCTGGTAATAAAACCCCGCTTTGGCTGGCAGGGCATCGGTCCCATGTTAGGGGCTATGGGGTGGAAGGTCATCCCTACACCATTAAGATTGCCAATGTTGCCCCGGTCAGATCGAAAGATTCCCCCCTGGGTGCTTTCAACCACCATTCTCCTTAGAATCCAGAAGCTCTTGGAGCAAATGGAGCGACGCTTTGAATTTGTTGAGGCAGATCTAAATGCCCCTCGGGGACAAGTGAATTGGGGAATGTATGCAACAACAAGGCTGCCCCGGGGAGGTTTCTTATCTGTCCCCTGCAAATTTCCCGATCTGCGGGATGACCGAGAAATCAAGGGTGCCATTCACTATACCTTGCGTAAACAATTAGCCAGTCTCCAAAGCCAACGCACAGCTGGCGTAGTTGTCCTCCAACTCATGGCCCTGTGCCAGGGCCTGCTGGAAAAGGTCCGAGATATACCAGTGACCAGGCCAAGCCAGAGCGCCATAAATGCTTGGCTCAGAGGCAATGTAAGCACTAAAGCCTTCATGGAGGGCATACAGGCGGTAGAATGGACCGTGGATGACCGTGGCTTAGCAGGCCTGGGGGATCTGCAAGGCTTGCCCTGGGTCTTATCTATGGACACCTTCTTCGAAGCCTGGGTTGAGACAGTAGTTGGCCAATTGGCAAAGAAAATAGGCGGAACAGTGAGGACAGGCCGCCAAAGACAGACCATTACTCCCCTGGGCTGGTCTCCGCCCTATCTGGGTTCTCAGCGCTATTTGCTTCCTGATATAGTCATGGAACGGGAGAAGGAGACAATTATCTTCGATGCTAAGTACAAGAATCATTGGGAAGAGATCAATCGTGAAGGTTGGTTTGGTCTGGATAAGGAATTGCAGGAAAGGCACAGAAATGACCTGCTGCAGGTCCTGGCCTATTCAACGGTCTCGGAAAGCAAGCGGGTTGTTTGTTGTCTCGCCTACCCCTGCCGCCCTCACACCTGGCATTCATTAATTCAAAGGCAGCGGCCATTCCACAAAGCATCAGTCCGGGCCGGCACGAGGCGGGTGGATCTGGTGCTGACAGCCATGCCTATGGGTATAGATGTTGACGAGATTTTTTCGGTGCTTGCTTCGGCGTTAATCGCCTAGGAGGTTGTCGTTCCGGCGATGGGGAAAAGAGAGGAAAAAGATGTCTATTTGTCGAAGTATAATACTGTCATAGCCTTATGGTAATATGTAATTTAATCATGCACTCCTAACAAACAAGATATGGACCAGGTTATCTCCATCTAATCTCCGGATCCCTCATCTAATCTAGGCGACTTTCTTGTGTACTTAAAAGGGGTGGTTAGATGCGCAATTCTTTCACCGGACGGGAAAACCACCTGGTCCGCTATTTATATGACTGTATTGAACGGGCTGAAAGAATCCGGTTTATTGTTGCTTTCCTGATGGAATCCGGAGCCAAGCTGCTAGGCGATCAACTGGCTGATGTCGCCAACCGGGGCGTCCCCATTCAAATCTTAACGGGCAAGTACCTGGCAATTACCGAGCCCTCGGCAATCTATCACCTCTACAATGTCCTGGGGAACAACGTGGATATCCGCTTTTTCAGCGACAGGGTTCGCTCATTCCACCCAAAGGCTTACATCTTTGAATACAAGGATGACAGCGAAATTATCATCGGATCCTCTAACATCTCCCATAGTGCTCTGACTTCCGGCGTGGAATGGAATTATCGCCTCCGCCGCAGTCTGGCGCCAACTGACTACGATATGTTCTCAGATACATTCAATGACCTGTTTGCCAAGCACTCGATACCAGCCACAGATGAGGAGCTAAAGGAATATTCACTTACCTGGCGCAAGCCCAGGCTTGTTGTGTTTGAAGGGCACAAGCAGCTGCCAAAAGTCCCCGAACCCACCGGAGCCCAAATCGAAGCTCTGTATCAGCTGAAAAAGGCCAGGGGAGAGGGTATAGATAAAGGCCTAGTAGTCGCAGCAACGGGTGTCGGCAAGACATATATCAGCGCCTTTGATTCCCAGGGATTCAACAGGATACTCTACATAGCCCACCGGGAAGAGATATTGCGGCAGGCGGCAAAGACCTTTGCTTCCATAAGGCCTAAAGACCGGATAGGTTTTTATTCGGGACAACAAAAGGATGATGGGGCAGATATATTATTCGCTACAGTGCAGACTCTGGCCCGGGATGCCCATTTGCAGAATTTCTCCCCGGACTCCTTTGACTATATTATTGTGGATGAATTCCATCATGCTGCCGCCGACAGTTATGTTAAAGCCATCAATCACTTCCAGCCAAAGTTCCTGCTGGGATTGACTGCAACTCCATTCAGAACAGACAACAAGGACATCTTTGCTCTGTGCGGAGACAATGTCATCTATGAGATTTACCTGAAAGACGCCATTCACAGGGACCTGCTGGTGCCCTTCAGATATTTTGGCATCTATGATGCTACAGATTACAGTCAGGTTGAAATTCGCAACGGTCAGTATGTCATTGAGCAATTGGAAGAAGAACTCTCCAGGAAGGAAAGGGCAGAATTAATCTTGGGGAAGTACCGCCTTATGGCGGGGAAACGGACTCTTGGCTTCTGTGTCAGCATTGATCATGCTGAATATATGGCAAACTATTTCGCAGATAACGGCATACGGGCTGTTGCCGTACACAGTGGTGACCAGAGAAATACCAATGTTATGGATAGAAAACAGGCTGTACAGGATCTTGAACAGGGTAAGCTGGATGTAATTTTTGCCGTAGATATTTTTAACGAAGGTGTAGATATCCCGGCCTTAGATACCGTCATGTTCCTGCGGCCCACTGAGTCATTTATTGTTTTCTTGCAGCAGCTGGGCCGGGGTTTGCGAAAATATAAGGATAAGGAATACTTGACTGTTCTGGACTTCATCGGCAATTACAGACGAGCCCATTACATCCCGGCCCTGCTGGCAGGCGAGAATCCATTAAAGGAAACCAGAGCTGCCTACAGTCCCCAGACCAAAGAATACCCGGATGAATGTTATGTCCAATTTGACTTCCGCATTTTGGATTTATTCCGGGAAATGGCCAAGTCTGACCCCTTGGCCAAGCGGATGAAGGATGAGTATTACCGGATCAAAGAAGATCTGGGCCGTCGCCCATCCAGAGCAGACATGTACTACAGGGCAGATATCCCCATCCGGGAATATTTGAAAGACGGCTGGTTGGCTTGGCTTAATAGCATTGACGAGCTGTCGGAAATTGAAAGGGAATGGATGGGCACTCCTGCAGAGGAGTTTCTGCAGGATATAGAAAGGACAAGCATGAGCAAGGCCTATAAGATGCCAACCATAGGTTCCTTGCTTGGTAGCGGGACCATAAACAAGCGGGTACCTATGCCAACAATCGGCCAGAACTTCATGGATTTCTATGTAAATACCCCGCTGCATCAAAAGGATCTTAGAGACAAGAGCAACCGTAACTGGTCAGAATGGAACGTCGATAAGTTTACTAACTTGGCAAGAAAAAATCCCGTTCACTTCTTGTCTAAGAGCAGCAAATTCTTTCATTATGATGAGATAAATAAAGTGTTCTACCTGGATGACAGCCTGGACAGGTACCTGGGTCCGGCATTGGCAGAACACGTCAAAGATATTCTGGAATACAAGACTACTTATTATTTCAGAAGACGATTCCGGGAGGATGACTAATTATGGATAAAGACTGTATCTTCTGCAAAAAACCGGAGACTGAGGTCATCTGCGAAAATGATCTGGCCCGGGCATTCTTTGATAAATTCCCCGTCAGCGAAGGCCATGTGCTCATTACCCCCAAACGGCATGCAGTGACTTTCTTTGATGCCACGCAGGAGGAACTGGCGGCAATTATGGAGCTGACCTTCAAGGTCAAGAAAATTCTGGATGAAAGATATAACCCCGATGGCTATAACATCGGGGTAAACGTGAACTATGCTGCTGGCCAAACCATATTCCACCTGCATGTGCATATGATCCCGAGACATAAGGGGGACATGGATGATCCCAAGGGCGGGATACGGAATATAAAGCCTAACCTGATAAGTTATTGATTCTTACCAATAGTATCTTATGAGGCCTGTATAGAGGATTTAATAGCTTATCTTCAAGTTACGATATTCAGTAAATGTCAGAACCACAGAATGTGATATATTGGCAATATTAAGAAGCCAGGTCTGTCTAAATACACTTATAATCCATGAAAAAAGGAAGGTCACGCTGCAATGAGAATTGGTATTATAGATGCAGATTTGCTGGATAATGGGACTAGGCATCCGAATCTGGCATTAATGAAGATTAGCGGTTTTTATAAGGAACAAGGTCACTCAGTTACACTTCTTGATAAATATATTAGACTTAACTATTACGACAAGGTATTCATTTCTAAAGTATTTTCTTATACTAAGGTGCCTGAAGGAATAATCTCCTTACCAAACGTAGTAATTGGTGGTACAGGCTTTTTTGAAGATGGTGGAGATAACCTCCCAGATGAAATTGAATACCATATGCCGGATTATGATTTATATAATGAATACGCTAACGGCGAAATTGCAAAAGGGCGAAACAGAAGCGCTGTATCCGATTACCTCGACTATTCAATAGGTTTTACAACCCGTGGTTGCTTTAGAAAATGTTCCTTTTGTGTAAATAAAAAATATGATAAAGCATTTAAGCATTCTCCTGTAAGAGAGTTTTTTGATTCGACTAGACCATATATTTATCTTTGGGATGATAATTTCCTTTCTTATGGCGGCTGGGAAGCAATACTTGATGACATCATGGCCACTGGTAAGCCTTTTCAATTTCGTCAGGGCCTAGATATACGTCTTATGACTGACCAGAAGGCTACGCGCTTATCTGAAGCCCATTATCATGGTGATTATATTTTTGCCTTTGATCACCTTGAAGAAAGAGATATTATAGTCGAAAAACTAAAACTATGGAAAAGATATTGCTCCAAGACTACTAAGTTATATGTTCTTTGCGCATACGATTCCCAGGATGAAAAGGACATAGAGAACACTTTCGAAAGAATTAAAATCCTTATGAAATACGGTTGCTTACCATATATAATGCGATACGATAGTTATAAAGATTGTCCATGGAGAACACTTTATGTCCAGATAGCACGTTGGTGCAATCAACCCCAGTTTTTTAAAAAAAAGTCATTTAGGCAGTTTTGTGAGGCTAACCAGGACTATCATAAGAATAAAGAGACTACATGCGCAGCATATCAGGCCATGCTTGATTTTGAGAACGCGTTCCCGGATATTGCAGAGAAATACTTTGACCTTCGTTATGATGAAGAAAACCTGTATGGAAGTGACTACGGATATGGACGTAAATATGCACATAAACAGAGTTGTGAAATATGTACTGAACAACAAAAATCATGGGAGGATGCCTACTCAGGTGTAATGCCCCTTGAAGAAGCTACACGGAGATATTTTCAAAAAGAGATGGACCTGCAATGTCTGTCATATCCAGAGATAGCTTGTGTCCGCTATTCTAAAGAGATATTGGCTGATTGGTTTTGCGTGAAATTACTGGGTATGACAATATCAGACGTTTTCGAGATCGTCTGCAGCAACCCGAGTATAGAGGATGTTCTTCCAAGCAATATACCTCAGTTCAGTAATCTCACTGATGCCTATATAAATACTCCAAATATACTCGATCTAAGCAGAGAATCGATGTCCTATGATGAGCTCGGCACTTATCTGGATAATGGAAAAGATAAAAAAGAAATTGCACGACGCAAGTATGGCGAAAACCATGCAAAAATGGCCACTCTCCTTGATTTAGCGGTTATTTCCGCCCCTAACAACTCATATAAAGTAACCCTATCTGTTTTCGGTGTAGCCTTTAATAAACGAAATGAAATTGAGAAAAAAAAGCTGGCGGCACGCCTTCTCTTTAGGGTCCCTATCATTCAGAAAATGCTAAATAACGCACTTCACTCGGAAATAAATATTGAGGACGAGCTTTCCTGTCTTGCAAAGCAAACAAAAAAAAGAAGGAAGCCTAATATTGCATCACTATTGCAGTTCATATCTGATGAGTCAGGGAATGATGGCAGTACTTTTGGAAAGGCGCTTGGTAATATCAGGGGGTGGCAGTAATGTCTTTTCGGGATATCGCAATCGCTGATTCGTATGAAACAGGCCGTGATGATCCAGTAAACGAATTTTATGTTCCTTTGCTTTCAGAGGCTGTTAACTATGATAGAATTGCAGGCTTTTTCACCTCGGCAAGTCTTGCGATTGCGGCAAGAGGGATCGCAGGGCTGATACGTAATAACGGGACTATGCGTATAATTGCATGCCCGCGCCTTGAAGAAAAGGATGCTGCAGTTATTAAAAGTGTTGTTGAGCACCCGGATGAGTTCATTAGCAAACAATTACTTATTGACATAGAGCATATTGAGGATGATTTTCAACGTGATCATCTTCGCGCCCTTGGCTGGATGCTTACAAATGGTTACCTCGAAATGAAGATTGCCCTTGTAAAACAGAAAGGTACAGAAACAATTGATTATAACTCTTTGTTTCACCAGAAAATTGGAATTATGAAAGACAGAGATGGTAACCTCCTATCGTTCAGCGGATCGATAAACGAAACTGCATCAGGATGGTTAACAAACATTGAAGAGTTTAAGGTGTTCAGAAGCTGGGAGCTTGGGCAGGATAGCTATTTAGATGATGATTCTAAAAGGTTTGAGGAGTTTTGGAACGATCTTAGGCCAAACGTCATCATTAAAACACTACCTAACGCTGTCCGTGAAAAGCTTATTGAAATAGGCAGTGAGTTTTCACAAGAACATTTTACTGCAAAAAAATACATTCGTGTTCGTAAAGAAAAGTCTGTTGAGGAAAAGCTAAGCTTATTTTCTTATCAAAAAGATGCATTTAATAAGTGGAAAGATAATTATTGCCAATTGCTATTCGAGATGGCTACAGGAACGGGTAAAACAAGAACAGCCATCGCTTGTATTAATTATTTTCTTAGAACGGAGCCTAAAGGGCTAATAATTGTTGCTTGCCCTCAGAGCACTTTGTCTATGCAGTGGAAGAGTGAAATAGATAGGATACGGCTGACAATAGAAACTGAAATCGTCGCAGACGGGGGTCACAAATGGCGCAGGGCACTTATCAAAGAGCTTAAACTGATTGCCTTGGGTTTTTCTAACCATGCCATAATTTATACTACCCATGTAACAGCAAGTAGCGATGACTTCGTTAATACTATTCGAGCGCATATTTCTAAGACACCCGTGTGTTTTGTTGGGGATGAGGCACATGGCTTAGGTGCATATCGGTTAAAAAATGCTCTGCTTGATGAGTATTCATACCGCATTGGCCTTTCTGCCACCCCATCAAGGTGGTTTGATGATTATGGAACAAAAATTCTTACAAACTACTTTGGTAATGAATCATATAAATTTACAATAGCGCAGGCTCTTACAACAATTAATTCGCTGACAAATAAACCTTTCTTAGTGGAATATGAATATCATCCTGTGTTTGTTAGCCTAACTGATGATGAGCTTGAAAGATACCAAGAACTTACAAATCGAATTACTAAAATGGCCGCTTATAGTAAAACTAGCGATGAGTACCAAACTAGGCTTGAAAGGCTTCTTTTTGAACGGGCAAATATCGAGAAGAACGCTGAATTAAAGTACGAAGCCCTTATAGAAATACTCCGAAGTAAGCATGTTAATAAAACTTTAATTTTCGTGTCTGATACCCAAATCAATGAGGTTATGTATATATTACAAGAAAATAAAATCATGGCCCACCGCTTTACCCAAGAGCAGGGTACTATTCCTACGCACAAATTCGGAGGTATTAGTGAACGCCAATATCTAATAAATAAGTTCAAGGATGGTACATACCAAGCGCTTGTTGCAATTAAGTGCCTTGATGAAGGTATTGATTTACCAACGGCACATACTGCAATAATTATGGCAAGCAGTACTAATCCCAGAGAATATATACAACGTGTTGGTAGGGTTATTCGTCAATCTAAAGGAAAAGGCAGGGCTTATATATATGACTTCATCTTAGAGCCTGATTTAGATAGATTAAAAGATCCGGCCTTAATAGAATTCGAGAAAAAAATCTTTGAAAAGGAACTTATACGCGTTAAAGATATGTCTACGAATTCGATTAATAATGCGGATGTGCTAATGAAAATAAATGGGAAGTTAAGGAGGGGTAACAATGGCGCTTAATAAAACGATTATCAAAAAGGTTAGGACAAGGACACACAATGAGCCTGAAATTGGGGACTTTCTCGTGAGCTTGCTTGAGCTTGAAAGTGAAACGCCTGGCTGGTGGAAGCCGAAGTACAACTCTATTCTGGAGAATGCTTGTAAGGAGGAGATAGAGGATGCGAATAACTAATATTGACATTCAAAACTACCGACAGTACCAGGCCCTATCCTTTGCGTTTCCTGCATCCAAAAGTAGCGATATACATATCATCATTGCTCAGAATGGCGTTGGTAAGACCAATTTACTTAACGCCATAACGTGGTGTCTTTATGGTAAGGAGCCACATTTAGGTGATGAGTCAGAAGATCTTGGACTACCTAAGCTAAACCTCAATGCTATAAAGGAAGCCCGCGAAGCTGGAAAGGATATAGAGTATGTTGAAATAGCAATAAGAGCTGAGGATGGAGACGAGTGTATTACATATAAACGGTGCCTTCCGGTTCGTGTTATACCCGGTATTTTTGAGGAAATAGCCAAAGAGAAATTTACTGTTACTATAGCTACCTCTGCCGGCGACCCAAAAGTATATGAAGACAAAAATGAAACTAAACGTCTCGTCGATATGTATATGCCTGAAAAAATAAGGGAGTATTTCTATTTTGATGGTGAACAGTTAAATAACTATTTTATTAGCTCCCGGAAGGGAAAAGTCAAAGAAGCGATTTTCTCTATATCGCAGGTTGATATTGTTAACCTTATATATAAGCGTATTGGCGACATCATTGGGGACAAGCAAAAAGAAGCAGCTTCTAAAGCCCCTGATATAAAGAAAATAAAGGATGCGCTCGATGAGGCAGATGCCCAGATCCTTTCTATTGAGAATAAACTGAACGAACTTGAGGAACAAATCGCAATGTCAGACTATATCATTAAAGAAAACACAGAATATTTGCAGGGCGAAGATAACTTGCCAGAGTTAGAAAACCGTTATCAGGAGCTAAGAGTAACCCAGAAGAACCTGGAAGATGAAAAAAAAGAACTCATGGAGTCTACGTATTCATTTGTTAGAGAAAAAAAGATATCACTTACCTTTTACATGGCGGCAAAAAAAACATTAAGCATCATAAATCAAAAAGAGGCTGATAAAGCTTTACCTCCAAACATTGATAAGACACTTTTACTAAAAGCACTAGAAGATCATACCTGCATTGTCTGCAATCAAACCTTGTCTGAGAATGAGGAAGAGCATATTAAGCGCCTAATTGATAGTTTCCAAGTATCAAGTACTACTTCTCATCTCCTAATGAGCATTCGTAGTGAGCTTGAAAGAATTATTAATTCTGCTAAGGCGTACCCCCCCGAAAAGAAAAATATAAGCGAGAGGTATAAGCGCCTCGAAAAGCAAATTAATGAAGTTGAAACAATGCTTGGAGATGTTGACACACGTATTAACCGGATTAGCGATAAAGAAGAGGTAAAACGTAGACATAATGAGCGTCAAGAAAACGAGGAAATTAGGAAAATTAATTTCGAGAAGCTTGGTGTTTCCCGGGACCAGCTTATTAGAGCGCAGGAAGAAAAGGAAAAGCTTAATAGGGATCTTAAAAAAGCCCTTGAAAAAGACGCTGAATGCTCAAGAATAAGGCAATTGATAGATTTTGCTGTCAAAGGACGCTATGTCATTGGTAGTGTCGAAGAAGATATGATGAACGAGGTTAGGGTAAAAATGGAGGAGCGAACCACATATTACTTCATGCAACTAATCTGGAAAAAGAATACTTATGACCGTATTGTTCTGAATAAAGATTTTCAGCTCGACCTTATCCATAAGGATGGGTACTCTTGTGTTGGAACATGTAGTGCGGCAGAGCGTTGCTTGCTTGCATTGTCTTTTACGCTAGCTCTCCACGAAGTCTCCGGTTTTAATTCTTTATTGTTTATTGATACACCAGTTGCTCGTGTATCAGATATTAATAGGATTAATTTTGCAAACGTTCTTTGTGAAGTTAGCAAAAACAAACAGATTATAATGACATTTTCGCCGGATGAGTACTCACCTGAAATTAGGAAGATATTTGCACCGGCGGCAAGGACTAATGTAGAGCTTTATATGGTAGACGAAAAAGTCACGGTTGTAAAATAAGGGGGGGCATATATGCAAACATCAAAAATGCCTGATAGGCTTAATTACTCGGCTAAAGCTAAGCATTTGTTGGAAAAAATCGATGAAGTCAATTATATGGGACTTGGTCTTAAGGGCATTACGCGCTCAGAGCTATTTCTTTTTGCGATGTCCTTAGGAGTTGAAAGTAACACTAAGACAGAAGTTGTTAATCCATATACTGGTGGTCTTATTCTTGACAAGTCCGTTGACAGCAAAACGAGAGCGTTAATGTATTCCCAGTATATTTCTTTACTGGAAGACCCAGATAACGAGCTTGATGCTGTTACCGATAAAGGTCATGTGTATAAAACCGCAGAACAGTACGCCAATACTGGGTTTGAGATAATTGCCGACTATTTTTATAATAAAAAACCGGAAGACCTCGTATGGGACTTGTTCCTAGAACTCGATGCTCAGTACGAGGAAACCGACAGTATTGTATGCAGCTCATAAGTCTAGATATTAATAATTTTTCCCCGCAGCCGTAGGTTTTTGGAGTCTTAACTGATGACTTTCTGCGGTATATATCGAAATAGCAGGGAAATTGGGTCCAACCGACATATTGATGCAATAACGTATAACAAAACCCTGAGCCGTGCAGGCCAGGGTTTACTACATGAAAGCACCCTACTGCCGAAATATTCACAGCTTATTCACTGTGATACAATAGGGTGCAATATGCGAAAAAAGCAAAGAAACATTGGAGGGATTTTTAGTGAAAGGAAAGAAAATCCTTGCCATCGTGCTTGTTTTCTATTTGGCATTATCAGCGGCCGGCTGTGTAATCGAGGGGGTTTCTGAACGCGAGTTGAATTCTCGGTTGTCTTTTGGGAAGATCAGTTGCGGGAGTATATCCGTAGGGCC
>ENA-UOOR01003632-UOOR01003632.1-fermentation-metagenome-genome-assembly--contig:-NODE-3632-length-13336-cov-2.885024_pt1 | contig 13336 bp, 9 predicted proteins | sample MGYA00245780_ERZ724029 | MGnify/ENA primary metagenome ERZ724029 (study PRJEB28704, sample SAMN03018315) | fermentation metagenome | biome: anthropogenic terrestrial biome; feature: soil; material... | reverse complement strand
GAGCGCGAGCGATACCTTCTGAATATAAGCCGCTGACTGAATCGCAAAAACTGCTTTGTCTTCACCCTCATCAAGAAACATATTATAGGCTTCTTGTAGAGTTACTATATGCCGTATAGTAGCAACCTTCGATAATTTCATTAACAAGCGCAAATAGGAATAATAAATCAGTCCTTCATCATATTCTTCAAAAGCATAGTCAAGTCCAGTTATTCTATTCTTGTTTTCTTTCTTGTAAAAAAGCATCAACTGCCTTAATGATGACGGAGTTACGATCTCTTGCGATCCATCATAGAACGAAAGATCATCATCTTGCTTCCCACATTCAGTTACTTTGCAACCGCGCTCTAATAGCAGGCGCATCAGCTGATTTGTCTCAACTAAGGAAGCGTCTGAATCATCGAGCTTCGTTTGAACATCTTCAATTGTGATGTATCCGCGATTCTTATATACATTATCTAGAGAATCCGCAAGAACGTTCAATTCTTCAATGCTCAAATTTTCACTTCCTTAGTCGAAGATTATTGCTATCACAGTTCGTGTGCAATTTTAACAAGGTCTACCTCAGCATCTTGGGGTGACAAGTACCTTTCGTCGAATTCTTCCAAAAATAAGATCAGGTTCTTCTCATAATCATGACCAGGAGCAACTAACTTTTCATAAAGGACATCAATGCCCCCACGCATGTACTCTTCAAATCGCTTTTCATCTAACTCCGCTTGAGGTGTCCCTATATATCTAAATGCTTTGTCCAGGCGTTTCCCCGTATCTGGTTCGTACTCTTTATCCAAAAGAGTAATCAAGCGATAGTTAAAAATCAGATCATTTTTGCAGTATGTCATTTGTGCGAAGTTAATGGTCCTATCTGGCTGCGCGCTGTCTACGGGAGATCTCTTGCCATATACAAACCCGACAACTGGGGCGACCATAAATACATCAACGTTCCTCTGAAACAGCTTCATAAAAGAGCTCTCACCGGATTGACTGGTCAGAGCCACAAGACGGTCCGCATGAACGCCATGAAAAAAATATTCATGGTCAAAAATCGATTGATATTCTTTTTGAGCCTTATCCGCCATTATATCCACCTCATTTCAAGCGAGTCTCAAACTCGCTAATCTTTTCAAAGTTGTATTGAGCACCGACCTTGGCCTTCATATACTCATTTGCAATATCGCCGTCAGTGTCCTTGATGAAGATGATAACCTGCTCTGCTACGCTTGGCAATATTTCGCAGACTGTTTTGATTCGTCTTTTATCAAAAGCAGATAGCGGGGCATCCATAACTAGTGGGTATGCTTCAGTCTGAATGAGTTGATCCTCACCTGCGTTTTGCCTTTCCCGTGCCATCTTGATAATGCCAGAAATAAAGGCAAAAATCACGGAGATAGACTGAGCAGTTGATGTTTCAATGTCGGTGTTGAATTCCGAAAACTGATCCACAAACACCTGGATGTTGTAGTGATCATCAATTTTTAATGACAAACCACCGGCATAGATAGTCTTGAAAATCTGGTTAATGGAATCCTGCAATTCGTCCCGTGTCTTCTTCTCTTCAATGGCATATTCTTGAGAAAGCGTATCATATATGTACTGAGCATATGCCTTGTAGGTTGCAATTGCTTTGTTTTTTTCGTCTGCTAACGCGAGAGATTGCAGTTGGGCTTCATACTGCCCTTTTTGCCATTCGAGTTTACCATTATCTGCGGTCAGTTGAGAAATTTTATAATCATTGTCTCTCGACGTTTTCTGGCAAAGAGACAATTCCTGCTGTAGATGGCCAACACCAGTATAGCCAGTAAGTTGCTTCTCAATTTCAGTGATATCTCCTTCATAACTTGTAATTGAGTCATCGATGCTTTCGATGAGTGAAGCGGTTTCGACACTGGAGCTATAAAGGTTCGTTGTGTGAGATAGCCTTGTTTTGCCCTCTGAGGTAAAATTTCCAGCGCTAACTCCTATGGATTGGGGCGGCAGATATTGAAGCAGCCCAACTAAGTGCTGATAGTGTGCATCACCGGCAACAAGCTTCTCGCCGCAGATACATTCGCCGTGTTTAAGGAGATAATCAATTGTTTTAGCGTGCATCGACGGAATATCTTTGCCTTCAAGATCTTCTGCCGCAATCATACCCAATGCATCACGAATTAATGGCTGGGAGAAGTAGTTATTAGCGCTAGCTCCAAAGTCTTTGAAAAGCTTTTCCCTAGCCTTCAATAGAGAAGCCTGAGCAGCGGCTCTCTTCCCGGCAAGTTTTTCTTTTCTGATCTGAAGTTTTTCTCCTTCTTCATGTGATTTGATTTCTACACTTAGATCCACAATTCTCTGGTCGGCTTGTTCTTTCTCTGCCTTTAAGATCTCAATCTTTTTGTTATTCGCAGCAATTTTGTCTGTGCATTCTGTACTCTTGTCTGATGCAGTTGTTATTGTAGTGTTCGTGCCGCTACTAAATTTGGCAGTATATTTTCCAATAACGCCGGATGAAGTTGGCTTAAGATGCCCGATAGCAGCCTCAAAAGCGCCAAGGCCAAGAAGTCCTCTGACGGCAGTCATGAAAGTCGTGCTATGACCATTCTGGATTTCTTTACTCATAAGATTTATTCGCTCACCATCAAAGAAGAAGTATCTCGACAAATCTTTTGGAAGAATCTTTCTAATCAATCCTTGTACTTTTAGACTGTCTTTGATGAATTCCTGCTGTCCATCGGCACGCTTATACCGTATGGCCTGGGTAGGGTTAAAGGATTTGATTTTTCCCGTAAACTCTTTTCTGTAGGTCTGGGTAGTTGTAACTGTGTAGTCAACATCCGCATGTTGTAACACCAATTCTGCGGAAACATCTTCTTCACTACCTATGGACATTTCATTTGCAACCTTACGATTTATGAGGATACTATCTTTGAAGTCTGTTGAGCAATATAGACACCATGAAAATGCCTGAGCAATAGTGGTTTTGCCAGACCCGTTATCACCCATGATAATAGTGACATTCTTGTCAAGACCATCACCAAATAGGATAGTTTCATCAATAAATTGGCGAAAATTTTTTATGTGGAGGGATTTTAGTAACATTTGACTTCCTCCTCAATCGTTGCCATAATTGCCTTTACCATTTCGGCATCATTCTTTTCCTTTTCTCGGAGATTGGAGCCTTCCATTAGAATTATCTTCCTTGTCAGACGCAGAGCTTTGTTTTCGTCGATTTCTATGCCATTGACTTCTTTCATTGCTCATTCCCCCTTATATTAGAATTTCCTGGTTATCAGAAACATCTTCAATGTGATAGGCATCTCTGATTTTCCAAATTAGCTCGTGAGAGTCTATCGGATTATCTGCAATTCTTGCGAACTCTTCCATGCGAGTTAGCTCGCGCAATACAAGAGATTTATCATACTTCGTATACTCTGTAGGAAGTGAATATACCTGATTTAATGGCCTTGGCAAGGTAATAAAATCATAGATCTCCGCACATTCTTTGCCTTTAGCAAGACGCAGGACTCTACCTCTGCGCTGAATATACTCTTTTGGGTTGGTTGTACTAGCTAAGATAAAGGCAGTTCGTATTTGGGGTATGTTGACGCCTTCATCCAAACACTTAATAGCAATAAGCGCTTGAAGGTTGGTTCCAGCTGCAAATTCCTGTTTAAGAATAGCCCGTTCGTCCATATCTTCTTTAGATGTGAACTGAGAGACCTTCATTCCCAGGTCATTGCCAAGCATCTTCGTGACGATATCAATTTGTCTCAGTTCACTCTCATCATCGATTGCTCCAGATTCATCCTCCTGTTGCAAGCTTGCGGCTCCACAGTACACGAGAATATAATTATCGTCTTTGTAAGGAATAATTGCTTTTCGCAGAGCCTCGATTTTCCCTGATGCGGCAGCAATTAGCCTTGCACGTTTCATGGCGAGTATTTTGCCATACTCCGTCAGCTTATACTTTCCACCCCGAGTCTTGACGAGGTTTTTGCTTATATCTTTTGTGAGTTGCTCATACTCATCGTACTCAGTACTCGTAAGATAAACAGCTATCGGGTAATATCTATACGGTGTCAGCTTCTTTTCTGCAATAGCTTGGTCCAACGAATACTCAATGCACTTTTTCCCGAAGTAAGATGTCAGAGCTTCTGTCCCTTCTTCATCTCCGTGTCTTTCAAGCGTTGCTGAGAGGCCAAGTCGATAGGCGAAATTTTCGGGTAACAGTTTTTTGTAGTTCTTAGCACCTAAATTGTGTGCCTCATCAGCAATGAACAAAGCGTTGCCTGTAATTTTTTGAATCTGTTTTTGTACTTTTCCTGTTGAAAAAGTGGCATTCGTACAGATAAAGCAGAAGAACGATCTTCCCGATGTCCCTAATTTATAATATCGAACTGCGTTTGTAAGGCGGTCAAGCCAATCCTTTTGTTTAGAGGCACTGTGTCCGATAATTGGCTTTATATTGAACTTTTCCAAATCCTCAACCCACTGCTCAACTAAGTGCTGATATGGGCATACAATAACAACTACGAGATTGCCATACATGTCGTTATATAATTTGGTCAGCGCGCCCAATCCTGTATACGTTTTACCAGTTCCAGTGGCCATGTCGAAGATGCCTCTATAATTTTCGCTGACCCATGATGCGATAGCTTCCATTTGATATAGGTGAAGCGTAACATCATCTGGAATATGGGCTCCACAAGCAGCAGGATAACTGAACACATCTCCGGCGGACTTCGGGCCCTTTTTACCAGGGCGGAACTGTTCGTGGTCTACCTCGAAGTTCGGCTCTTTGCGTTTGTATTTTTCAATTAGCGCCTGAGAAATACTTGGGAATTCTAGAACCTCGATGTTAGGCTCGCAGTTGTTCCATATAGAATAGAAGGCGTTTCCTTTTAAGCGTACACGCTCAGCCTCATTCTGATCTCCCCAGCTTCTAAATACGTCTATTGTCTCGTAGTTTATAGACATAGCTGTTGCTGATTCATTCATTGAACCAGAAAAAGCGACCTTGTTTCCGTCGCCATCCTCGATAATGCCCATTTTTTCGTGGTACATGCCGATACTGGACTGATCTTCGGTGTAAGCTATACGGATGTCGAGGATGCCATCCGCAATGAGGCAAGCCAGAAGATTAAGGCGCTCCATTGAGTAGTAATCAAGTTGTTCCTCCGAAATCTGCGTCAGCAAAGCGTTCTCAATGATTGTCTTACGGTCTGCGTATCCTTTTTGAATAGCTTTAATGTCATCCGTAGACAAATAAGGTGACGCAACGATTTGAATCTTGCCACCGTTCTTAGCCATTTCTGCAATTCCCTTAGAAATCTCGACGAGGGAGGATGAAGAGAAGAATCCAACAGCTCTTTTATAAGAGACTGCATCGCGCAAGAGCGGCAGATAAAAACTTTGAACAACATTGTCGATAAGAGAACGATATTCGTTTTTTATTACATTGTCTTGTAGGCTCATACGGCATCCCTCCCCTTAAAGATTTTTTTCGATATAATCAAGAGCCGTCTCTAGCTCCTTGAAATCAGAATCTGAAGTGTACGAGTTGACACTAAAGCGGATTGTACCGGCAGGGTAAGTGCCAAGGAACTGATGGGCTAACGGCGCACATTGCAATCCGGTTCGGACCGATATTCCATGCTTACTGAAGATATTTCCTGCGCTGTCACTGCTGATGCCATCAATATTGCAAGAGACTATGCCGACGTATTTTTGATCCTTGTTGACACCTACAAGTCGGATAAAATCGTATCGTGTAAGCAGCTCGATAAGTCGTTCCCGCTTCTCCGTCTCTTCTCTGTAAAGACGCGCGGGAGCCTGTCCCTCAATCCATTTAAGTGCTGCATTGAGTCCGGCAATCCCAGAAATATTCAAGGTTCCCATTTCGTAGTGTTCCGGAAGTCCAGACGGCATGTCCTGATTTGCTGACTCAATGCCGGTACCGCCGAACAAAACAGGTGGCAAAACGATTTCGGGCTTCGTGACAAAGCCAGAGATTCCTGTGGGACCTAGCAATGTCTTATGCCCAGCAAAAACAGCGAAGTCAAAAATTTCGAGTCCGACATTGCATTCTATTAGCCCGGCGGTTTGGGCCATGTCAACGAGGGTAATGGCGTCGTGTCTCTTTGCGAGAGTGAAAATATCTACTACCGGGGCAATCAGTCCAATGACATTACTGGCATGGCAAACAATAACGAAATCCGGCTTGACCGCTTCAAACTGATAGCGGATTTTTGGCAGATCAAAGGACAAGTCTTTGGTGACTGTTAGCTGTTGGACATTGATTGCTCCAACAGCTTCATAATAATGCAATGTGCGCGTGACTGCATTATGTTCAAAGGGGCTAATGTAGACATTCTTTGCCCCGCTCTTTATCACCCCTTGGATGATGATATTCAGAGCAATCGTGGCCGATGGTTCAAAAACAACTTGTTTGGCCGGGCAATGGAGCAATGTTTTAATCCGATTTCTTGTATCAGTAATCAGGCCGCTTGCTGTCTGCGCCAGCTGGTATTGTCCACGGCCCGCACTACCACCATTATTGCGATAGAACGTGTCCATGAACTCGTAAACACATTCTGGCTTGGGATATGTAGTTGCGGCGTTATCAAAATAAGCCATGGTCTATCTCCTAGCAGAGGTTTTTAATGACCTCCATTAATATTTGGCGTTTCTCCTGCTCCGAAATGGATTGCCCCATAGCGTTCAGCGAAGCAATAATTTGGTTGAAAAGCAGTTTGCCGCGTTTGCTATACTCGACTTTTTCAAATCGTTTTGTCACAGCTTCACCAGAGTCATCAACAAAGGTGACCTGATACATATTAGTTTCCTGCATGGCTTCCGGTACTGTATCACTAACGAATCCTTCTGCCGTTTTCTTGTATCGCTCCAATGCAGACTTGAAATGCTTTATAGTATTATCATCCCAGTCTTCAAGTCGCAAATCTGTAGTGAGTTTGGCAAGACGAGCAATGAAGGAATCATCGTCGTTAGTTATGGACCGAAAAAGTCCAAGGCACTTATTTGTTCCATCCGGGAAGAGCTGCTCAAAAACTCTGGTATCAAGAGAATTACACCATTCCTGGATGGTAGATGAAAGAGACATCCTCCCGGATATACGCTTGTTTTTGGGAAGCGTAAACAGCTTTTTAGTTTCAGTGACCAAGTATGCTTTAAGGCCATTCAACAGCCTATCATAAAAAGTCTTGGCCGCAGAAATATTCTCTGCTACCCCAGCTGTGAAGTCCCCGGTATAGCCAAAGGCCGCCGGAAGATTCGTAAACAGCAATTCATAGCCACTGCTGTTCAGCCGGAGCAGTTTGATCATAGTCTGGTAACGCTTATCAATTCTATTGCCATCCGGAGTAGCTTTGGACTCTTTAGTATACTTGGGAAGGCTCATGAACCAGCGACGCATAGCGACAGCAACATAATCATAGGCATTGGTGTTGCGCTCAGCTTCTACAACGTATTCCGAGAAGATCAAGGCTAGATTTCGAACATAAGCTTCTTTTTCGGGATTCCAATCGATGTAGGACAGTTGGAAGCCGTCCGGATTTGCTTCGATCTGCGCGAGGGCATCAGCGTTGGTTTGCACTGGCCCGAAGCGATCCGTGATAATTATCTGTTGTTTGAATTCGTGAATCACCACAGCGAGGTAGATCGGGATAAGTCCTTTGCGAAGGCCGATTTGTCCTTCCGCACTGGTCAAGGTGTGATACAGCTCACTGAATTCGGCAGTTCCGGTTTGCTGTGCGTTAAGAATAAACGCTTTGATTGCAGCTAGCATATTGGCGATCAGCTGATCGCCTGGGCAAAGATTTAGATACGGAACGCCGTTGTTCTCTTGCCAGATTCCGGTACGGATTAGGGTGCTACGCATGATAGATACTTCTTGGCCAGTACCCACAAGGCCGAGATTGCTCTCTAGATCGTTACGTAGCAAGGCAGCAACAATTTTGCTGCGGTTGTTGCTTGAGATACTGGTGATATCGTTGCGGTTCACAGCCTCGTTATTGATGGTGGGAGCCAGGCAAAATACTTCATCGCAGATATCGGACATCAATTCTGTAAGAGAGGCTTTGCGTCGAATATCCCTTACTTCGCCATCATAGAGAATCCCCTTCTCCAGCAGTCTTTTTGCCTCTCCTTCATATTCATCAAAAAGTGTGGGATCATCAGTGGCTCTGTCACGGAGATATACCACTGCATTAAATTCCTGGATAATATCCTCAATCTCTTGATAATGCTTTGGCAGAATGAAGATAGTACGCTTACACGCCTTCGTTGTAGCAACAAGCGTTTTCTTTAGAGCAGCAATAGAGCCTTCACTATGCGGAATAACACCGTAGATCACACCATCTGCATCTACGGATTCAATCTTTAGATTCCAGTCACTATCTATGGCAACTTCGGATTCATCGATAAACTCGAAAGAGAAGAAACGGGTCATCTCGTGCTCGTCATTATAGCGGGAGGGATACATATAGTTATCAAAATTGAAAACGTTCAAGGTATCCTTGGCTGCGGATTGGTAGGACTGGCTTTCGATGCGATCCTTGATAGTCTGTTTGATATCCACCCCGGAAGTCTGTTTCAGCCGTAGGAAATCATTGCTGCGCTTCAGATAAATGACATACTCATGAGCGATCAGGTCATCAATGGTTTCCTCTATTTTATGAACATCATAGTCAGAGGAAAAAACACCACGGATTTCTTCCTTAGTAGGTTTGAGTTTCTCATACTGTTCGAGAATATAGATAAGCGAGATGGTTTTGACAATTTTGCACCCCAGTTCATTGCCTTGAATATGGTGCAGAATGTTTGTGGTAAGGATGTAGATGCTATGAATGTTGCTGGCGTATGCTTCCTTCATGAACAATTGCTCAAAGTAGTCGTAGATCATGTCCGGAGTAATGAGCTTGAAGCTATCGCCACCATTGCTCTCCAAAAATTTCGGTAACGTGGAGTTGCCATCAGCGGAGAGAAATGTAAAGAGAGTACGCTCATTCTGAGCTACACGCTCCGAAAGGCGCGGTAGTATAAAGGTTGAAATTGGGTGCAGCGGATAGCAACCGTAAATCGCAGTTTCAAGTTCTCTCCCGGCATCAGAAAAAATCATGTGCTTAGCATAGCGCTGCATGAGACTATCAAAATCGCCGCTGTGAGCATCTTTGAAAGTTGCCCACAAGGCTTTATCCTTCTGAATGACAGATGAGATAATCTCATAAGTTTGGGTAAAGTTGTTGTTGAGGTGGATGTGCTTAAAGCGTTCAGAAACGCCTCGCCAGCCGTCCACTTTCTGCTGTGGCAACTTATCAATATAGTTAGAGATTTCTTTATGGGAGATCAGCATCAGGTGCAACTGTAGCTTGCCGCTACGATTGCACTTTTCAGCGAAGTCCTGAAGCATCCTGGTATCGCTGACGGATGCTTCGGTGATACTTGCCTCGAGGAACTTGCTGAATTCATCATAAACGGTATAGATGCCCGTATAACCATGGGACTTAAGCCCTTCAGCGACGCTCTCATAAAGCTCAGCAACATCAAAGCCCAGGAATGGATTGAATGAGCTTCCAGCAGTTAGGGAAGGATAGACACGTTCAAACTGTTCATAAGCCGCAATATTAAAGTTTTCCAACTCCTCGACCAGCACATCAATTGGCATGTCTATGGAACTCTCAAGTTGAGCATAGGTATCCGGAAATTCAGACTTCCAACGGCTAATGACCATGATGGCAGCCTTATAGTTGGTATCCGGCATCACATCAAGCAGATCGTTATCGGACAACGTGCGCTGCAGAGCAAGTAGAAAGGCTTGGGGCAAGCTAGTGCTGCTGCCAGTGATGACGACAGGCAGAATTTTATTATTGCTTTCGTAGTAATTCAGTACGTACTGCTTCAGCCGAGGATTCTCGTCGATCTTCGGCATAGTCTTCTCAAACAGCGACAGATCACGCTTCATGAGCACGGACAAGATCATCAACACAATGTGAGATTTGCCCTTACCGTATGCACCGATTAATACTCTGGCACGTTCGGTGGATGCTGGATCTGTACTGAGAAGAATCTCCTCGAGCAGACTAAGAGCAGATTTGGTCGGTATGAAGTTTTGGAGTTTTTCATTGCTGCCCAGGTCATACCCGATGTTAACCGAGTATTGAAAACCCGAGGCAACAGAAATCATCTTGCTCATAGCTCTCTCTCCTAGTTCAACTCGTCAATCGTCTCGTAGTAACGATCCACGCAGTTTTGAAAATCATAGTCGCAGAGGATATTGATAACATCCAGACCGGCAGTCCGGTTAATCTTGATTTGCCCAAGTCTCTCGATCTTGTAGAGGATATCGAGCATGGTGATCGAATCCAGGTTGAAGACCCGTCCAATATTGCACGGAGACGAGAGCAGCTCGTTCAGGCCGATTTCGCGGCAGTTTTGGGCTTGATCCACGATAACCGCTAAGGCTACCCACGGATGGATGGTGCCGGCACTTGGAACGCTCTTCTTATAGGTTTTGCGGTTTCTGTTCAGAATATCGATTAGTCCAAGTTCTCCAAAGGGGCAGTCTATATTGTTCTCGGGAGAAACTTTCTTGGGATTGGATTTATACCTAGGCAAGTAGGTATTAATGATACAGGCGAAGTCATCGTTCAATGAACGCGGAGCGATACTTTCACCATCTCCAGTCATCCGAATGTACTTTTGCATCTGCTCCACGAAATCATCTCTGGAGAATTCAGAGATATTGAACTCATTAAAAAAGTAATACCAAGCTGTGGCTTCGGATTTGTTAGATGCCAGCTTGTACTGGAGAAGGTATAAGGTGCCAAGTTCTTCGATGTATCTGTCGTGCGCGAAAACGCTTTCGCCTAGGGGGGTGATGGTTTGAATGCGCTTGCCGTTACGAGGTTCTTCGGTAAGACCGACCACCTGTAGCCAGTAGCGTAATGCCTTGACCATGTTTGCGCCAAGGCCCAAAACGTCCATTGGATTTTCATCTTTGGCAACAAAGACATCAGCTTTCTTATGGACACACTTCATACCTTTGCTAAGCCAGCCCTTTCTGATAAAAAATGTATCGTGGGCACGGAACTTCATCGCCATGCTTACTTCCTCCAGTGCTTACTTTGTTCTGAGATATTTGTCCATCATGCAGCCACCATCCAGATACTTGGCGGTTACACAGACCTTGCAGTGGATGCATTTGTCCGGATCGATATAATAACCGGCGTTTGAAATGGAAATGGCTCCGGCGCGGCAGATCGACTCGCATTTTAGGCATTTTCTGCAAGCGTTAAACTTTCTGATTTGATAGGCGACCATGCGCTGTAAATCATCATGATCTGCAACATTCATGGTTCGGACTTTTACCGCATAATCATAACCGTTCTGCCCAAACGGCTGGATTGAAAGAATGGGTATATTCATCCGGTTATCGAGGACAATGACCTCGTTCAAGAGCTTTTTTCCTAGTTCAGGGGCGACACGCCCGAAGGGGACAAACATCCCGATCAGCTCATCGTCGAAAGGTCGGACCAAGCGATAAATCTTTGCGTGGTCCTCCGTGGTGCAGTTGGTGAACTTAATCTTAACATCGTTGGCGGCCGTAAGACCATTACCACCCTGGCGAGCCTTCCACTTGCCTGAATCTACATAGACTTCAGGGTCCGGCTTGCCGATTTTCTCAGCGAAGCGCACCAAGAAATCTCGCCATTTCTTGGACTGCTCCGGCATATAAATACGGGAGAGGAACTGTGCGCGTTGGTTATTGTTTGGGCAGCACCAACAGCCAACACGGTCATAACCTAGGCGGTAGGCATCGTTGAAATCGATGCCTTCGGAAAGGATATAGAGCCAAATATCTATGTCCTTCCAGAAGAAAATCGGAGAAGCTACGGTCTGCTGCTGAATTTTTACATGTTCGGAGTTCTGCTCGATTCTGTTGTACTTGCTCCGACTCACAGACTCAGTCTTGCGGATTCCATAGAAGGTAAGAATCTGTTGGTTGTTGTACAGACTATTGATAATCCTGGTGATGGGGCCAGTCTTGAACATGGAACAACACCAGCGCATCATCCGAGCGGGGGGGCCAATATCTTCACAGACATCATAAAAGACTTGCTCATCATTTCTAGCAACCTGAAAAATTGCCTGTGGATGAGCATCTCTATAACGAACTGCATAGTTTATAGTTGAGGGAAATTCGAGAGTGGTATCTCCGAAAATATGTACAAGGTATGGATTGCTCAAAGCCTTTACAGCCAAATCTGCGGTGACTGTTGAATCCTTGCCACCGGAGAACGAGACGACAATATGCTCTTCATCAAAATGAGCGGCAGCAGACCTGATGAAGTCGAAGGCTTCTGTCTTTAGTTCGTTTAACCTGTTACGATTCGCGTTGATAAAGGTCTGCATCTGAGTGTTGAAAGACTTGTAGCTGTTCTGATCTTTGTACTTTTCCAACTGAGAAATCAGGACGTCAGCATCTGCCTCAGCAAACAGCTTGGTAGAGAGCATGATGGACTTGCCATCTATGTAATAGCGGCTCTTAGCAGCCCAAACTGAACAGTTGATATATTCGTTAGGAGCTTTATTCAGGAGTAACTCAACTAGGAGGCGCTCCTCGGGAAATACTGGTCTTAAATCTGATGAGAGATATTTTGTGGCACTGCCGCAAATCGGACAGATGCCCTTGTCCATCTGGTTAATTAATTGAAAGATAGGCGTGTGGCATTGATTACACCAGTAGATTTCTGATGGAATATCTTCAACGGTGCTTTTCCCACAAATAGGGCATTGTTCATCGCTTGTCTCTATATTGCAATTCTTACACCACAATTCCATCACTCCATTCTACTTATGAAAATAAAAGATTGTTACTCCTCGGCGACTTCCATCAAGTCTCCGATATCGCAGTGAAAGAGCTTGCACAGCCGCAGCATGGCCTCCATTGGAACCGGCTCATTGCGGTTCAGCTTTGTCATCATGTATGAGCTGATACCGGCGGCTGCCTGGAGGTTCTTTTTTTTCATTTTGTTGTCCCTGATTAGGTTCCAGAGTTTGTTGTAGCTGATGGTCATATTAGCCCTCCATCTACTTTGCCTAGGCGGACACACAGATCACCCGCCTCGTATAAAAAATGAAAGTATTATACGGGAAAAATTATACCATACAATATCTCGAATCTCAATGAATGTTGTCAAAGATTCGGAAATATGATTCTAAGCTGTCGGATAAAAGAGACACCAGAAGTCTAAAAAGTGGAGATAGAACGCAAGAAACTTAGCTGGCTTGGTTATCCCGACTTTTTAGCTGGCGGTTCCGTTTATTTGGGGTGTAGTCGGAAATC
>ENA-UOOR01003630-UOOR01003630.1-fermentation-metagenome-genome-assembly--contig:-NODE-3630-length-13340-cov-168.801280_pt1 | contig 13340 bp, 6 predicted proteins | sample MGYA00245780_ERZ724029 | MGnify/ENA primary metagenome ERZ724029 (study PRJEB28704, sample SAMN03018315) | fermentation metagenome | biome: anthropogenic terrestrial biome; feature: soil... | reverse complement strand
TTGTTACTATTGCACTACTAAACTACACCTGCCATAATGCGGCATTGACTACTACCCTTACTGTTGGCTTTTGAATTTTGCATTTTTGTTTGGATAAATATTACCTAATCAATGGCTTATGGCTTATTGATAAACATTTTTGAACCTCTAATAACTCTAATAATAATTTTAAAAACACAACAATGAAAACAAGAACCATCAGCATTCTGCTCGTATTGAGCCTTACGGTAGGAGTATTTTACGCTTGTAAGAAAGACCAGGAATAGGACGACACCAAAGCAACCCAGACTGAATTAACCAATGCTGATCGTACAGTAGCAAACAGGATTCTTGAATTCCGGCGTAAGCTCAATTTTAAGAAAACCAACCCCACGCTTAAGAGTAGCGAAATTATTGCCATTGACGATGCGCGTTTTGATGTGGAAACCAACTTTAATGCTTCATATGGTTTCCCGGATGAGAAATATATTTACACGAAGCATGATACGGTTATTCTTGCTATGCCAGTTATTAATGAATCAACCACAACAGTTGTTCATATGCTAAATTTTTACGAACAGTGCTATCAAGAGGTGCTCGGTGTATATAACAATTGTATATACAACGATAAGGAATTGTTGTTTATCTCGCTTAAGAAAGGTGAACTAAAAGAAGGTTCCCTTTCTTTTAAGCTAGACGTTGTTATGGGGCAACGAACCAACAATACATATCCCGGCCCCTTTGTATTTGGTGAAGACTGGTTTTATGGAGAGAAATTGGGCATGTGCGATAGTACCTACTACATGGAATCAGATGCGGCACTAGTACTTCAAGATTATTTAAATTCATATTCCACAATTAATCCACCACCACCATCTGGTTACAGATGGCTTGTTGTTAATGATGCCAATAATCCTTATCAACTAACGGGTAATGAATACAAGGACGAGAACAACAATAACCTGATCTTTTATAATGAAAAGGAAGGGGAGTTTATCCATGATGAAATGTGCCTTGATTACAATGAAATGAATTTTCACCTGGAAGGCGAACATATTGTTATTTATAGCCTAATGCGTATTACCCACAATAAACCTGATAATTGGGAATTCCTCAATTGTATTATTCAAGGTGTAAATGACGACAAACCCGGCTCACAAACTATTGACCGAATCAGACATCAAAACTATTTGTACTATGCTTTTCGGTATTTAGTACCCATATGGGAAATTGAAGACCCAACTTCATTATCAACCCTTTAAAAAATGAAATTATGTTGGTAAAATCGATCAGGCTTATACTTTTTGCACTTTTCTTTGTCAAATCGTTTAGTGCCTACAATCAAACTTCATTTCAACTTCAGTATGGAACTCCCGGTGAGGATTACTTTTTGGCTGCCGACAATGATATTTACGGAAATACCATATTTGTGGGGGCCTCTGAAATCATCGAAGATGTATATTCAGGGCTGCTTTTAAAAATTAAGCCTGATGGGAGTTACCAAACAAGGCTAATTAGTATGCCTGATACCACGGTAAGCCTTATAAATATTATGGTACTACCTGGTGGGGATTACTTTGTTTTGGGCCAAATGCAATCAGCCAACGGTGAAGAACCATATAAAATGATGGTAATGGTACTTGACACGGCTATGAACACTATTTCAAGAAAATTTTATGCTTTACCTGAAAAATATTCAGGCATATCCGGCCATAGTAGTATTCTGCAAGACAATGAAGGCAACCTGGTTTTGGCGTTAGCCCATATATATTACGAAGGAACAACTTCTCGTGAAGACTTTGCCTTTTATAAGTTTACAATACAAGGCGATACCTTAATGAGCAGAGTGTATGAAACAATGTTTCATGCGGATCCCTATCATCTAACAAAAGTCCCCAATTCAAACAATATCATGCTAACCAGCACGGGTTACTTACCCATGACAGCAGGTGAGTTGATGTTTTTGGACAGTAACCTCGATATACTCAGAGTAACAAGGATACGAGATGATTTTTCATTCAAATTTGAAGGAAAGCACTGGCTTAGCGATACCAGTTTTCTTATGGCTCAAAGTCATACAGAGCATCCCATTGGTTCAAGTACCGAATATATGGTTAGGGTGGCCGTAGTTGATACTTCGGCCACATATCACAAAATTATTGATTTAAATCACCCTGACACTATCGAATACTCTTCCGCAATGGATGCTTTGTCGTATTTCAACGATACCACCATTTTTATCAGTGGCTCGCAAAGTTACAACAACCTGAATTTTTCCGTACCCAATGAAGCATTTCTATACATTGTTGACAAAGACCTTAATTTAAGAGGCTACAAGGCATTAGGCGATGGTCATTATTATATTACATGGGGCACTCACGCAACAATGGATGGAGGGTGTTTTGTTTGGGCAAGGCGGTTCAATATACCCTACGATGTCAATGAAGCCGACATCATGATCTGGAAAGTAATGCCCGAGGATATGACACTTTACACCCAGGTAAGTTATCTGCCTCCAGGAAGAATACAAGGCCACGCGTGGCCCAACCCCGTGGGTGATGAGCTTTATGTCAGCCTTGAAGATTTTGTACAAGGCGAAACCATCCGCTACCGTATAACCGATATGCAGGGCCGCACTTGCCTGGATATGAAACAAACCGTAAACGGCAACTGCGTGCACACCCAAACCCATAATCTTGACCCGGGAATGTATATCTACGAAGTTTCGGGGCCTGGAAATAAAATAATCAGCGGAAAATTCATCAAACAATAAACATTATGAAAAATTTACCCGGCATAATCCATAACCTCAACTTCTACCACTTTTCCGTTGGAAAAAGGAGACCCCCACCCTTATTTTCTCCATTTTCTCACTCCCCCGCCTGTTTTTACACTATTTTCTTTGCATGGGATGAAAATTTATTAAAAAAGTTTTATTTCCCATTCTTCTCATTGTCAAATCATTATGTTTGTATTGTCATAAATAACCACTTTTTTTTCTCAAAAAACAGTATTACCTTTTGCCTCTAAGTATATTAATATGTATAGACCTATTCGTGGTTATGTCTTAAAAAACGGACCGGGATAGGATGTTTTACTACTACAACTGTTACCCTCACTCCGGCGATGGGTTATTGATAAACATTTTTGAACCTCTAATAATAATTTTAAAAACACAACAATGAAAACAAGAACCATCAGCATTCTGCTCGTATTGAGCCTTACGGTAGGAGTATTTTACGCTTGTAAGAAAGACCAGGAGCAAACAACACAAACGGTATCAAAATTGAGTGATAGCCAGGTTGCCGAAATGATAGGGAGCTTTAAAACCCGGGGAGAAAGCAATTTTAAAAGTGGCGAAGTAGTAGATATTGAAGAAGCCTTATGGTATATTGCAACAACAACCAACTACACTTACAGCGATCTTTCGGCTGAAAATGAAAAAACATGGGTTGATACCTGTTTGATTAACATTGCATTAACCAATAACAAAGTCAGCCTTACCGAAGTGTATGCCAAGTACGAACTCCTTATTGAGAACCTTAGGGCATTCTATGGTGCCAAAAACGAAGAAAACAAGCAATTTCTTACCGTAAGCATTGAACCTGTTTCGCGCGAAGGCAATAATCTCCTTTGTAAAGCAAGGGCTGTCTTTACTTATTCCCCTATTACAGGTGGTTATTTTAATTTTGATAATTCAACCTCATATTCTTTCTGGTATTATTGGCAATACAATGCTACATGTGATATACAATCCCCACTTGTGACAGATGCAGCTAATGAAACTCAAATAAGAATAATGCGAAGCAAGGGAACACTTCCTATCTATTATTATTACGAACCGGTAGCTTCAATACCTATTGATAATCCATTAGACTATCCTATTGATTCGTCAGCGCCTAACCCACATAACAATCGGTTTAGTCATTTATACTGGAACAGTAGCCAATACCCGAATTTTAATGGATGTATTCCACCTGATGATCTCAACTTTTACCTTATTAAAACTAAGGAGCTCATAAATAACGAAGTCGGAAACGGCGGAATTAGGCCGGCAGGTACAGGAATGATTGATATTTATATGAATGGTATAATCAAGACTGTTAATGCAAACTCAATCTTCTGCCATCAGGCAACCGTGAATTACGGCATTCTACGCCAGAGGCCCGACCCCAGATATAACCTGGAATAGATAATCTTGCTACACTCGGATGATTCGTTACTTAAATCATCCGAGTGTAGTAAAATTCTTATTAGGACACTTATTGGTAAGACATTTATTACAATCTATTTTGATTAAAGCTAAACAACTTAGACCACAACTTATGAGAATTCTTTATTTGTTTTTTATGATATGTTTTTCATTCTCTTCGGCACATAGCCAGAATGGTTTTACGACTATTTATGGTGATCATGACGTGAACCTGCCTTTGAGTGTTAAAGAAATAGGAGAGAATTATTATATAGCAACAGCTTCATGCGATGGCCCATTTACTCCTGATAACAAAGCTTCAATAGCTAAAATGAATAAGTTTGGAGAAATTGTTAGTGAAAAATTATTCATAACAGGTGCAAGGCAATATTACCCAATTAAAAAAATTTACCCACTGAATGAAACTGAATTTCTTCTTTTGGGTAGTTATCGTGAAAATGACACAAGCAATTCGGCAATATGGGTTTTGAAAATGGATACCTTGTTAAATGTATTGTGGGAAAAGAAGATTCCAGTTGAAAAAAAATATGTTGAAAGGATTTGTTATACAATTAACGATTCAGGTAATATTGTAATGGGTGTGACGATTTGCACCGACCCTCCCAATTTTAATTTCTCAATACTTTTTCTTGAAATAACCATGGAAGGTAATGTTGTTCGCATTAGAAATGAAGCTACTGGAAGTCCATCTTATTCTATGATTTATTCATTAATCAGAAAAAGTGACGGGTACTATGCATTCGCTGATGGGTTCGCCTCTTATATGCCAATACCGATCACAAGTCCTACACAAAGGCTCGATTTAGATGATGATTTCAATATTGTAAATGTACATACCCTCCCTATGGGGATTGACCTCTATATGACTGCGCATAAACTTAATGAGCAAACCTATCTTCTTACAGGAGTTGTATATATCGTAGGGTCATACCATGATATTGGGATTCAAAAAACAGACACTTCCAATACTGTTCTGGCTTCAAACCATTCGGGGGTACCTGGAGAATTTCCAGATTATCCGGCATGGTTTGAAAGTATGGCACTTAATGATAAAAATAACATTTATACCGGAGGTACAGGATATGTAGGGATGAGTTTTACGCAGTGCAACCTTACTTACCCTCAGGTATTTTTACTGAGCAATTACGACAGCCTGTTAAACTGTAGGTGGACCAGATATTATGGTAGCGACACAGCCTGCTACTATATGATGACTATGGATGCCACTGATGACGGAGGTTGTATTATGGCAGGAACCATACTGTCGCCCAATTCAAATCCAAACCAGACTGATGTAATTATTATTAAGGTTGACAGCGAGGGGCTAATTACTTCAAGCAATAAACAAGATACCAGAGTTATGCAGGCTATGGTTTATCCTAACCCCGGCAATGATTACCTGTTTGTGCAAACCGGGCCTCAAAACATAGGAGCAAATTTTATGCTCATAGATATTGCCGGGCAAAAACTGTTAGAACAAATTGTGAATGAAGCAACACAACAAATCCCAACAAATACCCTGCCCCCTGGCACTTACTTCTGGACATTAAACAAAGGAAACATGCTTATTGAATCCGGAAAATGGATCAAACAATAACACTTGAACGAGAAACAACATCAATAAATAAACTGAATATGAAAAGCAAAGTAAAGAAATCAGCGTTTTTTTTAGCCATTCTCGTGTTCTTAGCAAATTATAGCTATGGTCAGTTGAATGGTTTTGTTTTAACACCCTCGGGGACAACCAATAATTTTATGAAATATGTCCCTATGATTCAGCCATACAATGGAACAAACTACATTACAGCTTTTTTAACACTCTCGGCTTATCAGGTACAGATGGGTTCAAATTATGATCCCGGAATGCCAGTTCAAAAATTACAAATGCAGGGCGGTAACATACTACTTTGCAAAACATTTAACTCGGTAAGCACGCCAGATTTTAATCCAACCTCAAAAAATGGGGCTATACTGTTCTCTGATGTTGTTACCAATACCTATAAACATGGAAAATGGGGAATTGAATACGACAACCAATACAGTACCGGTGGACTAAACTTTTTTAATCCTGTTTCGCAACTTACTTCATCCAGGATAAATTTTAACCTGTTTATACGCAACGATGGTTATGTAGGTGTAGGTACCGGAATCCCCCAGGCTAAACTCCATGTTGAAGGAAATTCTTTTTTCAGGGATCAAATGGTAATAGGAACTCCTTCACTGCCTGCACGACTTGATTTGTTTGGGGCAATTTCTGTCAGCAGTTTACAAAGTCTAAAGGGTTATCGGTTGGTAGCCGCCGACGAAAACGGACGTTTAATGGCTATTGAAGATAGTGAGGTTCCGGGTGATAACCTCGGAAATCACATAGCTACACAAAATTTATCACTAGGCGAGTATGGGTTAACATACACTACGAACAATGAGGCAGCCCTCAAAATAACAAAAACCAATGATATTTATATTGCGAAAAATCTGGCAGTAAATGAAAATATTGCGGTAAAGGGCGGCCTTTATGGTTATTCGCCTGCTGGTGGTGAAAATTGGAATAAACTTCAGATTTTCGGAAGTTCACTACCGGATGCAGCGAAAATAGAAGTCTGCGATGGTTCTGGTGATAACTGGCGGAGTATAAAATTTTTGGTTCAGGGTGGAACGGCAGATTATCAATTCTCCATAAACAGTAAAATGACGATGCGTATCCGGTCTAATAAAATTGAGATGGGCTCTGATGAAATCCCGACCGCACTAAACGTATATGGAATTGTAAATGCCCGGGAAGTTAAGGTAAGTTTAGGAAGCTGGTCAGATTATGTGTTTGAACCAGGATATAATCTGCGTAAATTATCAGATGTTGAAGATTTTATTCTTACCCATGGTCATCTTCCTGAAATTCCTTCCGCTTCATCCGTGATAGAAAATGGTGTAAACCTGGGTGAAATGGATGCATTGTTGCTTAAAAAGATTGAGGAATTGACATTGTATGTGATAGAACTTCAAAAGAATAACGAGCAAATGAGCACAGAAATCGAGAATCTGAAAACACTTGTTACTTCATCAAAAAACCAATAAACATGAAAGGCTTTATCATTTCGCTATGTATTTGCCTTCTGTTTCCTTTGGCAATAATGGCTCAAACAAGCATAGTATTTGAATATGACGATGCGGGCAATAGGGTAAAGCGCACCATTTTTACTTTTAAAATGAGTGAAGCGGACTCAACCTTAACCGAATCCGGCACTCCTAAACAAGATGAAAACCCGGCTGCTCAAAGAATTGCAGTTTACCCTAACCCCACCGATGGATTGGTAAATATAGATTTTAACCTGCCACCGGAACCCAAAGCCTATTACGTACTAACTGCCATTAACGGAGCCCAGGTAGAGCAGGGTAATCTTACCGCTACTACTCAAACACAGTTGAATCTAATGAATCTGGGTAAAGGAACTTACATTCTGCATGTGGTAAGCGGCGACGATAAGGAAAAATTTAAGATTGTGAAACAGTAAGAATCCTCACATATTTGTAAAGTCAATTTGTCTTCAGATGCGGCAAAAAGGAATAAACTTAATTGTGAAGGCTCAAACAGAGATTGTATCTCATTAATTGGAATCTATTTATCAGCATTTACAACCATTTTTTAAAGCCAGCTGAAGCCAGTAGAATCTAAAAAACAAGAAAACACAAAGCGGGGCTAGCGTGAAGCCCCACAAAAAATATATTGATATGAAAAACATCATCCTTACTTTATCTGCGTTTTTGCTTATTGGTGCTTCAGGTGCCCAGATACTTATTGATAAAGAAATTCCCGGTAACATTACAAAAATAATTACTGCCCCGGAATATATAAGGATGATGCCGGGCTTTGAATATAAACCCGTTTCACAGAACTATTTCAGGGCATATATTGATGAAAATGCAAGTACCATCCTGCCCGTTACCTATCAGGAATATATTGATCCCGAAAAACGCGAACTTGACTTTGATTTACCAGTGGGTTCAACTGATGGGGTGGCATCTGTTTCACTTACAGGGGCTGCAACTTACACCATTCCTATCTTTTCTCCGCCTGGCACTGCCGGTATGCAGCCTTCGCTCTCACTGGCTTACAGCAGCCAGGCAGGAAACGGAATTGCCGGGTATGGATGGAATTTGGCGGGATTGAGTGCGATAACAAGAACAGGCCTCACTATTTATCACGATGACCGTGTTGAAGGTATTGACTTCGACGATGACCGTTTTGCGCTTGATGGGCAAAGGTTGATAAAATCATTTAAAAGCGAGCAATATGGCGCAGATGGGACAAGGTATTTCACTGAAATTTTTAATGGAAGCAGAATTATCTCGCACGGCTCAATAGGTAATGGCCCAGCATGGTTTAAAGTTATAGGGAACGATGGAAGTATTATTGAATATGGTAAAACAAATAATTCCCGACTAACAAGCCAACGACCTGACCAAACCACAATTACATGGTACATTAACAAGATTACTGACCCCAATGGAAATTATATACAGTTTATCTACGATAAGAAAGCTCTTGAAATAAACATAAAAGAGATAAAATATACGGGTAACGATGAAGCCTCGCCTGCAATTGAGCCTTATAATTCAATTAAGTTCTATTATAGCGACCGAACCGATAATTCTACTGCATTTGTTTCAGGATCAAGATTAGAACAAACCTTGCTCCTTGATCATATTGATGTGGTTAGTGAGAAGAACATTGTTAAATCCTACATTCTAAAGTATTTCTACGACTTTTATTCAAAACTAAATGAGGTTGAGGAATTTGGTTCTGATGGGGCCCATTACAATTCAATAGTTTTTGGGTATGATAATAGTGTTTATTCAAATTCCGTTAATAATACAAAATTATCATCTAAAGATAATATCATTATGTTTGTTGATTTTAATAACGATGGATTAGCTGATATCTTTAAAGGAGGCTCTAGTGGTACAAATGAAAAGTCATGGGAAATTCACATAAATCAAGGGGAAGATCCAAGATTTAATAATGAACCTGATTTTAGTGGTAATCTGCTGAATTCCCGTGATCATAAAATTGTTCCGATCGATTTTGATGGAGATGGCTTTATGGATATTCTTATATATTCGATCTATTCTAGTGTTTTGTTTGGCGATGAATACTGCGATCTTGATCTTCTTCACAATACTGGAAGTGATTTTGTTACTTATCATTTACTCGACGAAAGTGATTTACATGGTTGGTGGTTTGATAATTTCAATACAGAGATTCGTGTTTTGGATATGGATGGTGATAATAAAGATGAATTTATATTGTGGATAAGTGGGGAATGGATGGGTAGTTTGGACCACCTTGTATATTTCTTTGAAATTCAGCAAACAAACAATACTATTGTTGCAAATAATCTTTTTTTTAAGGAATATTTGTATTCAGGATTCCAACCTACAAACATCTTAGCTTTAGACCTAAATGGCGATAGTAAGGATGAGTTGTTAATTGTCAAAGAGGATGATAAATCAGAAATTTATGAATTTATAAAGGAGAACAACGTTATTCATTCAAGAAAAATATACGATAGTGGATTCCCTTCAAGCCATCACCATTTATTTGTTGGTGATTTTAATGGAGATGGACGAGTTGATTTATTATCACAAGTTCAAGACAACCAACATAAAACACATTGGTATCTTGCATATTGGCTTGACGGTGGTTTTGTTGAAAATGAAATTATCGACATCCTTCCTGAAAATAATGATCCTACATTCTATAGTGTTGGTGATTTTAACGGTGATGGCAAAGCTGACCTTAGTTATTTGTACAACGAAAATATTAATGGTAACTATCGAGCTAGAAATAAAATTTTTTATTCGTATAATGACTCCTTCAAATCATCCACAAATGAATTATTCATGTATTTTATCGGTGGAAGTTCTAACTGGCAAGTGCCTCCACAGCCATTCTCTTCATATTTATCTGATTTTGATGGTGATGGAATTTCAGATTTGGGATTTGGAGCAGCAGATTTTATCAGATGTGTTATTACAAAGCCTTGGGTAAATTATAATACACTAAAAATGGTTGCTAACGGTTTTAATGCGAAAAGTCAATTTTTATACAATACATTAGCAAGTCAATCAATCTATTCAACAAATGGGCAATTGGATTATCCAGTCCGCCACTTTGTTTATCCATTAAAAGTTGTTGAATCACTGGCAACAGATAATGGTTTAGGCGATTTTAATACATTGACATATAATTATGGAAATGGAATAGTCCACTTGGAAGGAAAAGGCTTTTTAGGTTTCCAGAAATTTCAAACAACTTCTTCAATTTCTCCAGTTCGATCAACTTCAATGTTTGCAATACATCCGACTTATTATTTTTTGCAACCTGAGCAAACATTTTCTTATAAAAGCATTTTGGGGCCTGATGTTCAAATACATAGAACAAATAGCGTAAATCAGGTAAAGACAGGATTTGAATTAACCAATAAAGTATTTTTACCCTGGCAGTCGCTGGTTACAGAAAAAGATTTTGCCACGGGTAACAAACAAACAACTGAGGTAACCATTGATAACTATGGCAATCCACTAACCCAGGAAGTGAAAATTTTTGATTCACATACTGCTACTACCGAAACAGCATCTAACTTAACCGAATACAAAGATTATTGGTCTGCACCTGGCAATATCCCCTCCAAACCCCAAACCATAGTAAGTACAGCAAAAAGATATGGACAACCTCCTCTTTCAGAAACCAATAAGATTATATATGATAGCAAAGGAAACACCACAAGCACGATCGATTTTTTTGGTATGCCCAAAGCAGTAACAACTATCTATTCAGATTTTACCTTGGTTGGATTGCCTAAAACGTCAACAGTATCGGCAACAGGTATGGAAAGCAGGATTAGCCGTGTTATATTCGATAGCAAATATCGTTTTGTAACTTCACAAACCGATGCCGAAGGCTATACATCCTCCACTATTTACGAACCTGCTTTTGGCAATAAATTATCCGTTACCAGTGCCAATGAACAAACCATATCAATGGAATACGATGGCTTTGGCACACCTATCAAGCAAACAGATGAGTTAGGCGTATGGTCAAAAACTGAGTTTAGATGGTACACCGGCAGCACCAAACCAAATGTATTATACTTTGCCGAATCCACTTCAAATAACGGATTAACATCTGCAAAATACTTTGATAAGTTAGGGCGTGCCTTATATGCTACACGTACTGATCCGAATGAAATGATATCGAGCACCAAAACAGTATACAATTATAAAGGACAGATGGTCAGTGTTTCAGAACCCTATTTTGAAACAGCTACACCCACTCAATTCACAACTACAGCTTATCATCCTGATTATGGGTTCCCTGTTTCCTCCACATTACCCACAGGCGTAATTATTACAAGCACTACGCCTACGCCTGAAAACCCGGGAAGAACCACTACCGTTACCAATAGCGCAACAGGCATAACTACATCCAAGAAAGCAGATTGCACCGGCAAACTTATAACCGCCATTGACCCCGGTGGTACGCTGACTTATACCTATTACAGCGATGGGCAAACAAAGCAAATTGATTCGCCTGATGGCAACAATGTATCTATTACTTACGATGAGTATGGCAGACAAAAGACATTAAACGATCCCGATGCCGGTGTGATAGAATATATTCATGATGCATTTGGACAACTTATTTATCAAAAGGATGCCAATGGCAGTGAATTTGACATGCATTATGATAAACTGGGAAGATTATTAGAAAAAGAAACCATAAAAAACAACCTGATAACAAACCAGGTGTTTAAATATTATCCTTTCGATGCTGCAAAAGGCCGAAGAGGTGCGGTTGATTATACCCATTGTACTAACGAAAACGGTAATAATACCCGGGAAACATACCTATACAACGATAAAGCACAATTAACACAAAAAATTATTGTAACCGATAACAACGACAAATCTTTTACCTATCTTTACACCTACGATTCAAAGGGCAATCCCGATGAATATACTTACCCCACGGGCTTAACCTTTAAAAACGAGTACAACCCCACAAACGGAGCTTTGCAGAACGTGAAAGAAAAACAAAGCGGCAGAATAATCTATGCACCCGGCAGCTACAATGCACGCGGGCAAATGATTTATTTTGGCATGAGCAGCAATCACATATATACAACTTTTGGTTACGACGATTTTGGCCTGCCCACCTACCGGATGACAGGAAATTATTACCCCTCTTCATCCAACATTCAAAACCTCGAAACCAATTTCGACCCTTCCACTGGCAACTTAAACTGGCGAAAAGACCGCACCCGTAATTTAACCGAGAATTTCACCTACGACGCCGTGCACAAAAACCGCCTGGCTTCCTGGCAGGTGCAGGGGCAGCAGCAATACAATACCACCTACAACAATTCCAATGGCAATATAATCACCAAAACCGATTTTACTTCGCCTGGCAACCCCTATTCATATGGTTTAAATGCAGGGCCCCATGCCGTTACCGGTGTTAAAGCACCATTGCTGATGCCTGTCGAAGCGGAGCAGGAAATAAGCTACAACAGCTTTAACAAGGCCTCGCTTATCAGCCACAACTACCAAAGGCGGGAATTGTTTTTACATTACGGCCCCGATGAACAGCGCGTAAAAACCGAGTACAAGATAAACGGACAAACCACCCTTACAAAATACTTCCCCGGGGGAGGCCTGGAAGTGGAAGTATCGGCCAATGGCAGTGAACGCTGGCTGCATTACCTGCCCGGCGGGGGTTTGTACGTGTGCGATGAAAACTTTGATAAAATTGGCATGTACTATGTGTTGACCGACTACCTGGGCAGTGCCCACAAGGTAATTACCGAAACCGGTAATACAGTAGAGGAGTATAGCTTCGACCCATGGGGAAGAAGACGCAACCCGACAAACTGGACATACACCGGTGTGCCTTCAAGCTTTACATTTAACCGTGGTTTTACCGGTCATGAAATGTTGGATGCCTTTGGGCTTGTAAATATGAATGGCCGTATGTACGACCCTGTATTGGGCCGTATGCTATCTCCGGATAATTATGTTTCTTTACCCGAGCATACGCAAGGATATAACAGGTACACCTACGCGTTAAATAACCCGTTAGTAATTACCGATC
>ENA-UOOR01003629-UOOR01003629.1-fermentation-metagenome-genome-assembly--contig:-NODE-3629-length-13342-cov-5.643938_pt1 | contig 13342 bp, 17 predicted proteins | sample MGYA00245780_ERZ724029 | MGnify/ENA primary metagenome ERZ724029 (study PRJEB28704, sample SAMN03018315) | fermentation metagenome | biome: anthropogenic terrestrial biome; feature: soil; material... | reverse complement strand
AACAACCATCAAATGGTTACCAAGGCCCTTCGCAAAACACTGCTCCTGCTAATAACCAGCAGGGACAGTATCAACAACCATCAAATGGTTACCAAGGCCCTTCGCAAAACACTGCTCCTGCTAATAATCAACAGGGACAGTATCAACAATCCGGTTACAATGGTTACCAAGGTCCTTCGCAGAATGCTGCTCCTGCAAACAATCAACAGGGACAGTATCAACAACCATCCAATGGTTACCAAGGCCCTTCGCAGAATGCTGCTCCTGCTAATAATCAGCAGCAATCTCAATCAGAACATGCCGATTTTTCTAACGACTTACCAGCTGATGATGATTTACCTTTCTAACTTTCTAATCGAATATAATAAAAAGCTTTATGCCTAATGGCATAGAGCTTTTTATTATATAATTAAAATATCAAAACATTTTTAAAAGGGGAAAGCACAATGAAAATTCAAAAGCAGAAACTCTTTTTTTCTGTTTTACTCCTATGTTCTATGATTTTATCATTGTTTACTGGATGTAACGTAAAATTTATCGAAAGAATTCCAGACAACAATTCATCGTCATTTGATACTTCAGGAACCAGAAAATACATTTCCTCATCTTCATCACAAATTCCATCTACAACAGATTCCATCACTTCACAACCTGGAACATTAATTTTAGATGGCGTAAAATTTATTCAAATCACTTCAACATCAATGTATACAAAATCAAATAATACACCTATTTTAAAAGAACCATTTGCAAAATCAGATACTTTAAATTTGTTAACTAAAAACACTATGGTAATCATCAACGCAATTTCTGTAGATAAAAAATTTGTTCGTTTAGATAAATCTTCTATCAATATGCAATCAGATAGTAACCAACTCCAAAATTATTTTGTCGATTATTCTAAATTAAGTACAACTCCTACAAGTGAAAAATTATCAGTTTCATCATCTTCTTCAAAAGTTCCTACAACAACGTCTAGTAACTCTACTATTACAAAACCCACTTCAAAATCTCCATCTACTTCACAAAACCAAACAAAGCAGCCTGCAAAAAAAACATTACAATCAAACCAGTCAAACCAATGGAACTATTCAGGCTCTTCTAATAATATTCAAAATAATAGTCAATCACAACAAATAACTCAGACTGGAGGATTACAATATCCGCAACATCCATCCTCAGTTTCAAAAAATTTAGGTGTTTTATTCGCAGATGTACATTGCAAAATCATAACAATCCGAGCAACTTCTTTGAGCACTGGACCTGGAACCCCAAACGCTGCAACAGGATATGGTACATATATGTCAGTTCCAAAAAACTCCATTATAGTCTGCACTGGTATCGGCAGAAATGGATATGACCGTGTATCTGTAAATAGCCATGTCCTGTTTGTTCAAAACTCAACAGTAAAATTATACTCATAAAACTCCATATTTTATTTTTATATTTTAAAGTAAAAATATAAAATATAAATATCAGTAAAATAAAATAAGTAAAATATAAAGTAAAAAGGAGCAAATTGAAATGTCAACAGATATTATGTATAATAAGCTTAGCCTACAAGTCGCAGACAACTGTATCCTGCCACTTGTTCTTTCTGGTCCAAGCAACGTTTATGAACCTAGCTGGGTAGGAAAAGGACGTGAGCATAGAGCACGTAGTTGGAATCTTGCAATGCCTATCAATAAAGATTCCAACTTTAAAATTTTATTTTCGAAAGAAGAAATAATTTATGATTCAAAAAAATATGTAGCAGACCTGATGGCTACACAACAAAGTTATGAGCCAGATTTTCCTATCACTTTAGATAGTTACTGTAACATGGGACTCTCTTTAAGAAGTATCACTGCTAATAGATATTCTGAGCTATTAAGCTTCTTATTGGGAAGGACTCATACTATCCCAATAGAAAGTTTTTATGCTGAATATTCGAATTACTTAACAGTTGATATGTCTAGTAACAAAAAACAATACTATATTCAAAATCCAAATTATCAGCAATTTAAACAAATTTCTGATAATATAAAGAAAAATCAAGGACATATCACTCTTGCTTTTTCTCTCCCCGAAACATTGGTAAAACCAAACCATGGGAACTATGTAATTGTAAAAGAAGAAATTGATAGATTTTACGTAACAAAAGAAACACATAAAAATTATCTTTCCTTATCAGATTCTTTATCTGATGCGAAAAGATTTGACAAATTATCTGAAGCAAAACAATTTGTCAAAAAAAAAATATCACGGACCGAAAGCTACAATTCTTACTATATACTCGATACAACATCAGAACAAAAAATTGCCGCTGATTTTATATTAAAACAATAACTTAACTTATGAAGGAGAGGTTTTAACCATGTGGCCACATATACATACACCATTTTGGAATGGATTCGATACGGATACTCCGGACGATTCCATATTTGAAACTGACCCTCGAAAAACAGATTACGACGCTGATGGAATTCCTGATGCCTATGATGATGATAGGGATGGAGATGGAATTCCAAACTATGAAGATGATGATGACCCAAGTGACCCTTATGATTCTTTAGATTTAGATACAGATTTTTAAGGGCAAAAATAATATCTAAAACATTGTCAAATAAAAGAACAAAGGTAATTTTAAAAATAATTACCTTTGTTCTTTTATTTGACATTAATACATTTCAATGATACAATAAATATTAAATAACTATAATTTAAAAAAATAAAGGAGAATAAAAAATGGATACTCCATTTAAACAACTCCGGCAAAATAATCGTCTTACACAAGCACAACTAGCAAAAAAATCCGGTATAAGCTTATCTGCAATACAAAAGCTAGACATGGGCTTGATTCATCTCGAACGAGCCGAAGCAAAAACAGTATATCTTTTATCTAAAGCTTTTAATATAGACATGGAATCCCTATTAAAAATTTGTTCTTCTAATCCTGAAACTCTTAAAAATTCTTCTACATTTACATCTATTGAATCTTCAAAATATAAAGTTACAAAAAAAAGCAGAGAAGCATTATGGTCAGCTATAAACCTCTATTTAGAAGCTTGGATTTCTGCTAAAAATAAGAAAGAAATTGACGATGCAAAAAAAATTGTAAATAATACTATCGACAATCTAATTAAATAACTTTTTGGTTCAACTAAGAAAACATGTAATTCACTGTTTTCTTTTTTTTGTTATTTTTTAATTTTGTATGTCTGATTTTATTTTTATTAAATTACATTATTGAAATTGTCTTATTTTTACAGTATAATATAAATATAAGAATTTTATTTTTTTAAAACTATTTAATATATTCTATTAGGAGGAAGATATGCGAAACAAACAAATACAATCAAAATCTTTCAAATTGCAGACAAAGTATTTCAATGAAATTCCTCAATCCCTTGAACTAATTAAAGATTTCTCAATTTTAATTGACAATCTTACAAACATAGAATATCTGCACAGTCAATGGCATCATTGCTCAATTATGATGATAAATGCAAATAAAAAGCCCTATAAGAGAAACGACAATGACCTAAATCAAATAGAGCATGACCCATATCGTTTTTTGCCTTTCATCAACAACAACATTACCGTTCTTATCGATAAAAATACAGGAATTCAATACATTAATTATATATCAACAATGTCATATCTAATTGACACAAACAACAATCCTTTAATTTGGGATTTCTCAACGACAAAAAATATCTTAGCATATTTATCTATCACAAAAATTAACCCAAATCTCTCTTTACTGACAGATGCTAGAACTGGTATACGATATTTGTGTGAACCAGCATCAATTAGTATCCTTCGCAAAGACTCTGGTCTGCCATATATCTATTTTACCAGAGGCATAAAGAACAACATGAAAAGAAAGCAGGAGGGAACCCCATATGAAAAAAAAGAACAGATATAAACCATTTAAAATATCATCATGGCAAATATTGGAATACAAAAACAAATTCAACAAAAAGTTGCAACAAAAACCAACAAAACAAATTATCAAAAATCATAATATCAGGCATTACTCTTAAACTTTAAACAACTTTTGATTTTAAATAAAAGTTAAAGCAAAAAGGAACATAATTATGGAAGATTTTATTTCGAAAAAAAAAACACATCTAATTTTACAACGTGTTTTTCGACATTACAAAGAAGAACTAAACGAACCTATTACAGCAGATGGTATTAATATAAGCATTTCTTTACTAAAAGAACTCCCAATTGCAAAAGTTATTCCTATTTCAAATCCTTTAAACAAAACAACCTATATATCTAAACAAAACTTTTTACAAAAATTAAAGGACTTAGCTTTTACATATCAAAAAGAACATGAACCATCTATTGCAAATGGAATATTTATTGCTCAAAAATATGTTGAAAATATTACCAGTGAAAATGTCATCCCATTACCTCCAGAATAACATTAAATAAATACTAAAAATAAATTAACTATACCCACATAGAACTTACATAAATCATTCAGGGCGACTCTACGTCCTTAAATCGAGAAAGTATGTACAAGCCTGTACTCTGTACAGCCACAGATACACTCGGTAAGGTGTAAATTACTTGTACCTAATCCACAAGTACAGTCTCACTCATTTTTCTATGACTTGCAGTTGCAACTCGCGCGTGAGTGCAAACTGAGAGGTTTAATACCATACTTACCATATAGGGTTGCAACTCGCGCGTGAGTGCGAACTGAGAGTGTATGGGGAGAATCATGTAAACATGACTTAAAGCTGCAACTCGCGCGTGAGTGCGAACTGAGAGGATAAATAATCTTTGTAACGAAAATGAACAAAGTTGCAGCTCACGCGTGAGCGCTGACTGGGAGGATAGAAAATCTTTGTAACGAAAAATAATTTAGACTTAGGCTATAAACAATCACCTTCAAAAAAGCATATTTATAAATCATTCAGGGCGACTCTACGTCCTTAAATCGAGAAAGTATGTACAAGCCTGTACTCTGTACAGCCACAGATACACTCGGTAAGGTGTAAATTACTTGTACCTAATCCACAAGTACAGTCTCACTCATTTTTCTATGACTTGCAGCTGCAACTCGCGCGTGAGTGCAAACTGAGAGGTCCTCTTCTATACTTGACAGCAGGGGGGAAGGTGTGTTGCAACTCACGCGTTAGTGCGGACTGAGAGATGTGTGCGATTGTTCGGTCATCAATGGTAATAATAAAGAATAATGCAAACTGAGTTCATATATTTTATTGCTAAAAATTCATTATTATTTATTATTAAACATTTTGAACATAAACAATTAAAAAGGAAGACATACATATGCGTATGACAAAAATAATAAGATTCCAAATCATTCCTGCAGAACCAGCAGGGGAAAAAGAAAATGGACTATCTTTTAAAGAATATTATAAAATTCTTTCTATCCTTCAAAAAGAATCCCAGCAAATTGCAAATCGATGTGTTCAATTGATTTGGGAATATTCGGGACTTGAAAGCGATTATTTAAAGAAATATAAAGAGGACATGAAAGAAATGCCTGGTCCTGAAAAGACAAAGCTAATTGGGAATCAAAAAAGAAAAATTGCAAAAAAATATCTTGGATATTCAAATATTACTTCTTATTGCTATTCACGGCTCACAAAAGAATTTAACCACCTTCAAACAGGAAGTCTCGCTGGAATATCAAGAGAAGTTTGCTCTAAATTTCGTTCAGAATCATCAAGCTATAAACGTGGCCAAAAATCAATTATGTCTTTTCGTGACAACTTTCCTATAAACGTGGCCAAGAAATCTATAAAACTTAGTTATGATGAAAAAGCTCATACCTATTTTGCTTCTCTGGGAATACTTTCTTCATCTTATAAAAAAGAACTGGGAATTAAAAAGCCTTTATCTTTTAAAATGCTTGTCAAAGATAAAAACCAGAAAAATACTTTGAATAAAATTAAAAAAGGGGACTACTCGATTGCTGGCAGCTCTATTTTAAAGAAAAAAACAAAATGGTTTTTAAACCTTAGCTTCAATTTTCAAAGCATCCCAGGTAAAAAAATAGAAGGACGTACAGCAGGAGTTTATCTTGGATTCAATAACGCTGTCATTGTCCTTATTAATGGTTGCAGCAGTTCTCTTGTCATAAATGGAGGGGAAATCGAAAGATTCCGTGAAAAAATTGAACCTCAAAGAATTAGCATCTTGAAACAATGTGCCAACTGCCGTGATGGAAGAATTGGACATGGGTATAAAAAAAGAACAGAGCCTGCACGCAACATTGGAAACATCATTAGTAACTATCGAAAATCTATCAACCACAAATACAGCAAACTAATTGTGAATTATGCATACAAACACCACTGTGAAAAAATTGTCATTGAAAACTTAAAAGGCATTTCAGAAAAATCGAAATATCTAAAAAAATGGTCATATTTTGACTTACAGACAAAGATTGAACAAAAAGCAAAAGAATATGATATTACTGTTGAAAAGGCTTCACAAGCTTATTTACAGTGTCGCTGCAGTCATTGTGGTAACATCGTATTTGATGCTTTATCCAGAGATGAATTTGACTGTCCAAAGTGTGGCCACAAAGACAAATTTGATTTTAATACTTGTAGAAATCTCACTGTTCCTAATATCGACAATGTTATTAAACACCAAATTAAATCTCAAATTGAAGAAAAAAAAGCTTATGAAAAGCAGACTGAAAAAACCGCTGAAAAATATCAGGAAATCGAAGCCAAAGAAGAAGCAAGAAAATTAGACAACTTATAACAAAAATATTATAATAAGAACACTTGAATAAGGTGTTCTTATTATTTTTAGTTGTTTATCCTTTAACAAAAGAACAAGTATAATTACAATTTATAAAATATATTTCATTTTTATTTTCTTGTTTTTATTTTATACAATACAATAAAAATATAAAGTAATAAATAAAAAGCAAAAATATAAAGGAGATATAAATTATGGAAAAAATTATGGAAACATTATTGAACACAGACGTCCAAGCAGTTAAACTGCGCGATTATAGTCAGTACGAAGAAGAACGTTCTGATAATGGTGGATGTTATGGATTTACAAAAACACTTTCGCGTGTTGAAAACGTGGAAGATACTGACGGAAATCCAATGTTTAGCGTTTTATACGATACTACTGCAGATTTTCCGTTTGACCCCTTCGCAGGGTCGTTCGAAGATAAAGAAAAGTGGAGGAAAGAACAGACTGTCCTTAGTTTAAGACAGGCAGCAAAAGTGATTAATGATTTTTGTGCGCAAATTGCTCCAGACAATCCAGACAATGGATTGTCTTGTGAAGTAATCCATTATCCGGAACCAGTTGAACCTCAAAATGTAACGTTTGGACTTTGTGCCGGATGCAATTGTCATGAAATCCCAAATGTGTCTGAATACATATTTGATTATATTCCAGACAAAAAAGTGACCGATATCTTTTGGATGGAAGACATCGCTTATGGAAAGCTATGCTATTATGTAGGAGGACACCTTGACCTGTATGTAACGGGTTTAAAATCAGCACTCATAGCAGTGCTGAATGAATGTAGTGATTTGGAAATCGATGTCACATTGTGGCATTATGACACAACTGCTAAGAAGTATTTTCCTCAACAAGTAAGAAAATAAATTATATCAATTAATCATATATGATATTCACTCATTTTCATACCCATTCATACAAAAATTATTATCTTGTATGCTATAATGAAAATATAAAGTGTTAAAGAATAAGTTATAAAAACTAAACTCGAGAAAGAAGATATTAAATGTGGAAAAGGAAAAAATTATTACACTCACGAACAATTAACGGTAACCCCAAATGGAGACATTGTCTTTTTCAAATTTTGAATGAGGGAGAAGGCATTAGCTCTTATATCGATAACAGCGACACTGCAGAAATTGAATTACTAAAAAAAAATCAAAATGCAAATTGTGACTAAATCAAAAGAAAGGTAAAAATAACAAAATGAAAAATACTAAAAGTGAAATTTTGGGAATTGAAGCAAATGAAATAAACAAAAACCTTTATCAAATCAACTGTATATCTGGACAAAAGATAATGGTTCGAGTTAAAGTTCGAACAGAGACAAGTACAAACAAAAATGAATATGAATTCAGCATTAATGATTCTGCCTATTGCGGTTATCAAACAGCATATAGTTATCTGCGTATGCTAATAATTGAACAGTATACAAAGACGCGGTACATTTTTCATAGTAAGCAACAAATCCCAGATATCTGCGGATATCAAGGCAAAGCATGCTGCTGTCCCAACGCTTGTGACAGAGCAATTTGCCATGATTGTCCAAAGTCTGAATCCTTTCATGCAAAGAAAGATGGGCTAAACCCTGTTTACATAATTTCTAACGATTAAAAATTGGGCCTTATAAATCTAACGCTTATTAAAAGCATAAGATTTATAAGGTTCTTTTTTTATCTGCTTCAGGATATCGGAGGAATTTTGCCATTGATAGAGAATAAATAAGATGGAATAAAAACAGCTTGGCATGGCTAAAGAAAAAATGTAATATATAATTATACAAAATAGATATTTTGTATAATTAAGGGAGGGCTTATCACTGATTGTAGCAAATGAACGCAAAGCATCAACATGAACCTTTTCCTGGACATTGTAAATGCAAAAATACTGCACATCCATTCATATTCTTTAAAATCCTATGTAAATCAAGAAATTGTTTTCATTATGTTTTTTTCCTATAATGTAGCAATTTCCAAAACAAGTAATACCAAATATAGTAAGATTAAAAATGTCCCCAATGTAAAAATAAATTCAGAAATAAAGCATATGAAAAAATGTCGCGTTTTCTGTACATAAGATTTATCAACAAAATTTCCCGCTAAAAGAGAAAAAATAATTAATGCTATCCCAATAAAAAAAACAACTATCATTATTTTCCTTTCTATTCCTGTACTTGCTGGATGAAATACTTTTCCCAACATTCATGGCATCGATTGCTATTCCCTTTTGTGCAATTATACGATTTAGCATTTGGAGGACATCCAATCATATCCCAATCTGACATATGGTTTTTACTTTCGCCACATGCAGTCCTGCATGCTAATTCAAATGCTTTTTTAAACATTTCAATCTGCTGACTTTTGTCAATGCTGCGGCTAAGAATACGCTTATTCTGATTCACAAGCTTTTTAATGGCATTGTGCCTTGCATTGCTTTCCTTTCGCAGCCATTTCACTTCAGTAATCAGAGCAGGAATATCTTTAATTCCCTCATTGATTTTATTTAAAGCACTTTTTCCAATTACTTTTCCTTTGTAAAGATATTCCAAAAAGTTTTCTATTTCTTCATACCGTGCTTCGATTGTTTTAAGATATTTATTGTTCATTATTAATCCTTCTCATTATATAATTTTATATTTTAAGCAACATATTTTCCCATCTCAATACGATGTTCAAATACTACCCAAGAGAATAACCATAATCGGAATACGCAAAATTGCATTCGGAATATTATTTTGGACAATGCGGCACAAGCGGATGCGCTGCTGGATGCTGTGCGGACTAGGGATTATCCAGGCATGGCAGATATTGATTTTTCGTTGTTGCTTTTTTGCCGTGCAATCAAATAGTAAAAGCTGAAATATCAATGAATTATAAGAAAAATATCATTTTTTTTCAAAAAAAAGCTTGAATTGCTTTAAATAAACCTATACTATTATAATTAAGATATAATTAAGAACAAAGACAGGAGGAAAAGGTATGCTTATAAGTTTTAGTTTTTCAAATTGTCGGTCATTTAAAGATAGTAATGAGATGTCAATGGAAGCAAGGGGAATCAAAGAATACAAAGAATGTCTGATTCCATTTGGAAGTAAAAAATTGCTTCCGACAATGGCTATATACGGCAAAAACGGTGGAGGAAAAAGTAATGTGTTACGTGCTTTTTGGCTCGGCGTTAAATTCATTTGCAATGCACAAAAAACACAACATGAAAATTCTCCTGTACCTGTTAGCCCATTCCTTTTGGATAATGAGTCAAAGGATAAACCAACTTCTTTTGAATTTTATTATACAGATGCGGATACACGGTATAGATATGGCTTTTCAGCAACACGTCGGGAAATTGTTGAAGAACATTTGTACAGTGCGCCAAAAGGGCAAAGAGCGACTATTTTTACACGCCAAAAACAAAACTTTTATTTTCCGGAAAATGCAGAGAAAAAGCTTAAAGAACTTATTAAAAAAGCAGTTGCTGAAAATCAACTATTTTTTTCAGTTGCCTGCACAATGAATTATATGCCGTGCATTAAGGCAATGAACTGGTTCAGAAATAAAGTGATTTTTACTCGTGACTATACTGACCTTTCACAGCAAATCATTGAAAATAGTGAAAATGGAAATATGCTCAATGCAATTTTAACATATGCAAAAAAAGCAGACGTGGGCATAGAAGATATGAAATTTGAAATAAGCAGCAAAACACTTGAACCAAAGAAAAAGTTACCGGAAGATATACCGGATGACATAAAAACAAGTATTATGGCATTTTTGAAAGCGTTGTCAGCATCCCCCAACGTGTCTGAAATCAGGCTGCAGCAAGGCGAAATGAAAGTAACATCATTCCACAAGGGGATAAATAAAGTCGGTAAATCAGAATTGTTTCCACTTAGTATTTCCGATGAATCAGACGGTACACGCCGTTTAATGGCATTGGCACCTGCTATAGAGAGAGCGCTGGAATGTGGTGGCATAATTGTAGCAGATGAATTAGAAACAGGTATGCATCCTTTATTGGCAGAGTATCTTGTTTCCAGATTCCAGAATAAAAAAACAAATCCCAATGGGGCGCAGATGATTTTTACCACTCATGATACAAACTTTCTCAATCTTGAAACGCTCCGTCGTGACCAGTTCGTTTTTGTTGACAAGGATGCGGATACAGGAGAATCAGAACTTTATGGAATAGACGACATTAGGTCATTTAATAGTAGTAATGCTGAAAAAAGTTATCTCCTTGGAAAATTTGGAGCTGTGCCAAATTTTACCGAAGGGGATGAGTAAAAATGAATCATAACAAATCACGTAAACTTATTTATGTCTTCTGTGAAGGCGAAGGTTCGGAACCTGCATATATTAGATTTTTAAGTAAGGAATTTAAAAAGTCTGCTACCATTAAACCCCCGATACATGGGTTGTTCGATATAGCTAAAAGAAAATTTAAAAATGAAGCTAAATTTAAAAACAGCATTGACGTTATCGATGAAATTTGGTTTTTCTTTGACGTTGATGCGAATACAGCAACAGATGGTAGTGAAAGGACATGGGACAAATATTCTAAAATTATGAACTGGCTGTCAAATAAAAAGAAAACTCCAAAAATAAAAATTCGTTTGCTTATGACAACAGGCTGTATAGAATATTGGTTCTTACTCCATTATAAAAAAATTAAGCCGCCAATAACGTCACCGGCTGACAAAGATAAAGTAATGAAAATGCTTCAACGCGAAGAACCCAGATACACGAAAACCGATGAGAATGTAATAGGCTATATTGCAAAAAAAAGGTTTCATACAGCTATTGCAAATGGGAAGTGGACATTAGACAGTCTTTGCGGACTCCCAGATTCCGCTAACCTTGACCGTGACCACTGGCTGTACACCTGCGGACAAACGTTTACAACCGTTCATGAAGCAGTTGAGTATTTACTCAGCCTTTAATTGAACATTAGGCAGTCAGAGAAATCTGGCTGCTTTTTTGTGTAAAGTTGCTATTATTAGTCTGGAAGCCGTGGAAAAAGCGTGATTTCAAAGTCAGCGGCAGATTATCTCTCCAACAATTAAGTTTGTTTACTAATATCTGTATCTCTTTTACTCTTTTCTCCGTATCTATAAATTAAATGTCCTTTCTTTAACGATTCGCCCTTATCGCTGCACGCACTTGCATTAAAATTTTTCCTAATTTATTCTTTCCCTGACCGTTAACAGTTCCCCATTCTTTATCTCCCCATGTATTTCCTTCTTCTAAGTGTTCATTCTCAGTTTGTAATAATTTATCACATAAATGTGAATTCTGCCAGAATTTCTCAAAACAAATCTTATACATAATTTGTTCTTTGACTTCTTCCCAATCAGGACGAAGTTTTATTCTACGGCCTTTTCTTTTAGCTGCAGAGGGATTTAAGTTTGCAAAGGTACTGCGTTCCTGCATATTTAAAGCCTTTGATGCCTGAAATGCAGCTTCATTATTAGCATACAAAATTCCATCTACATTGACCGGAGCTGAATAAAAATTACTTAAAAAATAATACTTTCCTTTGAAATTGTTAATCATAAATTTATTCCTTTACTTTCTTAAAATTATTTTTATTTATATTATAACGGTATATGAAAATTAAATCAACAAAAAAAGAAACTCATATAAATACATGAGTTTCTTTTTTTGTTGATTTAATTTCTAGGAATACCAAATTGCGATGGAACCGAATGCTTTACCCTGTCATGTGCTTCTGCCAATTTTGCATTGTTCCATCGGTCCATTCCTCCAACAAGATATCCTGTAATCCTTCTGATTCGTTGAAAACCAACCCCAGCACCAACCATATTAGCTGCCATTTCTATTTTCCTCCTTTAATTTTCTATTTCTATTATAATTCAATATAAAATACGAGTTATATAAAAAATGCATTTATTATATTGAAAAACATAATTTTTAAAATACTTTTTACACATCACTTATAATGCAAGCAAAAAAATAATTTATATAGTAATTCTTTCTACATCTCCTATATAATAAAAAAAACGAATGAAATAAGGAGGTTCTTATATGCTTAAAAAACTAGCTGCGATAGTCTGCTCTGCAGCTCTCATTTTATCCAGCACTGCCATACCCGCTTATGCAAACACGGGTCCTACAACATCTGCAAAAATCACAGTCCTTAATTGCAATTCTGCCAATTCCGACCTCTCCAATTTTCAATTTAACCTTTACAACACAGACGGAACAATTCAACAACAAAACCTTAAAACAAAATCAGACGGTTCAGTCACAGCACAAAATCTGCCAATAGGAAAGTATTATTTTCAAGAAACCGATGTACCTCATGGATATTTTCTGAATCATTCAAAACGATTTTTTTCCATAACGAATGAAAACATCGGACAAATTATTCCTTTAACTATTGGACTTGCAAATTCCTCTCAAACAATTCTCATAAATGAAAAAGTTCCTAAATCTGAAATTAATTTTTCAAATGGGAATCCTGTCTTTTACCTAAAAGCTACTGGTAATAGCCACACATATTACACTACAGCAAGTATTTCTCCAACCTGTGTAATGGTCAAGCATTTTTGTAACGCTACTGTCTAAATTGACTCAATCCA
>ENA-UOOR01003624-UOOR01003624.1-fermentation-metagenome-genome-assembly--contig:-NODE-3624-length-13363-cov-2.244965_pt1 | contig 13363 bp, 12 predicted proteins | sample MGYA00245780_ERZ724029 | MGnify/ENA primary metagenome ERZ724029 (study PRJEB28704, sample SAMN03018315) | fermentation metagenome | biome: anthropogenic terrestrial biome; feature: soil; material... | reverse complement strand
TACAAGGCATATCACGCAAAAAAAGCTCGTCACATACCACCAATTGCGGAGACAACGCCCTTATCCCCCACTCAAAAGCATAATTTTTTTGACAGTTGGTCATAATATCACAGCAATCGTTTAGCGTAAATACGCTTTGACAGTTTTTTAAACCTGTCAGCTCCTCCCTTTCGTCCACAATTAGCGTATTTATCTTTTGCTCCTTTAATTGATAAACCATATCACGCAAAAAGGTAGTTTTTCCGCAGGAAGGAGGCGAAATAACCAGTACGCTTTTGAGCGGAGAAACAAAAAACTTTTTAACTTTTTTGCTGCAATCAGTCACAGCGTGGGGTATTCGTATATTAAGCGCAGAAAAATTTTTTATGCAAACTGTTTCCCCTTTTTCGTAGACAACTTCCCCCGCAACCCCCATACGCGCGCCATCAGGAAGTGGCACAAATCCGCTAAGCATCTGCCGAGTGTAAGCGTATATTGATTTGTCGCACGCTAGATAAACGATATCTTCTACCTGTTGTTTAGTGGGTAACAATGCGTTTTTTTTATCTTGTATACAGCCTTTTGTCCCTAAAAAACAAAAGTTTTCCACCAGTTTTACCAAAACAGGTTGTCCTACTCGTATTCTTATTTCTCGTAGATCATCTATGTTTAAGTAGATAAGAGAATCCAGCCACTCTTTAGGCAAAACTTTTATTAGACTGCTCGGTAACTTTTCATAAACTTGTCCTTGATTTTCTGCCATATTAAATTGTATTGCTAATACGATATTTTATGATTACCTTTCAAAATTTAAAAATATTTTTGCTAAGAAATGGAAGTTTATTCCGTCTTAAAAGTGTTAGTTATTTGATTAAATAAATCAGTTAAAACCAGATATTACTTTGCTCTTTCCATATACTCGCCTGTACGGGTATCTACTCTTATGGTCTCACCTTCGTTTATAAACATGGGCACTTGCACTATATAACCAGTTTCTAAAGTGGCAGGCTTGGTTGCGTTGGTTGCCGTGTTGCCGGCAACACCCGGCTCACAATCTGTGATAAGCAGCTCAACAAAGTTGGGAGCTTCCACACTAAACGCCTGACCTTTAAAAAACTTGATGGTTGCTTGCATATTTTCCTTCATAAACATCAGCGCATCTTCCACCTGATCTTTGTTTAAAGGAAGTTGTTCATAAGTTTGCGGGTCCATAAAATAAAAAAGTTCGCCGTCGCTGTAAAGATATTCCATCTGTTTTGTTTCGATTAAAGCTTTTTCAAATTTTTCCGTCGGGTTAAAAGTCTTTTCTAGCACAGCGCCCGTCATCACATTTTTAATTTTTGTCCTTACAAATGCAGAACCTTTACCCGGTTTTACATGTAAAAATTCCACCACCATATATACACCGTTTTCGTAAACGAATGTTATGCCCTTTCTTAAATCGCCTGCTACTATCATAAATCCTCCGATTTTGTTGCAAATAATTTTTTATCTTTAATAACTATAATATAATAATATTTTTTTCTGATGTTGTCAAATCAATTATTCTATCTTGCTTAATAAGAAGTAAATCCTCTATCCTTACTCCGCCTAATTCGGGCACATAAATACCCGGCTCTACCGTCATAAGCATATTTTCTTTAAGTGTTTCTTTGCATTTAGGGCTTAAGCGGGGTTCCTCATGAACATCTAGACCTAAACTGTGTCCCAGTCCGTGGGTAAAATACTCTCCGTAACCGTTTGCGTTTATTATCTCCGAAGCCAAAGCATGCCCTTCTGACCCGCTCATACCGCTTGCAAGGTTTTTAATCGCATGGTTTTGTGCCTTTAAAACTACTTCGTAAATAGTTTTTATTTCGGGAGAAGGTTTGCCCACAAAAACCGTCCTTGTCATATCTGAACAATATCCGTTATACTTTGCGCCAAAATCCATTGTTACCGCGTCGCCGTTGGCAACTTTTTTTAATGTTGGGTGTGCATGAGGCTTACTTCCATTAACACCACTTGCAACAATAGAATCAAAAGCCAATCCGCTACCGCCAAGTTTACGCATCTGATATTCTAACTCAACGGCTATATCCAATTCCGTTATGCCAACTTTAATATATTTTAAAATAGCTTTAAAAGCGTTGTCTGTTATGTTTTGAGCTTTTGTTATACTCTCTATTTCGTCATCCGTTTTAATTTTGCGCTGGTCAATAATACTGTCGCCGCATTCGATAAGCTTTAAGTTTTTTAATTTTGTTTTAATTTGCTTAAAGGTACTTACAGTCAACTCGTTGTCCTCATAGCCTACTTTATCTACATTGTTTTCTGCTAAAATTTGGTAGACGGTGTCAAACATTTCACCGCCGCCAATTAAGTGTATATCTATGTCTATTTCGTTAAGAGCCTGTTGCGCCATTTCGTAATATCTTGAGTCCACAAACAAATGCGCTTTTTCTGCATTTTTTATAAAAGCAAGAACGCCCGCTGTGCTATCAAAGCCAGTATAATATAATCTGTTTTTTTGTGACATTATCAAAACTGCATCTAATTCTGACTGCAAATTAAAAATATGTTCTGCTGTTTTCATTTTTCTCCTACTATCCCCATATATATTTTTTTCATAGTCAGCGCATCTTCCGCTTGAGTGCCCTCTGACTCGCTGATTATTATTGGATTAAGTTTATATTCGTCTATTACATATGCAAGCTGTTCAAAGGGAGGCCCAAATTTTGTGTCCGCTAAAGTAAGATGTCTTACCTCGCCGCCCTTGCTGTATTCTATTTTAGAAAAATGCACATGCATATTTTTTGTTTTAAATTCGCCAATGGTAGTAAGTAGTTTGTCCAAAATGGCTCTGTAATCGTCTTTGCCCTTAATGCTCCCCTGTGTCCTTGCGTTTAAATGCCCAAAATCTATCGCAGGTAAAAAACAAGGGTCACGGTTGACAATATTAGCAATTTCGTCTACATCTCCAATTTGATTTATCTTGCCCATAGTCTCAGGACAAAAATAGAAATTGTTAAGATTGTTTGCGTATATTTCCGAAAGTAGCAAATCAATGTTTTTTAAACATAAGTTAAAAGCTTCCTGACGAGTGAGTCTACCTACTGACGCAGCATGAAAAACAACTCGCTTTCCTCCCATAATTGCTAATTTTTTGCAGCTTTCGATAAGATACATTATGCTTTTTTTAATCATTTGTGGGTCGGGGTTGGCAAAATTAATATAATAAGGCGCATGCACCGACACTTCAATTGAGTGCTTTTTGCTCTCGACACAAAATTGCGCCGCTTTTTCGTCACTCAGCCTAACACCTCTGCCAAAACTATATTCGTATGCATCAAGACCTTTTTGTCTAAGCCATATAAATGCCTGTTCGCTGTGCAGATTGCCTTCTTCATAAAAGCCTCGGCTGTTGCCGCTGGGACCAAGTTTAGCCATTTTGCGCCTCCAAAACATCAAGAGCAATTTGCTTGGAAAGCTGTTCCTTATTATCAAAAACTACCTGTTTTCTTAAAAACTTATTAAAGAACAAGCGTATACTCTGCCCATAAAGGTCACCGCAGTAACCGATAATGTGCGCTTCTACTAGCGTCCTATTATCATCAAATGTGGGACGTGCACCGACATTTATGACGGCGTTATAAGTTTTATCATTAATAATTACTTCGCCGCTGTACACTCCTATTTTTGGAGTAACGATATCATTATTTAACCGCAAATTTAAAGTGGGAAAGCCCAAAATACGTCCTACTTTATTGCCGCCGTTTACAACACCGACATAACGGTATTTTTCTCCCAGCATATTATTTGCTTGATAAATATTGCCCTCGTTTATAAAATCGTATATTTTGGAGGAACTTACTTTTTCGCCCTTTATACTTACTTCATTAATAATTTCACAAGGAATATTATTCTTTTTGCATTCGTTTAGCAAGCTCTCAGCGTTACCTAAGGCTTTTTTTCCGTAGGAAAAATCAAAACCGCATACTATTCCTTTAATTTTTAGACGGAATAGTTTTTGCAAAAATTCCTCCGCTGACAAAGAGCAAAAATTTTCGTCAAACTGCTGATACAAAGCGTAATGCACACCAAAATTTTTTAAGAGAAAACAACGCTCTTCGAAACTGTAAATCAGCTTGCGAAACTTGCCTAATACAAGTTGAGGATTATTGTCAAAGGTGAAACATGCGCTTTTTGCGCCTAAATTTTTGGCTTTTTGCTGGCTTACTTGCAATAACTTTCTATGTCCGATATGGACACACTCAAAAAAGCCTAATGCTAATACTATATCTTCTTCTATAAAACTGTCTAGTTGACAAATCTTCATTTTTTACCTCAAACGGTATTTAACAGACAAATATCCTTCCTCAAAACTTCCTACACCAAAAAATTCCTTTTGGCAATATATTTTAAATAATTTATCCTTTTCTGTCTCTGTCTTACTTTTACGCCAATCTGTTAGCCTAACACCGTTTATAAAAGGCTTATAAAGCTTGTCGGGGACAACAATCTCGCCCATGTCGGAAAGCGGATAAACTAACGGCAACAAATATTTTTGCGGGTTAGATTTAATTTCCTCCATCGTGACGGCATCCTGTATGTCAAACATCCCACTTTTAGTACGCAACAAAAAACTCATATGTGCAACTGTCTTTAATGCAATTCCTAAATCCCGTGCCAAACTGCGAATATAAGTACCGCCGCCGCAAACTATGTCAAAGCAAAAGGTGTTTTCGTTAACTTGCCGTACTAAATCAAAGGAATATACCGTCACTTGCCGAGGCTCTAACACAAAATCTACGTTGCGTCGGGCTAAATCATACGCTTTAACGCCCTTAAAAGACAAAGCAGAATATTTTGGCGGAATCTGACTAATATTGCCTACAAAAGTTTTTGCCGCTCTTATAATTTCAGTTTCCTCTGCTGCAAAAGGCATTTTTTGAGTAATATTGCCGTAAGAATCCAATGTGTCGGTAGCAATACCAAAGGTGATATATGCTCGGTATTTTTTTGTTTTGTACGTCAATAGCTCAAAAAGTTTTGCTGCCTTTCCCACTGCAATAGGCAGTACTCCTGCAGCTCCGGGGTCAAGAGTACCTAAATGACCTATGCGTTTAAAATCAAGTATTTTTTTAAGGCGGACGACAATATCGCTGGCAGTAGGACCCGAAGGCTTTAAGACGTTAAGAAATCCGTCCATACAAAGTCACCTACCGTTTTAACAATTTTGTCAATAATATCTTCCAAAAAGCCGCATAACACACAGCCTGCCGCCTGAATATGCCCTCCGCCGCCAAAATGACGGCATATTTCCGCCACGTTTTGGCCTTTAGAACGCATACTTACCTTATAGCTATTTTGATTATTTTGGCTGATACAAACGCCTATTTCCGCTGTGTCAACATTGACAGCATAATCGGTAAAACCTTCCGTATCCTCCATAGTTGCTTTAGCTTTAGCAAAATCACTTTGTGTAACATACATAATGCAAAGCTTATTTTCAAAAAACATACGCATATTTGTTAATGCTAATCCCAAAAGTTTAAGCTTATTTATGCTGTTTTCGTTATAAAATTTACGGTTAATTTCCGCAATATCAACATTGTAGTCAGATAAAATTTGCGCTGCTGCAAAGGAATTCTTGTTTGTATTGCTATGCTGAAAATTACCGGTATCTGTGGACAATCCGATAAACAGTGCCGTTGCCATGCTGTCATCGAGAGCAATACCCTTTTTTAAACAGATGTTTAGCATAATTTCGCAAGTGCTACTTAATCCTTCCACATAGGTATATGCACCAAAATCATCGTGGCCGATGTGATGGTCAATAGTAAGAGTGTTTTTATGCGTGCGAAATAATGAGGAAAAAACGCCTAAACGGTTTGCATCTCCGCAATCTACCGCTATTAATAAATCAAAAAATTCATTTACAAAATCTTTTACAAAATGACCGCTAAAGCCAAAAATGTCAAATTTTTTGGGAATGTTGTCGTCACAAAAAATTGTCGCTTTTTTCCCTTTTTTGATTAATGCTTTTTTTAACGCCAAAGCAGCGCCCAAACTGTCTCCGTCAGGACGTGTGTGGCAAAACAGCGCTATGTTATTTGCATCAAATATAATACTGACGCATTTTTCAAAGCTTATTCGCATTAAAAATCCCTATTTACGTTAAGCTGATCAATCAGCTTTTCTATGTGTTGTCCGTAATCACTCACCTCATCACGATAAAAAGTGATTTGCGGTACGTTTTTTATGCGCATCATTTTAAACAAGCTATTTCGCACAAAATTTGCGCTGTTAACAATAGCGGTAAAAGTATCGTCAGCTTTTGCGTTGTCTTTGCTAAAAATACTTATAAACACTTTAGCAACCGTCAACTCCTTATCGGCAGAAACACCCGTTACGGTAAACATCTCCGTCAAGCGTGGGTCTTTTATTTTTTTGGACAGAATATCGTAAATATTCTTTTGTAGTTCGGCATTGATTTTGCCTATCCTTACATTTAGCATAACAACCTCTATTGCTGGATTTCTTTCATACGGTAAACTTCAAATACGTCATCCACCTTAATATCGTTATAGTTGTTGAGCGATACTCCGCATTCGTAACCCGTTGCAACTTCCTTAACGTCGTCTTTAAAACGCTTTAGCGTTAAAATATCGCAATCAGTTACAAGGACATTGTTGCGGTAAAGCCTGACTTTACTGTCACGAGTAATTTTGCCGCTGTTAACGTAACAGCCTGCAATTGTGCCAACTCCCGAAATCTTGAAAATATCACGTACCGTAACTTGACCTAAAATTTCCTCTTGGTACTTAGGCGCTAACATGCCCTTCATTGCCTTTGTGACGTCATCAACAGCATCGTAAATTATTCGGTAAAGCTTTATGTCTACGCCTTCTTTTTCCGCTACTGACTTTGCATTTGCGTCAGGGCGTACGTTAAAACCGATAATAATAGCGTTACTCGCTTTTGCCAGCATTACGTCTGTTTCGTTTATTGCCCCCACTCCGCCATGAATAGAAGTTACCTTTACTTCGTCATTAGAAATTTTTTCGAGAGAAATTTTCAATGCTTCCAAACTGCCTTGAACGTCGGTTTTTATTATTAAATTAAGCGTTTTTAGCTCGCCTTCGCTGATTTTGCTAAATAAGTCGCCTAAACTTACGTTTGCGCCTGTTGCCATTATACTTTCACGTTCCTGCGCTTTTCTTTCGTTAGAAACGTCTTTAATATTCTTTTCGTCGCCTGCATGCATTAGGTCACCCGCCAACGGCACATCGTCAAAACCTAATACCTCCACAGGATAGGAAGGACCAGCTGAAGTCACCCTGCGCCCCTTATCGTCAAACATTGCTCTGATTTTGCCGGTAATTGTACCTGCAATAACATAATCGCCAATGCTGAGCGTCCCGTTTTTGATTAAAACGGTAGCGACAGGACCTCTGCCCTTGTCAAGTTTTGCTTCAATAATTGTACCTGATGCACGCTTTTTGCTGTTTGCTTTAAGCTCTTTAATTTCGGTAACAGTTAAAATTGACTCTAATAAAGCATCCAGACCGTCGCCTTTCTTTGCCGAAACAGGCACCATTATGGTATCTCCGCCCCACTCCTCCGGCACAAGCCCGTGTTCCATAAGCTGTTGCTTGATTCTGTCGGGTTTTGCTTCCGCTTTATCCATTTTGTTGATAGCGACAATTATTGCAACTTCCGCCGCTTTAGCGTGACTAATAGCTTCGATTGTTTGTGGCATAACGCCGTCGTCCGCTGCTACTACTATAATTGCAACGTCAGTAACTTTTGCGCCCCTTGCCCTCATTGAAGTAAATGCGGCGTGACCTGGGGTGTCGATAAAGGTAATAGTTTCTCCTTTTACTTTGACGGTGTACGCTCCTATATGCTGAGTAATACCTCCCGCTTCGCCTGTGGTGACACTGGTATTGCGGATCGCATCTAACAAAGAGGTTTTGCCGTGGTCAACGTGACCCATAACGGTAACAATAGGAGGACGCTTTTCGTCATCGGTCAACTCTAAGTCCTGATTGTCAAAAGTGGCAATCATTTGTTCCTCCGCTGTTATTTCTGGCTTATACTCTAATTCCACGTTAAAACCTGCGGTAATAAATGCGGCTATCTCATAATCAACTGTGTCATTGATGGTTTTTACAATACCCTCTTTAAATAAACTTTTAATAATCTGCGCCACCGATATACCGGTTTTTTCGCTAAGTACTTTTATTTGAACCTCTTGGGTAGTAATAACAGCATGGTCAATAACCTTTATAACTGTGGGAGCTTTTTCCGCAGATCTTCTGCCACGGGGACGCTTTGCAAGTAAAGCCTCGTCATCTTCGTCAAGACCTGTATTAAAGGTGCGCATTAATAGCTGCCTTTTATTTGCTGCAACACGTTTATCCTCCGGCTTGTTAGGAGACTTATTTTTGTTACCGTAGCTTTTTGTCGGTGCTTTGGGTACAAATGCTGTCGAAAAAGCAGGTTTATTAGGTTTGGTAAATCTGTTGTCTCCGCTACGCTGAACGGGTTGAGAGCCTCTGTTAGCATAATTTGAATTATTTTTATCAAAAGTACCGCTGCCTGTGCGTTGAGTCCTTTGCGTCGGTCTGTTAGTATCGGTACGTGATTTAGGTTTAGTATTGCTCGCATACCTGTTGTTAAAATCGGTAATAAAACGTCTGACCTTTACATTGCCCTTTTCGTCAGTATAGGTTTTTTCTTTAATTTTATTGCCCGCAACTGTTTTTTCCGTTTCGGTAACCTTTTTTAACGGTACAGGAGGTTTGCTCTGTTGCGGTTTTCCTATAGGTTTAATCTGTTTTTCGGGTTTTTTAGCTTCTGTCGCTTTTATTTGCTCAAAATTTTTAGCTTCCGTTGGTTTTACTTGTTCTGCCGTTTTGATAGCAGGAAAAACAGTGTTATCCCTTTTCTCTTTTTTTACTACTTGACTTTCACTTTCGACAAGATTGTCGGCAAGTTTAGGTAGGGTTTTTTCAATCATTTGTTGCCCTTCTTCTTTTGTAGGTAATTTTGTAGGTTGTTTAGTCTCATTAACTATTAAAGTCTCTTCAACTTTTTCTTCCTCTTTTTTTATTAAAGCTTCCTGTTTTTCGGCAAGAAGTTTTGCTTCCTCTTCCTCACGGTTAACACGCTCCTGATTTAAAACCGCTTGCTTTTTTTCGATAGCAAAACCTATATCGTCAAGTTTTTGCCTTGCGGTTTTTAAGGTTTGACAAAAATCCACAATTTGCGGTATAAGTCCCGATTTTAATGTCCTTAAGTTTTCAAACTGTGATGTCTGCTGCGGTTGTTGTGCGGCCTTAACGTTAGTCAAATGATTTTCCTCCAAATGATTGTTTTTGTTCTTTATTTATCTAATTTATCGTAGATTTCCTGCGGAATGTCCACATGTAATTGTTTATTTAATATTTTACCCTTGCGGCACTTTGCAATGCAAATCGCTTGCTTGCATACATATGCCCCTCTGCCTTCTATTTTGCCTCTTTCGTCAAAATGGACGCTACCGTCAGACTTTTTAACAATACGTGTTAATAAATCCCTTTCTAACATATTTCTGCATACGATGCACATCCTTAACGGAATTTTCTTTGCCATTTAATCCGCCTCGGTTTCGTCAAGTGTTTCGTCCTCTATTGAGTCATTTTCGCTTTCTTCCATTATTTCTTTGTCTTCTGTTGAATCATTTTCAATAAATGAATTAGTATCGAATTCATTTTCCGCATCGACAATTTGCTCATTTTCGTTGCCGTTTGTATCTGCCATATCCAATAAGCCTAATTCGCGTGCAGCAGAATATGACTTTACATCGATTTTCCACCCTGTTAGCCTTGCTGCTAGCCTTGCATTTTGTCCTTCCTTGCCTATTGCCAAACTCAACTTGTCGTCTGCAACGATAACCTTAGCTTCCTTAGTTTCCTCATAAGCTTGCACCATCAACACTTGAGCTGGGCTCAAAGAGCGTGCAATAAAGTCTAAAATATCCTCACTCCATGGGATAATATCTATTTTTTCGCCGCCTATTTCGTTTACTATGGCGTTTACACGCACACCTTTGTTGCCCACACATGCGCCCACTGCATCAATATCTCGGTCAGTGCTGTAAACGGCAATTTTAGTGCGAAAACCCGCTTCGCGAACTACCGATTTAATCTCTACAATGCCTGCGCGTATTTCGGGAATTTCATTTTCGAAAAGACGCTTAATAAACGCAAAATTGTTTCTGTTTAACACCACTTGTGCGCCAGTACCGCTGTTTTTAACTTTTTTTACTAATACTTTTATTTTATCGCCTGCGTTAAACTTTTCGCCAGGGCTTTGGTCACCGAGAAGCAAAATGCCTTCCATCTGGTTTTTGCCTATCTCTACAAAAATTGTGCCGTCTTCCTTAACACGGCTTACAACTCCTATAAGCAATTCATTTTCCTTGTCTACATATTGAGAATAATTCATGTTGCGCTCTGCTTCTCTGAGCGTTTGCATCACTACTTGTTTTGCCGTTTGAGCGGCAATACGTCCAAAATCCTTGGGTACAATTTCTTCCACCACCTTGTCGCCTATTTTGTATGATTGTTTAATTAGCTGAGCGTCAGAGAGCAAAATCTCTTTGTCTTCGTCAACAACTTCCTCCACTACCGTTTTATATGCGTACATTTTTATCGAGCATTTTTCTGGATTAACTTTTACTTCTACGTCACGTGCTTCGCCAAAATTCTTTTTGCATGCGCAACTTAAAGCATTTTCCAATGCGCTTAAAAATAGTTCCTTATCTATACCTTTTTGTTTTTCTAAATCATCAAGTGCTAAAAAAAAGTCCTTGCTTATCATGAAATGACCTCCGAGTTACCTATTAAAATTTAATTATCGGTTTTATATTAGCGGGTTGGTTATACGCTATTTCGTGCAGTTGGTTGTCTGTTTTTAATATAAAGCTGTTTTTGTCAAAGGAAGTTAACACACCCGCAAGTTTTTTGTTGCCGAAATATGGCGCATAAAAAGTAACTTCAATTTCCTTATTTAAATTACGCTTAAAATCCCTTTGGGTTTTTAGCGGTCTGTCTATCCCCAATGACGAAACATTTAAGATATAAGACGCACCCTCTGTCGGGTCAGCTTTATCTAACGGAGCATCAATAGTCTTGTGCAATGCTTCGCAATCGTTTATTGTAACGCCGCCTTCTTTGTCAATAAAAACAGTAAGATTCATGCCGTTGTGTTTTTTTACGTATTCGACTTCGACCAGCTCCAACCCTAAGTCGGTAGCATAGGGAAGGACGATATTAAAAACTTCGTCTTTTACGTTTTTCAACATTAACCCCCTACATTAATATGAGAGCGGGTTAGCTACCCACTCTCATAAAGCAAATCTTTTATGCTGTATTATTATAGCACATTCTTTTTGTTTTTACAACAATATTTCTCACTTTTCTGTTTATATAAGAGAATTATCAATGTCAATCAGTTTTAAAAACAGCATCGCTTGAGTAACCGCATCGCAATCGGCACGGTGGGGACGGTCCCAATCAAGCTTAAAATACTGGCTGAGAGTATCTAAAGAGTAGTTTTTTGGAGCTTTGCTTTTATGTTGAGGCTTTTCGAACAGCTTTTTTGCTAAAGTTATGGTGTCGATAATATCATTGTTAAACAAATAACCGCAGGGCGTACCGTAATAACTTAAAAAGCCATAATCAAAGTCAGCGTTGTGTGCAACAAGTGTTGAGCCGCATGTAAATTTATAAAAGTCTCCGCACACCTCTTGAAATAACGGTTTATCCTTTACTAACTCATCATCTATTCCGTTTATAGCTACCGTTTTAGAAGTAATATGTATTTGCGGATTAATTAGCGTAGAGAAAGTTTCTACTATTTTGCCGTCCACAATTTTTGCTGCGCCTATTTCCGTGATTCTGTCTTGCATTTGCACTATGCCTGTTGTTTCAAAATCAAAAACAACAAAAGTTTTCCCTTTTAACACCTCTGGTACATCATCATTTTGATTAAACAAGTCCGTCTGGCTTTTTTGGACATAAGGTTCAGGGAAAACGGTGACATATTCCGTCGGCAGCGGTCTAAACTCGTCCAATATCGATTGCTGTTCTTTAATTTTGCATCTGCCTAATGCATTTGCCAATATTTCCAACCTGTTGTCATAACTGTTAAACTGCGCCCTGCCACGAACAATAATTTCATCATTATCATAAATAGAACTAAAAGCTTTTAAGGCGGCATCTTCTTTTGCAAAAAATACAACGGGGATAGTGCCGGAAAAATCCTTTAAGTTAAATTTGCATACCGTTAAATTTTTGCCCTTACTCTCACGGGTAATTTTGTTGAGTGCTTTTCCGCATACTGTGACTGCTTCCTCTCCCTGCTTAACGTCAATTATGTATTTTGGTTGACGCTCCGTCAATTTGCCATAAAGAGGCCGCTTGTCTTCTAACAAAACTTTCCTTTTAGGTTGTGACAAATATGCCTGAAATGTTCGTTCTCGATTTTGTTCCAGTTTACTAAAACTTTCCTCCTTGTTGTCAGCGGTTTCCTTTTGATTAATAAAAAAATCTAAGGAAGTGCTGGTATACTCTTTAAAATAAGCCACCATTTTGTCCAAAGTAGCACCCATTAGCAAATTCTTAATGTTTTTTTCCACCTCAAACACAACAGAAATGCGTTCGCCGTTACTTAGCGTTGTTATCTGTTTCTCGTCTTTTATCAGCTCATTATAAAGTGTCTGACAATTTTCCTGCAGATATTGCCAAATAAGTCTCTTTGCAATTTCGGGGTCGGTTTTATCCGTCAGCACCTCTATATTTACTTTATAACCTTTAACAGAAACAGCATTTACCGCTTCCAAAAGTTCATTTTTTAAGGAATCATTAAGCAATTGCGGAAAGGAAAAGGTATATAAAACCTTTTTTTCGCTCTTGAATACATCTATATTTCTAATCTTTAAATCACGGAAAGAAAACATTTTTTCCGTACCGTATTTTTTTGTAAAATATTCCTTTATCTTATCTAAAATCATAATCTGCCGCCGTATACATATAATAATACGCTAAAAAACTTATTTTGTTAAGCGTAAAGCGGTATCAAAAACAATATCAACAAAGGTGTTCACAATATTTTCTAAAGGCAACGGACACACGACCTTGCCAAATTTAAACAATATCGCTTTATCCACACCAAAAGCAATGCCAACATCGGCTTTTTCTGCTTCCCCCGGACCGTTGACAGCGCACCCCATAACAGCAACCGTCATTTTTGCTTTAATGTTTTTTATTCTTTTGTAAATAAGAGAAGCATAATCAACCATGTCTACCTGACACCGCCCGCAAGTGGGACAAGAAATAAAGTTGATTCCTTT
>ENA-UOOR01003623-UOOR01003623.1-fermentation-metagenome-genome-assembly--contig:-NODE-3623-length-13366-cov-9.118473_pt1 | contig 13366 bp, 9 predicted proteins | sample MGYA00245780_ERZ724029 | MGnify/ENA primary metagenome ERZ724029 (study PRJEB28704, sample SAMN03018315) | fermentation metagenome | biome: anthropogenic terrestrial biome; feature: soil; material... | reverse complement strand
CATCGTTGTCTATTAATATTATATCGTGCTCCTCGGTGGAAAGCTGCTGTGCTAATGTGTAGCCGACCTTACCCCCACCGACAATTATAATCTTCATTTTTACCTCCAATTCTAACAATAAGAAAATACAATGTATTATATAACATAGCCTTAAATATGTAATATAATTTCAGCTTTAGCATTGCGAAAAACATTTGTAAAATTGCTTTCGTTTTTCTCGGCCGGTCATCAGGCTTCTTTATGGGTTAGACCGCTGTTTTGAACCTTCAAATCAGAATAGACAGAGTCGGCAATCTTTTGAATAATACATGGCTTTCTCCTTTTAAGTATTTTTCCCGGTATGCCTTTTTTTAAATAAAAAAAGACCTTAAACATACCTTTTTTAAAACAAAGATACGCTAAAAGTCTGGTTACCTGAATTTTATTGCCAGGTTTTCAGCCAGAATACAATGATTTCGTGTTGTTGACTGAAAAATTTAAACTACTCCCTCTTAGTACACTCACTTTACCAAAGGTAAATATTTTTGTCAAGAGTTATTTTGTAACAATTAAAATAATGTTTATATTCAGTACTGTTCACACGGTTTGGACCGGGAGTTTGACAGTTAGTTATTGAAAATCAGAAATCGAAGAGTTTGAACCCATTGAAAAATGGGTTTTTTTAATGAAAAAATTTGTCAAATTTTTGAAATATTTATGTTGTATGGTGTTGGGTTGTATGATATAATAGGAGTATGAAACTTTGGTATGATAGAAAATCCAAGGATCCGATGTACTTTGTACAGCTTGGTGTCCGTAATGGAAAGAAAGTTACAACTAAAAATATCACAAGAATTGGCAAGCACTCGGAGCTGCTTAAGATTACTGATGACCCTCTTGCTTATGCAAAAGAACAGGTTGCAAAGTATAACGAGGAAGCGAAGAAAAACAACAAGGTTGATATGGAGGTACGCCTTGATTTCGCCGAAAAAATCAGATCAACTAATGATGCAGCGTCTATGAGTAGATTGAAAAATACAGGATATCTCTATTTGCAGAGGCTCTACTACCAGCTTGAGATTGATAAGTTTTTCAATAATGTCACCAAAGACAGAAAATTCAGCTTCAAACCAGACCTTGTAAACAGGTTCATGACCTATTCAAGGATTCTTGCTCCTGATTCAAAACTTGGCAGCTTTAAGAATCTGAATTCCTTCTATGAAGAACCTGTATTTGATTATCAGCATATCATGAGGACAATGGATCTGATGTATGAACACTACAACGAATACATCAAACACCTATTTAAAGCAAGTGGGAAAATTCTTAAACGTAATTCCTCCGTCTGCTACTATGACTGCACCAACTACTACTGTGAAGCGGAAAGTCAGGATCCGGACTATGTAGACGAGGTTACTGGGGAAGTCCTTACAGGACTTCGTCAATATGGTTACTCTAAAGATCATAAGCCTAACCCCCTTGTTGAAATGGGGCTATTTATGGACATCAATGGAATTCCGATTTCCATGTGCATAACACCTGGCAACACAAGCGAGCAGAATACGGCCATTCCTCTTGAGAAAGAGCTTGTTAAGATGTTAGGTGAAGGGAAGAACAAATTCATCTACTGTGCTGATGCAGGTCTGAGTTCCTATCACATAAGGAACTTTAATTCCATGGGTGGTAGGACCTTTGTTGTCACACAATCAGTGAAGAAATTATCTGATGTCCTTAAGCAGGCTGTATTCAATGACTGCGATTACAGACTTCTTTCTGATGATTCACCTGTAAGTATTGAGGAACTAAAGACCTTCGATAAAAAAGAGGAGAAGAATAGGTTTCTTTACATAGACAAGGCCTACAAAATCATTGAGGCAAACACCTTGCTTGATGTAGGGCTTTACGAAGAGAAGATTCTGGATAACAAAAAAACAAAGAGAGTAAAATCCAAGGCCATATTAAAACAACATGTCATCATTACGTTTTCAAGAAAAAGCATGGAATATCAGCGTTTCATCAGGAATCGTCAGATTGGAAGGGCACAGAAGATTCTTGATACAATGGATCCTGACCAATACAAAAAGGGACCCAATGATGTTACCCGGTTCATCAGGAAAACGAAAGAAGCAGATGAAAAGTATGAGCTTGATATTGAAAAGATTAGAGAAGAGGAAAAATACGACGGTTTTTATGCCATCGCCACAAATCTTGATGACTGCGTAAAGGACATACTCGCCATCAATGAGCAGCGTTACCAGATTGAAGATTGTTTCAGAATACTCAAGACGGATTTCGCATCAAGGCCATATTTCCACCGCACAAGAGAAAGAATCATTGCTCACTTCATGATCTGTTACACAGCTCTTTTGATTTACAGGCTAATTGAAGTCAAGCTGAACAGGTTCGATAAAAGTACGCATCTTACCACGAGGAATATCATTGAAACCCTGCAGAACATGCAGGTAGCTAATATCTCGGACCTATGCTACGCTGCACAGTATACCGGCTCGAAAACATTAAACGCATTAGAGGGAGTATTTGCCCTGGGACTAGATAAGCAATACTACCTGCCAAAGGAACTCAATAAAAAATGTAGAAAAAAAATTTAGAGATGGTTTCCATACAACATTCTTGAAAGACGAAAAAGAGGCATAAACCCTTAAATTTAAGCATTTACAGCCTCTTTGATGTTCTTCAACTGTCAAACTCAGGATTTTACTATCATTATACAATTTATTTATATAAATTACAATCGACTTGGTTAAAATTATGCAAAAAACACTATGCAAAATATAACAAAAATTGTATAATGAAATGATTGCAATCTAATATTTTGATGGAGATGGTCAAATGCAGTATTGTATTAGCAATGAAGAGGACTTGAAACATAAAGGAACTGTGTCGGTAGAGACTGACAGGTTTATGTTGAGGAAGTTTCAGTTAAGTGATTCTCACGATGTATATGAAAATTGGTCCAGCGACTATGACTCTGCAAAATATAACGCCTGGATTGTTCATGAAAATGAAGCTGTTACTAAAAGTTATATATTTGAATGGGTTGAGAATTACAAAAGATTGAATTATTACAATTGGGCAGTCTGGGATAAAGAAAAACATGAGGTAATAGGGTCAATTTCGGCTACTAACATAAAAAACACAAAAAAATATTGTGAAATAGGCTACACTGTTGCAAAAAAAAGATGGAATGAAGGTATCGCTACAGAAATATTAACAAGGGTTCTTGGCTTTTTAACTTCGGAAGTGGGATTTGAAACAATCTGTGCAATGCATGATGTGAGAAATGTGGCATCAGGGAGAGTCATGGAAAAGGCAGGAATGGTTTTTAAAAAAAATAAAATTCAGGTATTTTTAAGCGGACATAATTTTTTAATGAAATGCCGTGTTTATGAATACAAAAATAATTAGTTTTTTCCGTAGGAGGTCATGACACCAGAATTTTCAAATAATTATTGATTTTGCAAAGTATTATGTTATAATATAATGGTTAAATTATGAGAATCATTAATTTGAAACATTATTGACTGTTTTACATACAATAAAATATAGGAGGAACAAATGAGTTCAAAATTACTTAAAAAAGAAAAAAATCTGGTTACAATTGAGTTTACAGTTACACCTGAAGAATTTGAAAATGCTGTGAATAAAGCATATTTAAAAGCTAAGAATAACATTAACGTTCAGGGATTCAGAAAGGGAAAGGCTCCAAGGCATATAATTGAAAGAAAATATGGCAAGAGCATTTTTTATGATGATGCACTGGACTTTGCAATTCAGGAAGAATACCCAAAGGCTGTTACAGAACTTGAGCTTGATGTAATAGACAGTCCCAAGGTTGACATTACAAAATTTGAAGAAGGCGAAGAAATAATTATAACTGCTGATGTTGAAGTTATGCCTGAAGTTGAGCTTACTGAGTATAAGGGTATTGAGGTAGAAAAAACCGTAATAAATGTAACCGAGAAAGATGTTGAAAATGAACTGAAATCTATTCAGGAAAAAAACTCAAGGATAGTTGAAGTTAATGACAGACCGGTTCAAAACGGTGATTTTCTTATTATTGACTATGCGGGATTTGTCGGCGAAGAACAATTTGAAGGGGGAACTGCCGAAAATCAGTCTCTTGAAATTGGCTCAAACACATTTATTCCCGGATTTGAGGAACAGTTAATAGGAAAAAATAAAGATGAGGAAGCAGAAGTTAAGGTCACATTCCCGGAAGATTATCATTCAGAAGATCTGAAAGGCAAGGATGCAGTTTTCAATGTAAAAATACATGAAATAAAAACAAAGGAGCTTCCTGCAATAGATGATGAATTTGCCAAGGATGTAAGTGAATTTGATACTTTAGAAGAATTAAAAGCTGACACAAGAAAGACTTTAGAGCAAAAGGCTGCTGATTCCGAAAAAATTTCCAATGACAACAATGTAATAACTAAGATCGTGAATGAGGCTAAGGTAACTATACCTGAGGTTTTAATCGAAAGGGAGATTAATTACCTTGCGAGAGACTATGAACAGCAATTCCGTAATCAGGGATTTACAGGTCATGAATATGATGATTTAATAAATAATTTTGTGAACCAGTTCAAGGAAGGTGCGAGAGAACAGGCTGAATTTAATGTGAAGGCAGAACTTGTGCTTGAAGAAATAATAAAGAAAGAAAACCCTGCAATTTCTGAAGAAGAGCTTAAAAATGAAGTTGAAGAGGTTGCTGCTTCTTACAATGTGGAAGAGGATAGATTGGAAGGGTTCAAAAAAAGCCTTTTACAATCAAACAGAAACTATATTGAGGAAACACTAAAGAAGAGAAAAATTATCAACATGCTTGTAGAAAATGCGGTGTTTATTGAGCCTAAGGAGAAAGAGGCAGAACCCGAAGCAGTAGTAGAAGAAGAATTAACAGAGGATGAAAAAACCGAAGAAAAATAAATTAAGGTAAACTTAAGATAAACTTAAGATATTTAAGTACAATATAAATTAGAATATAATATAATAATAGGAGGAAAATTATGGCACTGGTTCCATATGTAATTGAACAAACCGGAAGAGGAGAAAGATCTTACGATATATATTCAAGACTTTTAAAGGACAGAATTGTAATTTTAGGTGATGAGGTTAATGATGTAACAGCAAGCCTGATTGTTGCACAGTTGTTATTTTTAGAATCAGAGGATCCCGACAAGGACATACAGCTGTATATAAATTCACCAGGAGGCTCAATTACTGCGGGAATGGCTATCTTTGACACCATGCAGTATATTAAACCTGATGTTTCAACTATATGTGTGGGTATGGCGGCAAGCATGGGTGCATTTTTACTGCTGTCGGGAACAAAGGGAAAAAGATTTGCTCTTCCCAACTCAGAAATAATGATACACCAGCCTCTCGGCGGCATGCAGGGTCAGGCTTCTGACATAAAGATACATGCGGATAGGATCATTAAAACAAGAGATACATTAAACAGAATTATAAGTGAGAGGACAGGTCAGCCTTTAGAAAAGGTTGAACATGATACGGACAGGGATAATTTCATGTCAGCGGAGGATGCCAAGGCATACGGCATAATAGATGAAATTATCGCAAAAAGAAAATAAGGAGTGTTTAAATGGGCAAAATCAATGATAAGCAAATCAGATGCTCGTTTTGCGGTAAATCTCAGGAACAGGTAAGAAGGCTCATAGCCGGTCCTGACGTCTACATCTGTGATGAGTGTATTGAATTATGCTACAACATTGTGGATGATGACATAGATTTGTTTGAAGAATATAATTTTACGGAGCTGCCAAAGCCAAAGGAAATAAAAGAAAAGCTTGATGAATATGTAATTCACCAGGATAAGGCAAAAAAGGCACTGGCTGTGGCGGTATATAATCACTATAAAAGAATAAATTATAGGGCGAAGGATGACGGTGTGGACATTCAAAAAAGCAATATTCTTTTGCTTGGTCCTACCGGAAGTGGTAAGACATATCTTGCTCAAACCTTGGCTAAGCTTTTGAATGTTCCCTTTGCAATTGCCGACGCAACTTCTTTAACAGAAGCGGGATATGTGGGAGAGGATGTTGAAAACATATTGTTAAAGCTTCTCCAGGCAGCAGATTATGATGTAGAGAGAGCAGAGAAGGGCATTATATATGTTGACGAAATTGATAAGATATCAAGGCGCTCAGAAAACCCTTCTATTACCAGAGATGTAAGTGGCGAAGGAGTACAGCAGGCACTTCTTAAAATACTGGAAGGCACTGTTGCCAATGTTCCTCCTCAGGGAGGAAGAAAGCATCCTCATCAGGAATTTATTCAAATAGATACCACTAATATATTATTCATTTTAGGCGGTGCATTTGATGGAATAGAAAAAATTGTACAAAAAAGAATAGGCAGGAAAAGTATTGGATTTGGAGCAGACCTTTCCGGAAATACCTCTATGGATACTGATAAGCTGCTTGCTCAGGTTCAGTCCCAGGATCTTTTGAAATTTGGATTAATTCCTGAATTTGTAGGCAGAATGCCTGTCTTGGTTGCTTTGGAAAAATTGGATAAGAAGGCTTTAATGTCAATTCTTACAGAACCCAAAAATGCTCTGGTAAAACAGTATAAGGAACTGTTTAAAATGGATAATGTTGAATTAGAGATTGAGAAGGACGCTTTGGAAGAAATAGCTGACAGAGCTATGGAGATAAATACGGGTGCCAGAGGCTTAAGAGGAATTCTCGAAAGTACTATGACTGAGGTTATGTATGAAATACCTTCAAGAAATGACATTAAGAAATGTGTTATCACTAAGGATACTATTGTAAATAAAAGTGACCCAAAACTGGTTTTAACTAAAATGCCTGTATCCGATAAAAAGGAAAATGCTTCATAAAACTGCCTGCCTTAAGCAGGCAGTTTTTACTAAGGAGATTATATGATAGAAAATTACAACGTAGAGAAAAGAATACTTCCTTTGATTCCAATCAGGGGAATAGGAATATTTCCGGATACTGTTATACATTTTGACATCGGAAGAGAAAAGTCTATTAATGCATTGGAAGAGGCTATGCTTGAAGATTCAGACATTTTCCTTACAGTACAAAAGGAAGCAAGTATGGACTCTCCAAGAGAGGACGATTTTTATGAGGTTGGTGTTATATGCAGGATAAAGCAGATGATTAAAATGCCTGGCGATAACATCAGAGTACTGGTTGAAGGCATCAGCAGGGCTAAAATTATTTCGCTTTCCCAGGCTGAACCATATTTTAAAGTTATTTTGGATGAATATGTTTATGATTTGGACTTACCTTTAAGTGATAAGCTGGAAGCAGTTGTGCGTCTGACATTAGATAATTTTGAAGAATACTCCATGATTTATGCTAAAATATCACCGGATGCAATAACATCACTGAAAGAAATCAAAAACCCGGATAAACTTGCAGATCTGGTTGCTTCATATATTTATTTAAAATCGGAACAGAAGCAGAGCCTCCTGGAAACCTTTGATCCTTATGAAAGACTTGAATCGATTAATGAAATCTTGTCCAGGGAAATTAAGGTACTTGAAATTGAAAATGAAATTGAAGACCTTGTAAAAAAACAGGTGAATGAATTTCAGAGAGACTATTACCTGAAGGAACAGCTTAGAGCAATACAAAGAGAATTGGGTGAGGACGAAAGCACTGAATTTGAAGTGGATGAATACATGAAGAAAATTTCCGAAGCTAAAATGCCCAAGGAAGTAAAAGAAAAAGCGGAGAAGGAAGTAAACAAGCTTTTAAAAATTTCATCATCTTCAGCGGATGCAGGTGTTATAAGAACATATGTTGATTGGCTCATTGATTTGCCATGGGATAAAAAAACTAAAGATAATACCGATTTAAAGAAAGCAAGGGAAATACTTTCTGAGGATCATTACGGGCTGGAAGACGTGAAGGAAAGAATATTAGAGTACCTTGCCGTTAAAAATATTAACAAAAACATGAAAGGCTCAATACTTTGCTTTGTAGGGCCTCCCGGAGTTGGCAAGACATCTGTTGCAAAATCAATTGCAAGAGCCATGAACCGCAAGTATGTGAGAATATCACTTGGAGGAGTAAGGGATGAGGCAGAAATAAGAGGTCACAGAAGGACATACATTGGAGCAATTCCGGGCAGAATAATAACGTCCATCGCAAAAGCTAAAGTTAATAATCCGGTGTTTTTACTTGATGAAATTGATAAACTTTCAAATGACTTTAGGGGAGACCCTGCTTCGGCTCTGTTGGAAGCACTGGATCCTGAACAAAACAAAACATTTACGGATCACTATATTGAAGCACCCTTCAGTTTGGAAAATGTAATGTTTATAACTACAGCTAATACGACTGCAACAATTCCGGAGCCTCTTTTGGATAGGATGGAAGTTATTGAAATATCAGGATATACGGATATTGAAAAAAAGAATATAGCAGAAAGGTATTTAATAAAAAAACAAATTAAGGAACATGGATTAAAAGAAAAGCAAGTCAGTATTTCTCAAAATGCCGTAACTGAAATAATTGAAAGATATACAAGGGAATCAGGCGTAAGAAGCCTTGAAAGAAGTATAGCAACTTTAATGAGAAAGACTGCGGTTCAAATAGTTGAAAATAATAAAAATTCCGTGGTTATTAATTCTGGAAATTTAAAAAATTATCTTGGAGTTCCAAAATATGATTATGATGTGGTTTATGAAGAGGATCAGATAGGTGTTGTAACAGGACTTGCATGGACCAGGGTTGGCGGAGAAACTTTGTTTGTTGAAGTAAATATCATGAAGGGTACAGGAAAGCTTCAGCTTACGGGACAGCTTGGAGACGTTATGAAGGAATCAGCCATGGCCGCATTGAGCTATATTAAAGCAAATGCAGATAAATTTGATATTGATTACTCTGTTTTTAAAGAAACAGATATACACATTCATGTGCCTGAAGGAGCAATTCCCAAGGATGGACCCTCAGCAGGAATTACAATGGCAACAGCGGTTATTTCAGCTATTACAAAGAGACCTGTAAGAAAAGATGTTGCCATGACAGGAGAGATAACAATAACAGGGAGAGTTCTTCCTATAGGCGGATTAAAAGAAAAGCTTCTTGCCGCAAAAAGAGCTGGAATTAAAAAGGTTGTTCTCAGCACAAAAAATAAACCTGATGTTTCCAAGATTGATTCAAAAATCATCCGTCCAATGGAAATCGTGTACGCAGACAGAATAGAAGATGTAGTGAAACACGCACTGATGTGAACAATAGCTTAGCAATATCTAAGCTATTGCTAAGCTATTGCTAAAAAGGAGATATTATGATAATCAGAAAAGCAGAATTACTTATTACGGCAGCAAGAAGGGATCAGTATCCGGAAACAGCGGTACCTGAAATTGCTTTTGCCGGTAAATCAAATGTGGGAAAATCTTCGATGATCAATGCTTTGTTAAACAGAAAAAGTCTGGCAAGAACAAGCTCTCAGCCCGGGAAGACCCAAACGATTAATTTTTATAATATAAATGATATGCTTAATTTCGTTGATTTACCGGGATACGGATATGCAAAGGTATCAAAGACGGAACAGGAAAAATGGGCAAAAATGATTGATACATATCTACATAACAGAGAACAGCTCAAAGAGGTTATTTTGCTTGTTGATTGCAGACATGAGCCCGGTAAAAATGACGTCCAGATGTTTGAATGGATAAAAAGCTGCGGTTATACGGGATATGTTATAGCCGCAAAGGCAGATAAGCTTTCAAGGTCACAGCAAATAAGAAATATTGCAGTTATTAAAAAAACACTGAATATTAAGGACAGCAGCTATATATTTCCATTTTCGGCTGTTTCAAAAAGTGGAGTGGAGGAAATATGGACATTATTTGAGCGGCTAATTGGTTAAAAAAAACATATGAATTCTTATGATGTAAATTATGTGTTATTTTATATACAATAGGTTTAAATACTTTAAATGAGGGTATATTTAACAGGACTGGAGGAATTGTAATGGATTATACAATTGAAAGGAAAGTCCATACCGATATTGACAGCGTGAAGAATATTGTTGAAGATATACTTAATAATATCAAGGAAGTATTAACCGAAAATATCTTTTTCAACACCAAAATAATTTTATATGAGTTAATAATTAATGGTGTATTGCACGGAAATCGGCAGGATATAAATAAACAAATAATTATAAAACTAAGGATAAATAATTCATGCATTACTATAGAAGTTACAGATGAAGGTTCAGGAATATTCTACAGACATAAGGCATTTGGTGACTATGATTTTTGTGAATCAGGAAGGGGACTAATGTTGGTGGAAGGCTTATCTGACAAGTTTACTATTGACGGAAACCGGGTAACTTGCGTACAATATTTAAAATAAGCTTTATGTTTAATACATTATTTGATATAATAAACACTGCCGAGTGTTTATTTTTATGGGTCTGTGAGGAGATAATAATGGAAACCATCAAGCTTTCAGTCAGGGAATTGGTTGAATTCGTATACAAAAGCGGTGACATCAGCACAAGAGCAATGAGTACCGACAGGGCTTTGGAGGGCATTAAAGCTCATAAGCTTCTTCAGTCTCAAATGGGTGAAACCTATCAGAAGGAATTTTATTTAAAAAGGGAATTTGAGTTTAATAATATATTGTTTGCTATCGAAGGAAGGGCAGACGGAATAATAACAGAAGATGCCCAGGTGACAATTGATGAAATAAAGTCCACTTATACCGACTTGAACTTAATAGATATAGATTATAATATGGCTCACACGGCTCAGGCAAAATGCTATGGGTATATCTACGGTCTTGAAAATAAACTGGAATCGTTAAATGTGCAGCTCAGGTATTATAATCTAAATTCAGGTAGTACAAAGATAATATCACAGGAATATACATTGGCTGAACTGGAGAAATTTTTTTATGACCTTTTAAATTCATATCTTGATTGGGCAAAAACAATAATCAGTCTTCGCAGGGAAAGAAAAGAAACTGTTAATAATCTTGAATTCCCCTTTAATAAATACAGGAATGGGCAAAGAGACTTTTCTGTTGCTGTATTTCGGACTGTTAAAGAAGGAAAAAAGCTGTTTGCCCAGGCGCCGACAGGTGTGGGAAAGACCATATCTGCACTGTTTCCTGCGATTAAATCGTTAAACTATAAAAATAATTCCAAGATTTACTACCTGACAGCTAAATCTTCTACTAAAATGATTGCATATAACACTATTAAAATTATGACAGAGCAGGGTCTGAAGCTTCGTACTACAGTTATTACCGCAAAGGATAAAATATGCTTTATGGAGGAAACGAAATGTGATCCTGAATATTGTCCCTATGCAAGAGGATATTATGATAAGCTTAATGCTCCTCTTAAAAATGTCATTAAAAATGACTGCCTCTACGACAGAGATTACATAGAAAATATAGCAAAAAAATATGAACTATGTCCATTTGAATTAAGCCTGGATCTATCATATATGTCTGATGCAGTAATATGTGATTACAATTATTATTTTGACCCGAGAGTTTCACTTCAAAGGGATGATGTATTTAAAAATAATAATGATATTCTTCTTATTGATGAAGCACACAATTTGGAAGACAGAGTAAGAAGCATGTATTCCCCCGAAATTATAAAGGAAGAATTTTATGATGTATATAAAATAATGAAAGACATTAATAAAAAAATAAGCAGCAGCCTATACAATATAAACAAAAGATTTCTGGAAATAAAGAAAAATTCTGATGAAGCGTTTATTTTTAGTGAAGAACCATCTGACTTAATAAATTCTTTAAGAAAATTCGTATCTATTTCAGAAGAATTTATTAATGATAAAAAAAATGATGACGTTCCTGATGAACTTATTAAAATATCAGAAATAGCTGATGATAATTTTTGCTATTACGCTACAATTTCAAAGAATAATACAATGGTAAAATTGTTTTTGACAGACCCCTGCGAAATATTAAAGGGTATTTTGAAAAATGCCTGGGCATCGATTTTCTTTTCGGCTACGCTGACACCCTTGAAATATTTCAGATATATACTGGGGGGAACAGAAAAGGATTACATTTTAAGGATAAATTCACCTTTTGAAGAAAGAAACATGAAGCTTATGGTAGCTAATGACTTATCAATGAAGTATGCGGTGCGGGATTCAAATATAGAAGCATCCTGCAGATATATAAATGAAGTTATTTCATCGAAGAAGGGTAACTACATGGTGTTTTTTCCTTCGTACAGCTTTATGGGGAAGGTCTATGATACTTATAAAGAGCTTTTTGACGTTTCTGACATTATTCTTCAGGACAAAGGTATCAGCGAGTACGAACAAATGGAAATTACAGACAGATTTAAATTACAATCAACAGTTGTGCTTTTCACAGTTGTAGGTGGTGTTTTTTCTGAAGGAATTGATTTGCCTCTTGAAAAATTAATAGGTGCGGTTATAATTGGAACCGGAATACCTCAGATTTCTTTTGAAAGAAATATTATTAAAGATTTCTTTGACAATAAATTCAATTCGGGATATGATTTTTCTTACAAGTATCCGGGATTTAATAAAATTCTGCAGTCGGCAGGCAGAGTAATACGCACCGAAAATGACAGGGGAGTGGTTCTTCTCATTGATTCAAGACTTTGTCAGCCAACATATATCAGACTTTTTCCTGAACACTGGAGGAACTATGTTAAAATAAAAAATAAGGACGAATTAGTTAGTGAAATAAATAAATTTTGGGAGGATTTGTCATGAACATATTGTCTGAAAAAAATGTAAAGAACGGTGAAATAATTTTAAAGGAGGAGTTAAAAAAGTTACTGGAAGAGGATAATGCAAAAATATATGAAGTTATAAGAATAATTGAAAGAAGCCCTGTATTTCTTAAAGAACATTTCAATCGTCTGATGAACAGTATTAATTTAAGCGGTATAAGAGGAAATATCAATTATGAAGATTTTAAAAAATCAATTGAACTTCTGATTGATGAAAATAAATTTGACAATTGTAATGTCAGAGTGTCATATTATTACAAGGAATGTGAAATTTTGCTGTTTTATTTTATAGACAGCCATTATCCGACAAAAGAACAATTTTGTACCGGTGTACACACCGTTACTGCAAAGGTGCATAGAAACAATCCCAATGCAAAAGTCTTTCATGCGGAATATAAAGAAAAAATTCAAAAAATTATTGATGAAACTCATGCTTTTGAAGTTATACTCATCAATGAGGATGATAGTGTAAGCGAAGGAAGTAAATCCAATATTTTTTTTGTTAAAGAAAACAAACTTGTAACTTCTCCGGATGAAAATGTGCTCCTGGGTGTAACAAGGAGCAAGGTAATTGAAGTATGTGAAAGTAACGGAATTCAGG
>ENA-UOOR01003622-UOOR01003622.1-fermentation-metagenome-genome-assembly--contig:-NODE-3622-length-13374-cov-13.752909_pt1 | contig 13374 bp, 10 predicted proteins | sample MGYA00245780_ERZ724029 | MGnify/ENA primary metagenome ERZ724029 (study PRJEB28704, sample SAMN03018315) | fermentation metagenome | biome: anthropogenic terrestrial biome; feature: soil... | reverse complement strand
AAAGACAAAAAGAAGGAAAGGACGGCTTTGTGACTTCGTGTCTTCGTGGTGAAGCTCTCGTGAAGACACATAGAAGACCCGAATTAACCTCCATTAATACGCTCTGTGTCTCCGTGGTGGTGGAAGTGGCATCCCAGGGTTTGGCCATCAGATTAACAAGCCCAGCACAGCAGAGCGCGCATCTCTTCCCCCACCGGAGACGGAAGCCACCGGGCGTGCGAGCGGGGTGCTGGCGGCGATGGTGGCATCGAGGCTGGGAGGGATGCGAGACCGATTTTGTGGCGCGGGGGAACTGCAGAGAATTGTAGCTGTTAGAGACGGCTATATGCAGGTCGAAAGCTTTTTAAATCTTTATAATGATTTGCTTGCAAAGGAGATTAGAACTTAAGGATGAGTCTTATAGTTCTTTGAAGGCTATTCTCGGCCATCATCTGAATTGAGGCGGTGATAAGAGGAGGTGGCTGGATAGCCGAGGCTTTTGATGTTTAGTCGATGCGATATTTTATATTGACCATTAGGAAATCTAGTAAATATACTTATGAGGGTTAAATTAATATATAGGTTACGATTCCAACCACAAAGCGCACAAAGCTCACAAAGAACGCGCAAGAAAGGAAAATGGAATGATGCCAATATGAAATGACGAGTATTTGAAGGCAATTAAAGCTATGAATTTATTTATGAGGCAGGCGATTTACCCGTATTTTATGCCAGGGATACAACAATGATCTTCAGGCAAATTAGCTATCCGAACTTCAGAGCGATCGTAGGCCTGGCCAGAGATCCCTTGTACAGGACCTCTTTTTTCATGGCTTTCAGCAGCATCTTCAATGCAGGCTGTGGCTTTTTCTTCTGGATAATTGCCGCCAGGATTTATACCGTCGAGCAAGTTGGCCTGGCCACCGCCTTGATTTCGTCTCTTGGTCTGGTACTGCTCTTCTCCAGGCTTGGCCTTGATTTTTCCATCATCCGCTTCTTCCCAACCGGTGATAAAAACAGAATATTCAGCACGAGCCTTATCATAACCACTCTGGCCTCCCTCCTGGCGGGATTGGCCTATATCCTTCTGATCGATCACCTGGCTCCCACGCTTGCCTTCTTGAAAGAGCCATGCTATTTAGTGGCCTTTCTTCTAATAGGTGCTGCAAACTCTGTGGCAGCTATAACTGGGAATGCTTTTTTGGCAGACAGAAAAGCGGAAAACTATTTCATACAGAATATCTTCATGGCCCTGAGAATTCCTCTCTTGATCCCTCTGGCTTTCCTGGGGACCTTTGGCATATTCGGCTCTACTGGCCTGGCATTCATAGTTGCATCTATATTTGCCTTGATAGTGCTCGCAAGAAGTCTCAAATCAATCCGGCCAGAGGTAGATGTAGAATTCATCAAAAGGTCTTTCAAGTTCTCTTCATGGAACTATGTGTCTAATATACTATCCACTGCACCAACACTGGTGCTACCAATCATGGTGTTAAATATCCTTGGAGAGGCTGAAGCTGCCAAGTATTACATAGCCTTCGCCATAGGCAATTTGGTGCTGATCATTCCAAGTTCCCTTGGGACCTCTCTGTTCGTGGAAGGCAGCCATGGGGAGGGGCTCAAAAAAAGCGTCATGCGAGCTGGAGCTGCCAGCTTGGCCTTATTAGTGCCTGCAATTCTGGCGCTATTTATCTTAGGGGATGGATTTCTGGGGATGCTGAAAGGAGAATATATCGAGGCATCTGAACTCTTGAAGATCATCGCACTATCGAGTTTCCCGGTGACGGTTTATTCTCTCTTCATCCCTATTCAGAACGTGAGGATGAGGGTGGTGGGAATAGTAAAGCTGAATGCATTGCGCTGCACTCTGCTACTGGGATTGAGCTACTTGATGATCCAGGAGTATGGTATCCTGGGGGTAGGATATGCTTGGATATTTACTTATGGGATGATCATGATAGTGATTGGATGGATTGCGTTGAGAGAGAAGTGGATATAATGCGATTCTGCTTTTCTCAGTTGTTAAATTCAATCCCACATTCCTATGTAAAACTTATTAAAAAGGAAACAGGAGACGGCTTCTATCCACCTCCTGCAGAGCCTTTCCGAACCTCATATCCAGCTCTGATAATATACTTTATCATTTCCTCTAAGTCCATCTCGCGCTGTGAGAATTCATTTCCGACATCTATCTTAATCTTTTTATTAATACCATCTTCTTTATACATCTCTCTATTGATCAATAGATGATGAAGTATGCAGAGGATTTTTCTGGCAAGTGCAACCACAGCTACGTTAGACCCTTTTTTAGACTTCACTCTTAGAAAGAATCTCTTCAGCTTTGAATTCCTGCCTCTAGCTATAACGCGCGCAACTTGGACAAGTATCCATCGAATATGCCTTGATCCATGTTTAGTAATGCTGCCAGTTATAAGCTTTCCAGCCGATTGATAGACTGAAGGAACAAGACCCGCCCAGGACGCAAGCTGCTCTGGCTTCTTGAAATCAGTGATATCGCCGATCTCAGCAAGGAGAGTAGAGGCTGAGGTAAATCCCACTCCAGGAATAGACATCGCTATCTTCAAATCTTCTTTTCGATAGGCGATTCTGCTCTTAATCTCTTTGCGAATTTCGTTTATTCGTTTTTGGATGGCTTCCATCTGCTCCAAAGAGCCACGTATCAGAAGGATCTGTGTGAAGTCAAGACTGCCTTTGATTGCTTCTCTGATCTCCTCAGCGGTCGCCTTAATCCTTTTCAGATTTACGCCTTTGAGAATGTCATCGATGGTTCGTCCTTCAAGTAGACCGCTCAGGATGGATTGACCGGCCTTCCCGAATACATCAGATAGAACCGATGAGAGCTTGATTCCGCATGATTCAAGGGCATGATGAATCCTATTCTTTTCTCGCGTCATGTCATTGACATAACCTTCTCTGATTCTTGTTAGCCTCCTGAGATCTCTATCAGCTTTTGGGAAGATCCTTGAAGGCTCGATCATGCCATTGAGACACAGTTCTGCAATCCAATCAGCATCGTCTAAGTCGTTCTTGTTTCCAGGAGTGTGCTTGATCTTGTAAGCGTTACCAACAATGAGGCCAATGGATCCCTCTAAAACGGTGTGAATAGGAACCCAGTAGGTTCCAGTAGATTCAACTGCCACCTGCTCGCAGCCATTTTCGATGACCCAATTCTTGAAATTTAATAGCTCGTCTAAGGTCATACCGAATCTTTTAGTTATCTTCGTGCCGTCTCTGGAAAGTATGGTGGCTATGAGGAACTTTTTGGGGATATCCGCTCCGCAAACTATATTCCATTGCTTCTCCATACCTATGGACCGTCCTGATATGGGCAGCCGTAAGTCCTCGAAGGTGCAAATTCCTATACCCGTTCAAGGACGCATCTGGCATCCGAGAGACGATGGCTAGTTTCCGAAGCGGGATCTGAGGTCCCAATGTGGGAAGAGCCATCACTGCCCATATCAAACTAACCATGGCATCAAACCTTAAAAAGTTTTACGTTCTTCGGGCATGAGCCTTCGTCCTGGATCATAAGGGTTTCCGCAGTTCACCCCATTACATAATACTTTTTGCACTCACTACCTAATAATTCCAGAATGGTTTTCTGGGATCGCTTAGATGTATAACAGTTTTTATGATTGTTTCACCGTCCATAATAGCCGATGCAATAACGCCTATAAAAATCTCGATTATTAAGAGAAGGCCTTATCATACTGGCTTAATACGGCGGGCCCTCAAATTTTCTGTATTTTTATGTTTGGCTTGATGTTCGCCTGCCATATAATATACAGTTGTTATTTTTGTATTATAAATTAAATCAAGGCCTTTATAACTATCCAATTTATTATAATTGTTGTTGCTTAGCTTTATTACCCCTCCACCCCCCCAAAAGCCAGTACCCCAATAATAGGGGAGGCCGATTTGCATGTCATACATACTGAACAAAATAAACGACCCACGATATATCGCGGATATATTAATTGTATTATTTGTAGTATATATAGGAATTTCTTCTAAGAGATGAATGGACTCCTTTGCCCAGACTAAATACATATCAGGAGGATAGAGGCTTCTACTTGGATACATAATAATGCCTGGTGGGATATGGCTTTCCACCCAGTTCTCAGCCGTTAATTCTTGAGGCGTTTCATATAGTTTGACGTATGGTTGATCACCCTTGAATAGGCTTGTTTCGAACCCTGCTATAGTGGATGCTGATGAAAAGAAAACGATAGAAAATATCAACAATAAATATAAAATAATAAATTTTCTATTTAAATTACTGAGCTGATTTAAAGCTTGACTAGCTAAAAAAATAAGGCAAAATAACTGCAAGAAAACGTATAGCCGATTTGGTAATAGCCACTGGAAATGGAAAAAGACGCCGAGACCTATCAATGAAAAGGTAAATAACATCCAGATAGTCGTTACGTATCTGAAATGGCTTGGTTTTCTAAATAAATCAAAAAATATATATGATGATAGCATAAGTAACAAGCTAGAACCAATAGTGTTTAAGAAGATCAAATTCAAAGATATACGATCATAATCTGAACTAGGTGCAATATAAGAAGAGTCCAATTTTATTAAACCAACCAAAGTAGTAAAATAATTATCAATAATTTCGGAAAAAGTATTAATAAGATTTGAATAAAAAACCCAGTGGGAAAAAAGGCTTACAATTAGAAACAGGATTAACCCAATATAAATGTTATTAGCTAATTTATATTTCTTATTTATAAAAGAATCGCTGATGAGAAATGAAATTAAGATTAAAAAAATAATAAATGAAGAATAATGATGTGAAAATATTATAGCTATGATTAAAGTCAAAGCGATTATACTATAGCCGACTGAATTTTTCTTCGATTTAAGTAGAAAAACCCAAAATAAGAAACACATTAAAGGCATCAAATAAGTGAGTTGTGCTGGGTGTGAACTCCAGAATAAAATGTAATCATTATATGGATATATAAGGGCAGATAATAGTCCTACCCTTTCGGATATAAATGTTTTTCCTATTAGATATAAAACCAAAGTACACAAAGACATGACGAATGCGCCTAGTATATAATATAGAATCTTATAGTTCAATAATGATATCTCTGACGAAATGGATATAAGTAAATGGTGGAGCGGAGTAAATGAATAAACATATTCAGGCAGTATATATCCGCCATCTACGATTCCTTGGATTGTCGAGAGATGCTTATACGAATCGGCCCCACCAATCCCTAATGGGAAAACAATTTGATTAGATAGAAACACAATTAAACATAATATATATATTTTAAATAACAATATATTATTATTATTATTATTATTATTATTATTATTATTATTCTGACATATAATTTCTGTCCCAAGAATACTAGCACATAAAGACAGTAATAAATAAAATGATATAGTTTTAATGTTTGTGCCCAGAAGTAATGATAATAATAATAGCGAAATCGATAAAAAGAAAAGCACGGATAATATCTTAGGATTTAAATTTGCAGCAAATCGCTCAACACTTTGATGAGAATTATTTCGAAATATAATCGATAGAAGTATTCCTAAAAAAATAAATAGAGTCAAAAATATAAAACTATAAAATTGTTTTAAATATAATACAGCTATTGCTACTGCTAATAGTCCGAGAAGAGAATATTTTATATGAATAATTTTTAATTTTAAATGAATAGATCTATTCAACATATTCACCAAATAACACTATTGTCGCGTCATTATGCTGAAGGTGCCAGAAATATGTTTTATTATTTGCTTTTTGTGTCTCCGCACGCATGTCGGACGAAATAATTAAAGGAATTAAAGGTAGTCCGAATAGAGTTATGATTTAATAAAATATCATAACATTCATGTTTTTTTAATTCAAGAAGTGAACTATCGATTATCAAAGATAAATATAGGAATATTAATGTTTTCTTTGTCAAGTGAATGCCATTTATTTTTCCTATCGTATTAAAAATAAAATTCGGCCTAAATTTATAAGGAAAGACTAGCCCATTGGATTGTCCAGAACGTATCATTGAGCTTAATCTATTAAATTCCTCCAAGATCATCTGAAATGTTGTAAGCCATTTATTTTCAGATGCATAATTTTCACAAATATCTAAATTAGAGTTTAATAAATTATGGTTGATTTGTAGGAAATCCAGAAAAGTCATACTCCTATGCCCGTATAAACTATGCGCAAATAAAAGTAGTAGATTAGCTTCGTTGTTCAATATCAAGTGCTCTTCATCAAAGATCTTTGTACAAACAATTGATTTCCATAAAAAAGATTCGCTTAAGAAACTATATGTAACATATTTCGTTTCAGTATATATATCGACCTTCAGATATCCATCTTTGCTGAGTGCAGTTTCTACATCTGTAGAATAAACTGGTTTCAATCCGTATTCTTTCAATGCATTAATAAATAGCTCTTTTTCACTACTATGAATTAAAACATCGACATCCCTAGGTACATGAGGAATATCTATACATGATTTAATAAGGATATGATTTATTTGCTTAGTACTTGATATTTCATTCAGTAAGGTAAGTGTCCTTTTGAAATCTTCTTGCTTCTTCAGTTCACGATTAAACCGTTCTTCTGAAGTTAAATCAAGTCCTATTTCCTTAAGCCTGAGTATAAAGAGATAATAAAGTCCATTAATCTCAGTTAAGCGCAATACATGCTTTAAAAACCGTTTATCATCCCTTAATCTTGTTAAAGATTCATCATCCAATAGTCCACAGTAAGCGACAGATATCATAATACGAATAGGAGATATTTTGTTCATATGAAACCACCATGCGATTCTAAATATTTAACTGAATAATTATAAATTGAGTCTGAAACGACTTCTTTGTTTTTACTGGCATTTATTAAAATAAAATTATTACTCACAGAAATTTCTTTAAAAAAAGAAATTACTTTATTATAATAATTTTTTTCTATATCCCTGTCAGATTTTTGGCTCATTCTTGAATACATAAGATCGACGTCCCCATTAATATAAAATACAATATCTGGTTTAGGAATTAATCTTAAAATTAATTTAGCTTTTTCACCATATAAATCGTAAAGAAATTGAATAAAATATCTATCACATATGACAATTTTATCTTTTCCAATAGCAAACTTCAAAAGTAAACAAGTTATTAAGATATAAAAAAAACCGAAAAACAACAAAACTGGTTTTCTAAACATATGCAACGTATTAAATCTCTTCGATTTTTCCGCAGAAGATGTTGATATTTGTCTAGGACTAATTAGAGAGCAACCTTCTAGCTTACCACTAATGAATTGTGGTAAAAGATTGATCAATAAGTAAATTGGCCTTACATACATAGCCTCATACCCACCATCTTTCAGCCTTTCGACTAATAGCTTGCATTGAGTTGTCTTGCCACAACCATCAATACCGATAACTGAAATAGTGACCATAATTAACTCTTGACCTCGTTCTTAAGTTCGTCGTAGATATCAAGAAGGATGCGTGTAACAGTGGACGAACTATAATATCTAGATACATAATCTGCGGCATTTATCCCGATCTTATTTCCATTTTCCAAATAAAAAAGAGCATTTCTCAAAGCACCAGTGAGTTCATAAACATCATTAGGATTAACCAAAAAACCGTTCGATCCCTCCTTAATAATTTGCGGCAAACTTCCTACTTTTGTAACAACTACAATCTTTCCGCATGACATTGCTTCAAGAATAGATAATGGTGGATCAGCAACGCCATCTATATTTAAAAATGGTGCTACAAAAATATCGCATGCAGCCATCAAGTTCTGCATGTCATTTACTACACCTAGCTCTATAATATTTTCATGCAATCCTAAGAGATGAATTAGCTCATTTAACTTGCTTTTACGCTCATCATACCAATCATAAGGCTCACCCCATGCAGTTATTAGTTTAATATCTGGGAAATCTTTTTTTAATTCCTCAAGCGATTGAACTAGCAAGTGCACACCTTTCCATTCTGTCCAACTACCACAGTAAAGGATTACTTTTGAGGCATTATGTATCCCTAATTCGTTCCTTTTCTTAAAAGCATTCAGGTTTGGGCTAAATACTCCAGGATCTACTATTGGTGGTATAATTTTAATATCTTTCTCAATGCCTAAGTCACTAAGCGATCTTTTTATGTTTTGACTTAGACAGCTTAATTTCCCTGATCTCGTTAAGAAAAATTTTGTAAATAAGCCGGATGAGAGAACTTGATAAAATCCTTTGCGATCATTTAATGGCGCATTATAAGCAGGAGAATACAGAGTGAATATGACGGGTTTTTTCAAAAAAAATGATGCTAAAAACGATACCGCACTAAAGAGAGAATACGCGGAATGCACATGGATCATATCTATTTTATTAAGTTTTTCTTCGTTTTTTAGGACAGGTATAATTTTTAACAGAAAATCTATATTATTTCTAACCGATGAATATTTACCATTCACATTTATTGCACGAACCGTGCCCCAATTAAATTCTTGCGTCTCCTTTTCTAATGATCTATTTACATCTGTGGTAATTATCTTCACGTTATGTCCTGCATTCGTCATAGATTTTGATAACCTAATTACATTATTAACCAACCCACCAGTGAATGCGCCGTCTTTAGCAGGCACTACCTCCATAGCAATAAAAATTATATTCATTTTACATTCCTCTTTTTATCATCATTCAGCTTTAAAAATAATCTGTTTTATTACAGTGGTTAAGGCTCCAGATGTCCATGCCAGCAAGCGGAATAAGTAAATAAAATAAAGTAAAAAAGATTTAATGTCTCGAGATAGCTTAAATGATGCTATTACACCAAAAGAGAATAACGCTAATAAAATTAAACAAGAAATTATCAAAATTTTTTCAAAAATAGGATTAACAAAAATTAAAAGAGAACTTACTAAGATTATAACCAATAATATTGGCTGCAGAATCATACCCAATGGATTAATATTATCTCCTTTAAATGCGGTATTCAATTTCTTTCCAAATTTAAAATAATATTTAGCATTAAAAAACTGCTGTCTGAAATAGCTTTTTAAAGATGACCTATGATAGTGCCAAACAAATGCCTGATGTGAGTACCACAATTTATACCCATTTAAATTCAATCTATGACAGAAGTCAGCATCGTATCCCATATTCAGATCTTTGTCAAATTTAAGGCTTTCAAGAACATGTCTTTTTATCAGTAAGTTCATATTCGGATGCCTTTTAACAAGCCCTTCTGGAATACTCAGAAATCTCATATTTGTATCTAAGCCAATTATCTTTTGCATAAAATTAATATTATCGGGAGTTAGACCAGGGCCTCCTACGGCATCAACATTATTTTCTTTTAATGTTTTATATAAAATAGATAACCAATTTTTAGGCGCTACGCAATCCCCATCAATGAGACTAACTAATTCTCCTGTGATGAGATCGTTTTCTATAGCGAAGTTTAATGCTTCCGGCTGTGTACTTTCAAACTCAATTACTTTTATACATTTATATTTTTTTTCGAATCTTTCTAAAATTTCTTTGGTTCCATCAGTCGATTCGCTATCGATAATAACGATCTCATAGCTTCCATCAAATTCTTGGGAAATAATTGAAGTTAGCCAAGGAATTACTGTTGGTCTAATATTTTTGACCGTTGAAAGAATGGTAATAGATTCCATATATATAACCTGCATAATATTACGTAAATTTACAGTCTTCTTGATTCAACCACAATTCCATAGCAATGTATTAATTCTATCGATTACGCACACCATATATAAATTGGGTTTCAATGTGATTTGACAACTTCGATAGTTTTATGGATACAAGGATATTCATTCATCTCACAACCTATGTCGTATTTTATGCTTATTAGACTCTTACGCTTAGCTTAGTTTCGCTTGATCGAGACTTGTCTCCATACTCTGTGAGGAAGGAGGACCACTACTTACCACTGGCTGCTTCCGCCTAGCGAATATGGATTCCATAGATTCTCTTAAGCACTTTGTAATCATTGATATTAAAATAACTATAATTCATAATATATTTTATAACTTGTCAAACTGGCGACTGCGCACCCCGCTGCAGGCAGCGGGGCATGTTCGCGCCGTCGCATAGTATACGTTAGGCACTTTCATATGATTATTATTTGGTTATAATGCTGAGCCTAATTTGCCCTTTGCATTTCACCCTCGCAGCGATTTGGGGGTATTGATATAAAATTAAGATTAATTTTTCCGAGTAAACGATGGATAAGTAGATTTTAATACATCACGTATTGGTTTGAACTTGAATGTATTCAATAAATCTTCGAATTTCTTTAGTGCAGAATTACGCCCGTAGTATGTTATGAATTTAGAGGAGCGAGGGAGTTTCACTTTTGGGGTACCTGAATACGCTTCCCATGGATGGATATAAATAATTGCAGGGCGATTTTTATTTACCTCTTGAATTCCATATTTCAAAAACCTAGTGGGAAAGAATCGAAGGTAAAATCCGCCCGCAATTGGTATATTCTTTCCCAGCTTTAAAACAGTCATTGGGAATTCTATGATTGCGCCATTAGAGTCTTCTTTTGTTATATCTTCTTTGGCAGGACGATAAATATAAAGAGGCGCATCTGGCACTCCGTACAATCTTGTTTTGATAGGAAATACGCTTGCATCATATATAAACCCATATTTTTCCAATACTTCAAAAGCCCATTTTGTAGAATTATCGATTGAGAAACTTGGTGCACGAAATCCTATTGGTTGCTCACCAGTGATGGATTCAAGCAAATTGACAGATTTCTTAATTTCCTCTTCGAAGGCTGCTCTGCCCAACTCGTGTAAGGTTTTATGCGACCATGCATGAGAGGCAATTTCGTGACCACTATTATAGATCTCTTCTATCAATAGTGAATGTTGTTCAGCTACAGATCCAAGCACAGCAAATGTTGCTTTCACACTATACTTATCTAGAAGATCAAGAATTGGCTGAACTGATTCAGGAATTTGATCAATTGGATTCCCTCGAAGTCTATTCCGCAAAAGTTCGATACAATGCCAATTTTCCAAATCGATAACTAAAGCGTTGATCCTCGTCATAACTATTATCCTTCGCTTGTATAAAATAATACATATATTATAACAAATCAATTAGATATCTGCATTGAGATATGCTGATAAATCTTTAATGCGCTTGGCGGGGACACCTGCAACAACTGTAAATGGTAGGACATCCTTAGTTACTATAGATCCTGCAGCAATAATCGAAAATTGTCCTATTCTTACTCCAGGCAGTATTGTAACATTTGCCCCAATCCAAACATTTTCTTCGATAATTATTGGTTTATCGGTTACTGGGTATAATTTTACCAGTTCAGATGGCGATGGGTCTGCATGAGTAATAAATGTTGCTCTAGGTCCAATAGAAACATTTTTATCAATTATTAGATTATGCGCTTTAGACGCATCAAATAAAAGAAAATCATACGAAATCTGAACACTTTTATCTATTTTTGCCCCTAAGAATCTAAGTATAAGATTTCTCATTCCGGGACTGGGAGTTTCTCTCATTATTAAATGAAGGAATTTATTTATGCCAAATTTTAAATACTCATACGTATTATAAACCCTCGATACTTTGGTAAACATCCTATCCTCTGTAATTTGGGATTAGCAGTAACACTAAATAAGCACAACTAAAACCGCATATGTGAACTGAATTCTAATTATAGCATAACCTCAAAGATCATAAAGGGGCATATCTTACAATCGCTAAACAGTTATATTATCCTATTTGTTTTATGATCATTGGGCCAAGGTTGTTAGCAATAAGTTCAGGCATATATTTGCCCCATAAGTATGAAATTTTATTATATTTTACTTCTTGACGCTCTTTTAATTCTTTCTTGTAAAATTTATAAAAATAAGGCATAGTAGTTAGTTTTCCACCCCATCTATTTTTGAACAATTCATTGCCAGCATTAGCCCTTGTTCTACCAAAATCCAAGTACTTGAAACCCTTCGAATTCCCCCATTTAATAATATGCCATTGCAGTAAATTATTTTGTCCTAACCCATGCGGTAAATCTAATGAACAGTTATACGAATGATGGATGACGATACCATGTAACAAATATATGCTACTGGCTATAGGAATTCCATGAGACATTGCGAATAACAACATTAAGTTATTGGGATAAAATAAATCCCATATTGTTTCGAAGAAACGTAAAGGTTGTGGCGGGCTACCTAGCCTTTTCATCGTTTTTAGATAAATTTCGTAGAAATTAAATATATCTGATTTATCTTTCGCTTCTACGATCTCGATTTTATTTTTTGTTGCTTTACGTATCATATTTCTATTCTTTTTTCCTATAAGATCCCATAAGCTCTCTATCTCGCCATTAAGAGGTAAAATGAATGTGAAATAATCATCCCTTCTTTTAAAATCATAATTTTCAAAATTTGAATAATATTCTTCATATGGGGACCGAACTTCTAAAAAATCAACGTTTAATCGCTTTGCTATATTTTCAGCTTTTGCAATCAAGCTATCAATTCCTTCAGAGGTATCTGCTAAAGGACCCCCATAATCTGCGAACGGAAGAGAAATAAGTCTATTTCCGAAAATAAGACTTTTGATATGCGCCAAAGGAAATATACCGCTGTCATTTTTTATATAATAAATAGAATGATTGTGAACATTATTCAATAACAGGCTCCATTCATAAAGATGGTAAATCTTGCTGCCTTTATATCCGATGAACTCGTTAGTCGTCATATTATTCCGCTGTCTAAAATCCACGTTTTGAATTTAGCGATATCAAGTTCGTAATCCAAAGTCGCTCACATATTTCTTTCTTATAGAGCAACTACACGTTAAGTTGTCTTTTGCCACCCTCATTAAGATGTCTTCCACATCCTTCGTTGACTCGGTTGTGTAGCACAATACCTGTTAGAGCCATAAAAATCCTCCTACCAGCATAATTAAAATCATAGCCAAAGTGGGCTCAGAGGAAAAACTGCCAAAATAGTAGAGCATCCTTTGGAGCAACATCAAGGCTGTGACTAAACTGCAGTCGTTGTTGAGAAAGGCGAGGAGCTTTAAATCTCTGCAAGTTATAACTCTTGACTTAGGAATTTCTGATTGCAGAGCCCTCTTAATTACCTCTGGCCCGCGTTCCCAGTATTATGGCGATGGACATTGCTCGCTCTTCCTATATGCTCGATCTCATTCTTGAATTCAATCATCATCTTGGATATGCTGTGCAATATGATCCCGGTCATAGCCATGAAAGACCCCACCAGCGTTAGCAATATCATAACCAGCGTAGGCCCAAACGATAGGCTCCCCCCCAGATAAAACACCCGCAAAAACTGCAGCCCCATTCCAACCCC
>ENA-UOOR01003620-UOOR01003620.1-fermentation-metagenome-genome-assembly--contig:-NODE-3620-length-13377-cov-24.009683_pt1 | contig 13377 bp, 9 predicted proteins | sample MGYA00245780_ERZ724029 | MGnify/ENA primary metagenome ERZ724029 (study PRJEB28704, sample SAMN03018315) | fermentation metagenome | biome: anthropogenic terrestrial biome; feature: soil; material... | reverse complement strand
GGTAAAACTCCTTTCCTATGTAAAATAACATGCAAATAAAACAATAAAAATTTAACCTATCATAACATCTAATTTCAGTATATCATTTTATCAACAACATATATCCCAGAATAACATCGCTTTTTTTAACCTCTTCGGCGAATTACGAAGTCTGCACAAGAAGAGATTAAGAAAACTTATAAAATTTCAGTATATCATCAAATCAACAAAGTATATCCCAGAATCACATTGCTTTTTTTAACCTTCTCGGCGAATTACGAAGTCTGAACAAGAGAGGTTAAGAAATCCTATTTAATTTCAGTATATCATCATATCAACAAAGTATATCCCAGAATTACATTGCTTTTTTTAACCTCCTCGGCGAATTACGAAGTCTGAGCAAGAGGAGGTTAAGAAAAAGCAATGTAATTCTGTACACTACCTATAATAACTTTCGTAAATCCGTCACCCTCTTCGCCTTCCCCTCAAATCTCTGCAAACTTCTTGGTGCAACTAATTTTACCATAGCATCGATGCCAAGTACAACTCTAAGGTTACTTTTAATTCTATGTTCCAATTCTCCTAATTTTCCATAGGAATCAAGCAGGGATTCATCCGCCAGCTCCACCTTGATTTCCATTATGTCCAGATGGTTCTTCCGATCTACGATAATTTCGTAATGAGCACCGATTTCCGGAATCTTAAGCAGAACCTCTTCAATCTGGGAAGGGAATATATTAACACCCCGGACAATCAGCATATCATCGGAGCGCCCGGATAGGTTTTCCATGCGGACGGTCGTTCTACCACACCTACAAGGCTCATACCACAGTCTGGTAATATCCTTCGTCCGATAGCGAATAAGGGGCAGCGCCTCCTTTGTAATACAGGTTACGACCAGCTCCCCCTTCTCACCGGGTGGAAGTACCTCTCCCGTATCCGGATCAATAATTTCCGGGATAAAATGGTCTTCATTCATATGCATTCCGCATAGGTAAGGACATTCACCGGCAACTCCGGGTCCCATCAATTCGCTCATACCATAATTCTGCGTTACAAGCATATCCTCTCCCCAGAGCCTGTGCATTTCCCCACGCATCGGCTCCGTCATCCCTTCTCCGCCGAATAACCCGATCCTTACCTTCAATTCCTTCGCCGGATCCATTCCCATCTGCTTCGCAACTTCTGCAATATGTAACGCATAGGAAGGGGTAGCAACCAGAAGCGTCGTCTCAAAATCCTTCATATACAGAATCTGCTTCTGTGTATTGCCGGAGGAGGTCGGGCAGACGCCTGCTCCTATATTCTCCAGACCATAATGAAGTCCCAAAGCTCCGGTAAACATACCGTATCCAAAGCAAATCTGGGCAACATCCTCCGAAGATGCGCCCCCGAGAACTGCAATTCTGGATACGCATTCCGTCCAGGTCTTCAAATCCTTCCTTGTATAGCCTACTACCGTCGGCTTTCCCGTCGTACCGGAGGACGCATGAATGCGGACCAGTTCTTTCCTCGGAACAGTAAATAGTCCAAAGGGATAATTATCTCTTAAATCCTGTTTATAGGTAAAAGGGAGCCTTTTCAAGTCATCCAGGCTCTGTATCTGGTCCGGCTGGACTTTAGCCTCCTCCATCTTCTTACGATATGCCGGGACCTTCTCATATATTCTTGCCACTGTTTCCTTCAATCTTGCCAATTGTATCTTTTCTATTTCACTTCTGGGAAGAACCTCTTCCTTCGCCCATATCATATGTCAACCTCCTTGGGATGATTGTACCGCCCGTTATTATGCTGTTCGTTATTGTACTGCTCATTATTGTACTGCTCATTATTGTACTGCTCCGTCGCTTTGTTGCTTTAAAGCGTTACGCAATAAAGCAATAGTAACAAAGTGCATCCATTTTGTCAATAGTGGCAGGTATATTTTCGACAAAAATCCCGGTTTCCATCAGGCAGCATATTTGCTTGCCCGCATGAAAGCCGGGAACAATTATTTTATTCTAGTGTAAATATGATATGAGTATCATAAGTCATATAAAACCCATGAATAGGAACAGGATCTGATATATATTCGGATTGGCTAAGACCGGCTGACGACGGCTGTTTATGTTTGATTTGAAACTCAGGTGAAAACAGAGCCTGCTTGTGCAAATAGTCTCGCAAAAGAACTGCGAGCCATTGGAAGAATAGCAAAAGTAGCTATTCTTCGGGATTTATGCCCATAAAGCATGGGCGATAGAGGATATTTTCACCAAACTTTGAGCCTCAATAGAAATATGCCAAGGAGGGTAAGGCAGCCAAATGAATATATATCAGATCCTATTCCTATCAAATATAAATCAAATAAATCAATAAGATTGCATACAATACTGCAGCAATCGGCAATAATATCACAAATTTCCTATGCTTTGTTTTGTGCCGGAAGATTCGCATTCCGAGAAAGGAACCAATACCTCCACCCAAAAATGCAATCAGCAGCAGAGTTCTTTCCGGTATGCGCCATCTATTACGAATGGCTCTGCGTTTATCCATCCCCATACTAATCAGACCGGCAAAGCTCAGGATAACCAGATATCCTACAGCAATAATGGAAATATCTTTCATTATTTATCCGCTTCCGGCGTGATGTCAATTCCAAGCTCTTTCAGCTGTTTCTCATCAACAGCACCCGGAGCTTCGGTCAAGAGGCAGGAGGCATCCTTAACCTTCGGGAATGCGATTACATCACGGATACTATCTTCCTTCGCCATCAGCATAATCAGACGGTCAAGGCCATATGCCAATCCTGCGTGAGGCGGTACACCATATTGGAAGGCATCTAGCAGGAAGCCAAAACGTTTATGGGCATCCTCTTTGGTAAAGCCAAGGACTTCAAACATTTTCTCCTGAATATCCGTCTGATGGATTCTAACCGAACCGCCCCCGATTTCAGTGCCATTTAATACGATATCATATGCCTTTGCTCTTACCTTGCCGGGCTGGGTATCGATCATATCCAGATCTTCCTCCATTGGCATGGTAAATGGATGGTGCATTGCTTTATATCTTCCTTCCTCTTTGGAGTACTCCAGGAGAGGGAACTCGGTTACCCAGAGGAATTTATAATCCTCTTTATTTAATAATCCAAGGTTTCTTGCAATCTCAAGTCTTAGATTACCAAGCACTGCAAATACCACTTCATCCTCATCCGCAGCGAAGAACAGCAAATCTCCCGGTTTACCATCCAATGCGGTTACCAATGCACTAAGTTCCTCTTCCGTCATGAATTTTGCAAAAGAGGATTTGTAGGAGCCATCCTCATTGATGGAAAGATAAGCAAGACCTTTCGCACCAAAATCTTTCGCATAATCAACAAGAGCGTCAATCTTCTTTCTCGGCATCCCGGCCTGACCATTTGCATTAATGCCACGGACGGACCCGCCGTTCTCAAGTGCGCCGGTGAATACACCAAAGCCGCAGTTCTTAACAATATCGGATACATTTTTTAATTCCATTCCAAAACGGAGATCCGGCTTATCACTGCCAAAGCGATCCATTGCCTCTGCCCAGGTCATTCTCTGAATCGGAAGCTCTATATCAACGCCTATGCTTTCCTTAAACATCTTCTTTAATAATCTTTCATTGACATCGATAACATCATCTACATCCACAAAGGATAATTCCATATCGATCTGTGTAAATTCCGGCTGACGATCCGCACGAAGGTCTTCATCACGAAAACATTTTGCGATCTGGAAATAGCGGTCATATCCGGAACACATCAGAAGCTGCTTAAATAACTGAGGAGATTGCGGCAGCGCATAGAAACTACCGGGATGAATACGGCTTGGTACAAGGTAATCTCTTGCTCCTTCCGGCGTACTCTTAGTAAGCATCGGTGTCTCGATCTCCAGGAAACCTTCCTCTGTTAAAAACTGGCGGGTAAGGTTAGCTACCTTGCTTCTTAACATAATATTTCTTTGCAAATCCGGTCTTCTCAGATCCAGATAACGATATTTTAACCGAAGTTCTTCCTTAGTCTTAGAGTCCTCTTCAATCGGAAACGGGGGCACTTCTGATTCTGATAAAATACGGATATCCGTTGCGCGAATTTCAATGTCACCGGTTTTCAGGTTCTCATTGACTGCACCGGAACGAGCTTCCACTTTACCTACAACCGCAATAACGAACTCGCTTCGAAGATGCTCTGCTTTGGCAAAGCCTTCCTTTCCTGCATCGCTTTCCTCAAATATAATCTGTAAAAGTCCGGAACGGTCTCTTAAATCCACAAAGATAATTCCACCCTTATTTCGACTCTTTTGTACCCATCCCATCACCGTTACGGTTTCGCCAATGTTCCTATTGGAAACTTCGGTACATCTGTGGGTTCTGTGCAAGCCCTTCATTGATTCTGCCATGGTTCTTCATTCTCCTTTATCTTTCCTGTCATATGCATTTTCACAAACGTAAAGCAAACAAATTAGGAAACCATTTTGCTGTCATGAATAAAACGAATCCAATTTTTGATTCATTTGCATAAGATTCAATATTTTCTAATTAATAATTTTAATCCATTTTAAAGAGTCTGTCCATATGTTTTTAACGCTTCTTCTGTAAGAGCAACGCTTTTATCTGTGGAATTGTCATTCCCTCTTCCCGCAATTTCTTAATTTCATCGATTCTTTTTACTGCTTCTTCCCTTTTATAACGCCTAGTTAATCCAACATCTTCCTGGGTAAAGGGAAGCATTCCTTCTTCGGTATAGAATTTGAGCGTACTATACCGGGTATCCGTAATTCGAACCAATTCCCCTATGGATACATACTCCGAACTCATTATTTTTTCCAACGTACGCTGTCTCGACATACCGCTTCTCCTTACTACTCATTCTTTCCAGGCAACTCCTGCAATCCCATTCTGCAGGCTTCTGATGATACCTACCATCTTCCTAACTATCATAACGGCGCAGCCTTACCCCGTGGATCGGAAACTTTACTACGACTGCATCCGGAATTAATTCATATCTTATATTGTCAATTTTAAGGAGCGGCACATCGCCTGCACGTACCACTTCGCAGCTATGCCCTTGCGAGGTTACACGGTCAATCACACAGTTCCGCCTTTTCGCCGCACTCGAAAAATACTCCTCCGTATCAATAAATATGGATTGCTTCCGTTCAAGGTCAGGGAATATAAAAACAATGCCTCTTCCCACCGCCGTGGAAGCAAATTGGCTCTTCATCCGCAGAAATCCGCCGGCCAGTGTTCCCCATACGGACCGAATATCAATCGCAAATAAAGTCCTGGCCAGCAGGTTATCCTTACTTAGCTCGCCTATCTTTTTATCGATCTTGCTCTGCTCGGGTAAGGAAAACGCCTCATTTATACAGAATGAATTCTTAAGCAGCCATACAAGAATCATTCCTTCCTCAGAAACGGGACCATCCTCAAGAAACTCCGCTCTTAAAAAATCAATCTGATTCTCAAACTCTTTACTGTCGCTAACATATTCTTTGATTTTAATATTACCATTATAGAACAAATCACATCCCAGTAAGCTTTTAACCTTCCTAAGCATATGCTTCTTCATTAACCGGGCAGTGATCTCCTTTTCCACCGCTTTCATCCTTTTTTTCTTTGTCGCTTTATGAATACCGCCTGCATCAAATCTCCATGTATCGCTTACAGAATCGTAGGAAACCTCCAAATAGGAAGCCACTGCAATAGTCTTTAATACATAATGCTTCGCCAGATTCCAATGCTCACTTTCTTTCCCGTTCAACCCGATTAATGCAAAACGTTCCGTCAAAGATAGTTCCTTCATAACATACCCCCATTTTAAGTTTTTGCTTTCTGTTTACTGCTAAGTACTCTTTGCTCTTGTTTGCTTGTATTTACTCTTTGATTCATTTGCTACATACTACTTATTACATGCTACCTACCACCTACCACTTACCACCTACCACTTACCACTTACCACTTACCACTTACCACTTACCACTTACCACTTACCACTTACGATATAATAATACATCAAAAGGATTTTATTGTCAAGCGGATTCTGCTAAAAAATTATAATACCACCCCAAATTGATTCCAGTATTCATCCGTTCCATATAATAGGAATAAGATACCTTTTGGAATGTTAATTTACGAAATGGTTCCGTTATTTTAAGACCGCCCTGTTCATCATCAATCTTATCCGCTTCACCTTCCAGAAAACGAATTAAATTCCGAGCAAATTTGCCATTGATTGTATTACTAATTGTTAATTTGGGGTTATAAAAATTCCTCTTGACATTATCAAAATTATGACGTATATTATCTACTAACTTAACAAATGATAGTATAAGAAAAAAGCTGTGATAAGAAAGAGTAGCAATTACGAAGACTTACAGAAAGATGCCGGATGATGAGAGGCTCATGGATAGTAATTGTGAATACATCTTGGAGCTTCGCACCGAACAATTCGTTTAGTAGGATGCGACGGGAGCCTGCACCCGTTATTGTGCTAAAGTATCTTGCGAAAAGTAATGTACTTGATAAGGTAGGTAACGTGAGTTGCTTATAAACTTAAGGTGGTAACACGAGATGATATCTCGTCCTTTTGGAAACAAAGGGGCGATTTTTTTTATCTTTTTTTCATAGCAGCTTTGTTCTTATATTCGAAGAATAGCTGCTTTTGCTATTCTTTCTAAGTCTTGTATTTAACAAGGCTCTAGGCTCTCGAGCTTTTTACGAGACTATTCATACTATTTTAAAGGAGATGTTGATTATGTTAGAACCAAAGGAACAAATGCGTATTATAATGAAAGGTGTACAAACACTGGTAAATGAAGAAGAACTGATGGCAAAACTGGAGAAATCCTATCAGACGAAGCAGCCGTTAATTGTTAAATTAGGTCTTGACCCTTCTGCACCGGATATTCATATCGGACATACCGTTGTGTTACGTAAAATGAAGCAACTGCAGGACCTTGGGCATAAGGTAGTGATCGTCATCGGAGATTTCACGGGCAAGATCGGGGATCCTACCGGCAAAGCCAAGGGCCGTGTGGCATTAAGCGATGAGCAGGTAAAGGAGAATGCCGCTACCTACTGTGAACAGATTTTCAAGGTACTGGATAAAGAGAAAACCGAGGTACGGTTTAACAGTGAATGGCTTTCCAAGCTTAGCTTTGAAGAGGTTATCCGCTTAGCCTCCACAACCACAGTTGCAAGAATGCTGGAGCGGGACGATTTCCAAAACAGATACCAGAATCAGGTCCCGATCGGTATCCACGAATTTTTCTACCCGCTGATGCAGGCTTATGACTCCATTGCGTTAAAAGCGGACATTGAGCTGGGCGGAACCGATCAGACCTTTAATATCCTGATGGGGCGCACCCTGCAGAAATCAATGGGGCAGGAGCAGCAGATTGCCATGTTTATGCCTATCCTGGAAGGTCTGGATGGCGTGGAAAAAATGAGTAAGAGTCTTGGCAATTATATCGGAATTTATGAGCCTGCCGAAGTTATGTTCAAGAAAGTCATGGAGGTTCCGGATCAATTGATTATCCGCTACTATGAACTGGTTACCGATGAGCATCCGGATGAAATTGATAAAATAAAAAAGCAGCTAGATGCCGGAGAGAACCCTCGAAATATAAAGTATCGTTTAGCACAAATCATTACCGGGCTATACCATGGGGAAGAGGATGTTAAGAAAGCGATGGAATACTATGATACCGCCTTTACAAAGAAAGCAATTCCCGACGATATTCCGGAGCTGGTTATTGATCTGGAAAATGATACTTTAAATGATATTATTCCGAAATTGATTGAAATGGAATTTGTACAAAGCCGCAGTGAGTTTATTCGCTTGTTAAAGCAGGGCGGCGTGCAAATGGATGGAGAGAAATTGTCTTTCGACGATCTTGATAAAGTACTGATCTGTGATGATGTTTTAAAGATCGGGAAGAAGAGATTTGTTAAAATAGTGAAGTAAGAAAAACGGCGTGCCGCGTAACAAGTTATAAACCTATGAAGCGGCACGCCATTTTTATTATCTATCTACGGCAGAACGCGCTCAGCGCGAAAGTTTGCCAAGGCAAACCCTTTGTTATTTCAGCGTTATAAACTCTCCGTAGTAAAGGTAGATGCGGGAAGTCCTTCCAGATTGTATAGATTAGCTTTCTCCGGATTATCGGACCAGCCGTATCGCACGTTTACCGGATTCTTGATCTCTTCACAGAATACGACTACCGTATCTCCGTCAATATACGCTTCCGCATTTTGATACTTTCCTTCCCTACCACAGATTTCAAAGGTTTCTAATTCATTTCCTTCTACTTTAAGTCCGCTGCCGGTATGGGTGAAATGAAGCCGGATTTTATCCCCTTCCACTTCCATATGGTCATAGATCGGTCCGCTGCATTCCAGATCTTCCCCATGTACGAGTTTCCTTGCCCACAGAGCCAGCCGCTCTCCCACGGTCTTCTTATCCTGCGGATGAAGGTCGTTATATTCTCCGACATCATGGATCACTGCCATTCCGGTATTGGTAACTGAGAGTGCTCTTCTCTGCTCCTCTCTAAGTCTTGCCCAGCCGCTGTTTTCCGGTTCCATCCTCCAGGGACAATAATTTGCCAGTTGCACATACAGGAAGGGGAACTCTCCGCATGAAAAGACAGAACGCCAATCGCTGATTACCGTCTTAAACAGTTCGCCGTAGTCCTCCGGCTGTCCGGTATTGGATTCCCCCTGATACCAAAGCACACCCTGGATTGCATAATGTCTTAACGGATAGATCATTCCATTATATACCCCGGCCGGTTTATATTGAAAGAAGGTTGTCGGAGGCAAGGCCTCCGTCGATGTGCCGATTCGATATTTCCAGGTCCCGCTGATTGGAATTTTCTCGCCGTTTACTTTGATAAAATATGGCATATCGGTTACGAATGCTCCGATATTCTGTGTCATAATGATACGGACGGTCAGGACATTTTTTCCCGGTTTTAACAACTTCTCGGGAATCTCATATCTCCTGGGTGGATACAGATAACCGGTATTTCCAATGAGAACACCGTTTAGATACGTCTCGTCCCCATCAATAATCGTACCAAGGACTAATTTGCCCTTAGCGCCTGCGAACCGCTCCGGAACCATAATTTCCTTCCGAAACCACACGGAACCCTTGATTTTCTCCAGCTCGGTTCCGCGGAAGCTTTCCGGCAGAGTGATCTCCTTCCAGTCAGTATCATCGTAGCCTTCCTTATACCAACAGCCCTTCTCCTCCTGCAGGCCGGCATCATTTGCATTCAAATCCTTATACCATTTCTGATTCCTTTTTTCTTCGGCCTCTTTGATCCCATTTACATAGGAATCCTCCTTGCATAGGGTGAGCATCTCCCGGAAGCGGCCAAACCGCCTTAAACTATTCTCGCTGATCCATGCTTCCGCTGGGGTTCCTCCGATTGCCGTATGAATCAGTCCGATCGGAATCCGGTATTGATCGTATAGCTTTTTCGCAAAGAAAAAACCAACCGCACTAAATTCATATATGGACTGCGGATTTGCACAGATCCAGCTGCCCCCGGATAACTCCTCCTGCGGTCCATGAAAATTATAGACCTCAGGTACGGAGAACTTGCGGATTCCAGGGCAATCCGTATTTTTTACTTCTTCTTCAAATAGATCCAAGGTTCTGGAAATAGGAATCTGCATATTGGATTGACCGCCAAGCACCCATACCTCCCCGATCAATACATCGTGAATGATTTTCTTCTGCATACCGCATTCGACCACCATGTCATAAGGTCCGCCGGGCTGCATCCCCGGAAGGAAGATCTCCCATTTCCCGCGCTTATCCGTGGCGGCGGTAAATTGCTGATTACAGAAAGTTAAGGTAATGAAGCTGTCCGGAACCGCCTCGCCCCAGATTTTCACCAGTTTGTCTCTTTGTAAAACCATACCGTCACTAATCAGGTATGGCAGCTTGATTTCGTAATTATTCACCATTATTCTCCTCATTTCCGCGCTGCCGCTGCACTATTATAAATCCATTTTAAGTATAGCCGGCCTTCTTTAAAAATCTATGTTTAATCCTACAGAAGCCATACTTTATGTTAGCTTCTATCGGTATTATAATTATTTACAAACAGGACAGAAAAAACTGCCTGCAACAACCTTCGTTCCTACAGACAGTCCATTTCCTATTTTATAAATAATTCTGCGATTCTATCGAGCGAAACCTCCGTCTGCTCTCCGGTTTCCATGTTCTTCACTTTCGCACTGTTATTCGCCAATTCATCCGCACCGATAATAACGGTATTCTTTGCACCAATTTTATTAGCGTATTTCATCTGCGCTTTTACACTGCGGTCCATATAATCCGTTTCAACAATCACTCCGGAATTGCGAAGCTGATGAACCAGTTGATAAGCAGAAGCCTTCGCCTCTTCTCCAAGGATACCGACATAAAGCTGTACTGCCTCCTCCGGCTCAAGCTCCACTCCTTCTGCTTCCAGCTCATTAATCAAACGCTCTATTCCAAAGCCAAAGCCTACCGCCGGAATATCCTGTTTCTCATCGATTTCATGAATCAGGCCGTCATATCTTCCGCCGCCACACAGGGTAAAACCTTCTGCATTGACAAATTCAAATACGGTTTTGGTATAGTAATCCAAGCCTCTTACAATACCGGTGTCCACTTCATAGGGAATTCCCAGTTCGGTTAATAAGTGCTGCAATTCCTCAAAATGTGACTTACAATCGTCATCCAGATACTCCAATGTTCTCGGTGCATCCTTAACAATCTCCTTACAGGAAGGAACCTTGCAATCCAGGACACGCAAGGGATTCTTCTGCATTCTTTCCTTACAGGTTGCACACAGGTGATCCTCATGCTGTTTAAGGAAGGTAAGAAGCGCATCATTATACGTTTTTCTGCAATTCTTGCAGCCGATGCTATTTATATGAAGCTTTGCCCCCGCAAGTCCGATCTCCTTCATAAATTCCATCAGAAGGGTAATCAGCTCCACTTCCGCCAATGGGCTTGCCGATCCGAAGAATTCCACACCAAACTGGTGGTGCTGACGAAGCCTTCCGCTCTGTGGATTTTCATAGCGAAATGCTTGTGTAAAGTAGAATAACTTCGTCGGCTGGCTCTCTGCAAATAAGCCATTTTCCAGATAAGCACGGGCAGCTCCTGCCGTACCCTCCGGTTTCAGGGTAATGCTGCGGTGGCCTTTATCCTCAAAGGTATACATTTCCTTCTGGACAACATCCGTTGTTTCCCCTACACCTCTCTGGAACAGCACGGTATGCTCAAATGCAGGGGTTATAATCTCCTTTATGTTGTAAGCCTTACACAGCTTTCTTGCGGCTGCCTCGATTATGGTGCGCTTGTGCATATCGGCACCGTACCAATCCTGCGTTCCCCTCGGTCTCTGTGTTATCATAATAATTACCATTACCTTTCCTGACTACCTGCAAACTTTGGGCTGCAGGCTCATATTTTTCATAAATCATTAACAAATCATGAATCTGTCTTCCTCTGCTGCACTCGCATCGGAATTGATTCCGATCAACCAAAAAATATATAACGATATCATAAACTTTATTGCCGCAAATAGCAATCCCTTTGTTCCTTAAAAAACTTCCGCTTTCTTTCGATCAGCTCATCTATTCTTGTAATGTATTCCGTCACACTTTTCACATTATCCTCACGGACGATATAATGGGGATGATGGGATACATACTTGGTCATCCCTCCTGCTCCCAAAGCCAGGATGGTCTGTAATTCTTCCATAATCAGTATATTGTAAAGTCCTTCCTTATGGTCCCTGGCATAGCCGATATTCTCAAGGTTATCTGCCATATTCTTCTGCCGGTAGAGATAATACGAAAGGTAAGCATTTTCCCTTGCAAACTTAACGGTTGCCTCCTGCATGCTGTGTACATCGGTCGGCCGCATGGCGATATAATTTTCCCGCTCCATATTTAATCTTGCCGCACGTTTTATTGCCAGTGTATGCACGGTAAGGCTATCCGGATTTAATTTCCTGATCTGCGCCAGTGTATCGGATACATCGGAAACATCTTCCCCAGGCAGCCCGATAATCATATCCATATTGATGTTATCGTGTCCGGTTTCTCTGGCAAGGGCAAACGCCTCGTTGATCTGCTCCACCGTATGCTTTCTTCCGATGAGATCTAACGTTTTCTGCTGCATACTCTGCGGATTGATGGATATCCGGTTCACTCCCCATTTCTTCAGCACCAGCAGCTTTTCCTTCGTGATGCTGTCCGGTCTTCCTGCTTCAACACAGAATTCCTTGACATAGGTAAAGTCAAAATGCTTCTTAACGCATCCTAGCAGCCGATCCAGCTGCTCTGCAGATAACGTTGTCGGTGTCCCTCCGCCAAAATATACACAAGTCAGCTTTTTATCGGGAAAAACCGTCGCACCATAGAGAATTTCCTTCTCTATGGCTTTCAAATATTCCTCCACATGATCGGAGAATTTCTCAATGGAGTAGGAGGTAAAGGAGCAATACAAGCAGGTGCTCGGACAGAAGGGAATGCCAATATATAAGCTATAACCGTTCTGGTAATCGATCTCCTGCATCAGCCTTCGCTCTCTTTTGGCTATCTGAATACTCGTGGATATCTTCTCCCGGGAGCAAAAGTATTCTGTCTCCATATTATGATAGATTTCTTCCTCACCCAGCTCGTCCTCAATCATCTGAAAAACAAGCTTCGTCGGCCGGACCCCGGTCAGAATCCCCCAGGGAAGCTCTTGTCCTGTAACTTCGGAAAGCATACCATAGAGCAGCCGCTTTAACTTATTCTTATATTGCGATTTCGTTTCCTGCAAGAAGCAAGCCTCTGCGGTCCGGCACAGCTTTCCCCCGTTCTGAAACACCAGAAAGATTCTGATTTTATCTGCTTCAAAGCTTACAGAGAATCCTTCCGGCTTAATCTTCTTACCTGCTTCTTCTCCACGCTTATCCCCAGTTTCCCTATCTTCTATGGTTTCCTCGGATTTCTCCGATAGCTTAACCTCTTCGCCGGGATAGAACATCCTAACGATTTGAAATACGTCATTCTCATATGCTTTGTCAGATAAATATATGTGTATCATGCTTACTCCTTGGCTTTTGACATTCTAATCCTGAATAATGAATTGCTTCCACGCTGGTCGATATCCATCGAAGCCCGGAAGCAAAATGTATAAAAAACCTTGATATGAGTGTCATAAGTCATATCAAAACCATCAACATGAATCTCATATCAATCTTTTACACCGATTTCTCTATCCAATATAGCTGTTGTATTCCCGCTCGTGCCCGATCGAAGTCGGAGCGCCATGCCCCGGATAAACCTCGACATTATCCGCAAGCAGCATCAGCTTTTGCCGGATGGATTCCACCAATT
>ENA-UOOR01003617-UOOR01003617.1-fermentation-metagenome-genome-assembly--contig:-NODE-3617-length-13388-cov-2.682517_pt1 | contig 13388 bp, 11 predicted proteins | sample MGYA00245780_ERZ724029 | MGnify/ENA primary metagenome ERZ724029 (study PRJEB28704, sample SAMN03018315) | fermentation metagenome | biome: anthropogenic terrestrial biome; feature: soil; material... | reverse complement strand
CGGCCCCACTTTACTTTTTACGGCTTCCGTTATGTGAAAGTGGAAGGCTGGCCGGGGGAGATTCATCCGGAGGATTTTACCGGATGTGTCCTGCATTCCGATATGGAACGCATCGGCGAAATCAAGACCTCCGATCCTCTGGTCAACCGGCTGTTTTTGAATGCCCTGTGGGGACAGAAGGGGAACTTTCTGGATGTCCCGACGGACTGCCCCCAGAGGGATGAGCGGATGGGATGGACAGGGGACGCGGATGTCTTTTCCGGTACCGCCTGCTTCAATATGGATACCGATGCCTTTTATCACAAATATCTGTATGATCTGGCTCTGGAGCAAAAGCAGGACAATGGTGCAGTAGCCCATGTTGTGCCGAAAACCTGCGTGGATGGTGTGGGGTCTTCTGTATGGGGGGATGCTGCCACGGTGATTCCCTGGAATGTCTATCTGCATTATGGAGACAAGGCCATACTGGAGCAGCAGCTGGAGAGCATGAAGGCCTGGGTGGATTATATCCACAGGCAGGATGATGGCAGCCATTTGTGGAATACCGGCTTTCATTACGGAGACTGGCTGGCATTGGACGGCCCAGGCGAGTATAATCCCAGAGGCGGAACGGCGGAAGACTACATAGCAACAGCTTATTATGCCTATTCCGCGGAATTGGTTGCCAGGGCAGCCCGTGTACTGGGGAAGAAGGACATGGCCAGGGAATATCAGACATTGTCCGATGAAGTGAAGGAAGGATTCCAAAAGGAATTCCTGACTCCCAATGGAAGGCTGGCAGTGGATACGCAAACCGCCTATGTGTTGGCTCTTTACATGGATCTGATTCCGGAAAAGTTCCGCAAACGGGCTGCTTCCACTCTGGAGAGGAAATTAAAGGAAAACAATTATCATTTGAAGACCGGCTTTGTGGGGACCCCTCTCCTGTGCCGGGTATTATCGGAAAACGGATACAACGACACGGCTTACCGCCTGCTTTTGAAAGAGGATTTCCCCAGCTGGCTGTATGAAGTGAAGATGGGAGCCACGACCATCTGGGAGAGATGGAATTCCCTGCTGCCCAACGGGAAGTTCGGCGAGCTGGGTATGAACTCCCTGAACCATTATGCGTACGGATCCATTGTGGAATGGATGTACCGGAACATGTGCGGCATTCAGCCGGTGGAGGACTGCCCCGGTTTCCGCAGGGCGAAGCTGGAACCTCAGCCCAACGGCAGGCTTACGTGGTCGAAGGCGTTCCTGAACTCGGCGGCAGGCCGGTACGAAAGCAGCTGGATGCTGGACGGGGATGGGCTGCATTATGCGTTTACCATTCCCTTTGATACAGTGGCAGAGGTGAAGCTGCCCGATGCCGTGATCGATGGGATTACCATAAACGGGAAGCCTCTGTCGGCTCTGGAAACAGATGCACTGCAGGAGCTGGACGGCGTGATATTTACCCTGACCGCCGGACATTATGAAATTCATTATATACCAACGGTGGATTACAGGGCGGAAAAGGAAACAACGGGGAAGGAATAACGAAGCAACAGGGAAGGAATGACGAAGCGGGGTTTTAAGCGGACTTTTTGAATATTTTGCCCCTCTGGGTGCTGGGTTGCCGGCATCCAAAGGGGACACTGAGTGTGCCCTTTACGCTGAGAGTCGTTGATGTCAACGATTTGATTTACAACACTGCCGGAGCCGCAATCGGATATGGCTTGTTTCAGCTCTTCCACAGGATATTCCGGAGCTTCATCCATCGGCGTGGTATAAAGCTGAATGCCTTTCTAAGATATATCTATAACATTGGCGGGGAGAAAACCGCGGATACCTCGGATTGATGCGCTTTGTATGCTATTGTTATGCGGGAATTTGTACCATTTTAGTGCATTTTGTGATATGATAACATAAGATTAAAGGCTATAGTATCTATTATACAATACACAGGAGAGTGATTCAAATGAAATACCTGACATTCGGTGAAATCATGCTTCGGCTGAAGGCGCCGGGGCAGGAGCGCTTCTTTCAGAGTCCCATGCTGGAGGCTACCTTCGGAGGAGGGGAAGCCAATGTGGCAGTGTCCCTTGCCAACTATGGGCTGGATACGGAGTTCCTCACGGTTCTGCCTGACAATGCCATTGCTGATGCCTGTATCGGGGAGCTTCGCAGATTTGGCGTTGGTACAGGTAAGATTTTGCGCGGAGACGGACGCATGGGCATTTATTATGCGGAAGGCGGAGCCAACCAGCTTCCCAGCAAAGTCGTATACGACCGGGCCAATTCGGCCATCGCTCTTGCCAAACCGGGCGACATCGACTGGGATAAGGCACTGGAGGGAGTGGGCTGGTTTCATATTACGGGGATTACTCCTGCGATCTCGCAGAATGCCATGGAATTGTCCATGGAAGCGGTGAAGGCTGCCAGGGAAAAGAAGATAACCGTCTCCTGTGATCTGAATTTCCGGAAGAACCTGTGGAAATATGGGAAGAAGGCACCGGAGGTCATGTGTGAGCTGGCCGGATATGTGGATGTGGCGGTAGGCAATGAGGAAGACTGCCAGAAATCCCTGGGCATTCAGGTGGATGTGGATGTCGAGAGCGGAAAACTGGATCTGTCCCGGTATCAGGCTCTTTCCGATGCCGTTTTGAAACAATATCCGAATATGAAGATGATTGCCATTACCCTGCGGGAAAGCAGAAGTGCGGATGTCAACGGCTGGTCCGCATGCCTCAGCGATCGGGAAGACTTCTATGTGAGCAGGAAGTATGAGATCCGGGATATTGTGGACCGTGTAGGCGGCGGGGATTCCTTTGCCGGCGGGCTGATCTACGGACTCAATACCTATGCCGGGAAACAGGAAGCGCTGGAGTTTGCCGTGGCTGCCAGCTGTCTGAAGCATTCCATTCCCGGGGATTTCAACCGGGTAGGCAGATCCGACGTGGAAAGACTGATGCGCGGAGATGCTTCCGGCAGAGTACAGAGATAAAAGAGTACAGAGATAAAAAGGAAGCCCCCGGACAGCAATCCAATATTGGGATCCGGGGGCATTCTGTATCTGCCTGAAAGATTCAGGCCAGCTCAATCCAATCCAGTTCAAAACATGCTTGGATTCATTGAATCCGGTTGAATGCATTCAATGCATTCAATCCGAACTGTTTTAATATAATCCAGTTAATCCAGCTCAATTTTTCCGGTATAGAGCTGGTAGTATCTTCCTTTCCGGGCAAGCAGTTCTTCATGGGTACCCTGCTCCACGATCCCGCCATGCTCCAGTACGATGATTTTATCGGCATTCCGTACGGTGGACAGCCGGTGAGCGATGATAAAGGTTGTTCTGTTTTCCATCAGATGGTCCATGCCCTGCTCAATATGTTTTTCCGTCCGGGTATCCACTGAGCTGGTAGCCTCATCCAGTATTAAAATCGGAGCTTTGGATATGGAGGCCCGTGCAATGTTCAGCAGCTGGCGCTGGCCCTGACTCAGATTGGCTCCGTCGCCTTTCAGCATGGTTTGATATCCGTTTTCCAGCCTTTCGATAAAGGAATGGGCATTGGCGACTTTCGCAGCGGCGATTACATCGTCATCCGTTGCATTCAGACGTCCGTACCGGATGTTTTCCATGACCGTTCCGGAGAACAGATGCGTATCCTGCAGAACCATGGCAATGCTGCTTCGCAGGGAATCTTTCCGGATGTTCCGGATATCTATTCCGTCGATGGTGATCTTTCCTTCCTCCATATCGTAAAACCGGTTGATCAGGTTGGTAATGGTGGTTTTGCCTGCGCCTGTTGAGCCGACAAAGGCCACTTTCTGTCCCGGTTCCGCCGTGACATTTACGCTTTTTAATACCGGTTTGCCCGGAGTATATCCAAAGCTGACGTTTTCCATGGTCACTCTGCCCTTTATGGGATGGGCGCCTTCCACCCTTTCCGATTCGGAACAGATTGCAATGGCATCCTCGGGATCCGGTGTCTCCGGATCCGCATCCATGACTTCAAAGACCCGCTCGGCTCCTGCCAGGGCAGAAAAGATCGTCGTTACCTGCATGGACAGTTCATTGATCGGCCTGGCAAACTGCCTGGCATAGTTGGTGAAAATGGTCAGACCGCCGATGTCGAAGTTGGCGGTCAGGCAAAGGATACCGCCGACCACGGCTGCCAGGGCATAGCTGACCTGACTCAGACTGCCCATGACCGGCCCCATGATGCCGCCGAAAAACCGCGCCCGGATCTGTTTGCCATGCAGGTCGTCGCTGATGGCGTCAAATTCCTCTATGGCTGTGTCTTCATGGCAAAACACCTTTACCACTTTTTGGCCGGTCACGATCTCTTCGATATATCCGTTTACTGCACCCAGGGACTGCTGCTGCTGCCTGAAATACTGCCGGTTCCGTTTGGCAATGGCGCCGCCTGCAAGAGCCATTCCCGGAGCGGTCACGATAACCAGCAGTGCCAGGATCCAGTTTGTGTAAAACATCAGGACCAGAGTACCGATAATGGACACAACGCCCGAAAAGATCTGCGGCAGGGTATTGCTCAGCATTTGGCTGACCACATCCAGATCGTTGGTGAAACGGCTCATGATTTCGCCATGGGTATGGGTGTCATGAAACCTCAGGGACAGCCTCTGAATTTGATGGAACAGGTCTTCCCGGATATGGTACAAGGCACTTTCTGAAACATTCATCATGGTTCTCATTTGCAGATAGGAGCTCAGGACACCGATAAGATAGATCAGCGCCATGACGACCACACCCATCAGGAGCCCATTTGCCTTTGCCGCTGCAGAGAGATGTGGGTCTGCCAGATTATTGATGACGGGCCGCAGAATATAGCCGCCTGCCAGTGCGGTTACGGCGCTGATCAGCACACAGATAAAGACAAGAAACATTTTCAGTTTGTCCTGATCGAGGTAAGCGAACAGCCGTCGGATGGTCAGCTTGGCGTCCTTCGGTTTGGCCCCGGCCATACCGCGCCCCGGTCCTTTACTCCCTGATGCTCCCCGTTTGGATCTCTTGCTTCTGGGCTCTGCCGTGGTATACTGACTTCCATATCTTTTAATCAGTGCCTCTTTTTTCTCTTCTGTCATATGGCTCATGAGACAGTCACCGCCTTATCCATCTGCGAATTGTAAATTTCCCGGTATGTTTCGCAGCTTTGCAGCAATTCGGAATGGGTTCCCACATCGGTGATTTTTCCTTCATCCATCACTACAATTTTATCCGCATCCATCACGGAAGAAATCCTCTGTGCAATGATAATTTTCGTGGTATGGGGCAGATCCTTGTCGAAACTTTCCTGAATCCTGGACTTGGTTGTCGTATCCACTGCACTGGTACTGTCATCCAGAATGAGGATTTTGGGCCGCTTCAATAACGCCCGGGCGATACACAGCCTTTGTTTCTGTCCGCCGGAAACGTTGACGCCACCCTGACCCAGTTCGGTATCATATCCATTGGGGGATAACGTAATGAAATCATGTGCCTGTGCGTTTTTTGCAAAGCGGGTAATGGTTTCCTCATCTGCATCCTCATCGCCCCACATCAGATTATCCCGAATGGTGCCGGAGAACAGGACGTTGTTCTGAAGGACGATACCGACTCCGCTGCGGAGGTTTTTCAGGGAATAATCCTTTACATTGATTCCATCCACCAGGACCTCTCCCGAATCGACATCATATAGTCTTGGAATCAGATGCACCAGTGTAGTTTTGCCGCATCCGGTGGAGCCAATGATTCCCACGGTCTCGCCCGGCTCAATGTCGAGATTGATATCCTGCAGAACCCACTTCCTGTTGTTTTTATAATAGCGAAAAAAAACATTCCGGAATTGGATCCGGCCTTCCCGGATAATTTGGTCCTTTTGGGAGGCGTTTTCATCCGAAAGATCCACATGGGTATGCAGGACTTCGTCAATACGCTTTAAAGATGCCAGAGTCCTTGACCCGTTCAATATGATTGCGGATATCATAACCAGGGACATCAGAATCTGAGTCACATAGTTTATAAATGCGATCAGAACGCCGGTTTTCATGCTGCCGGCAATAATCTGGTTTCCTCCAAACCATACCACGGCCAGAGTCGTAATGTTCATGGTCAGGGTCATGACAGGCAGGGTAAAGATGACGATTTTAATGGCATGAATTGTTTTGTCCTTCAGATCCCTGTTGGCTTTCTGAAATTTTTCTTCTTCATGGCTCTCCCGCACAAAGGACTTGACTACACGGATATTGGTCAGGTTTTCCTGGGTGGCGGTATTCAGCGCATCCAGTTTCTTCTGCATGATGGTGAACCGGGGAAAACCGATCTGAATGATCAGGTAGATCGCCACTACCAGCAGTGGGATGATGAACAGGATGACCGCGGCCAGTCTGGCGTTCAGCCGGATGGCCATAATCAGCGCACCGATCAGCATTCCCGGCGCCCGCAGGGCCATGCGCAGCATCATCTGCATCATATTTTGAAGCTGGGTGACATCGTTGGTCAGCCGTGTCACCAGGGATCCGGTGCTGTGTTCATCAATATTTGAGAAAGAGAATTCCTGTATTTTATGGAACATATCCTTTCGCAGGTTATTGGCAAATCCTGAGGAAGCCCGGACGGCAAAAAAAGCTCCGCCTGTGCCTCCCAGCAGCATGGCCAGGGCAGTTCCCACCATTGCGACACCCATTGACACAATATAGGAGGTACCGCGGCTGCCAAGGATCCCATTGTCTATGATATTGCTGAGCAGCAGCGGCATAATGATTTCACCGATTACCTCCGTAATCATCAGGATAGGCCCGATGATCATCGATGAAAGGTATGGCTTTGCATATTTCCAGTATTCTTTCATACATTCTGTCCTTTCTTACACAAGCATGAACTTGTTTTATCCCGAACCTTATTTTGCCCTGATCTCCTCTTCCATTCCTGCGAGGTTGGCATTCAACTTATGCAACAGCCGCAAAAGGCTGCTTTGTTCTTCCTTTGTCAGTCCCTGAAAGATTCTTTGCTCGGAAGTAATGAAAATCTGCCTGCTTTGCTCCACGACTTCATCTCCTTTTCCGGTAATGCGGATGTGATTCAGCCGGTTGTCCTCCTGATCTGTGGTCCTCGTGATATAGCCGCCTTTTTCCAGCTTTTTCAGGGAAACGGCAACGGCTGCCGGGGATTTTTCCATGGATTCCGCAAGATCTTTCTGGGACGCAAAACAATTGTGGGAAATTCTCATCAATAAATGGTGCTGTGCCTGATAAACCCCTGTTTTATCCAGATAGCTCTGCATGATGGTTCGGTGTTTCATGGCAAAGCAAATGATCTCATGTAATATTCTCTTGCCGGTGGACACCCCGTCACTTTTATTTTTCATGGATTGCTCCAATCTTTTCACCTCCTGCTGGATTCCTGGGCGAATGGACCCGTCGCAGTACGGAATATATCAGCGTAATATATTTTCTGTATTTTTTGCAGCGGCATGATTGGGTAGCATTTATGTCATAATAATTAATGCCATAATCATTAGCTAGTTAACTGCAGATAGTATAATGCCTTGGGCTGGGAATGTCAAGAAAATGTTGATGGATATTTATGGATATTGATGGATATCCTCCTGGCGAACAGGGAAGCAATGCACGGGTGACCGGAAATGTGGCAACTCAGTAAAGAAAGGAGGCTTTGTCAGCCTCCTGAGATTTTTTGCATATTTTCCTTTCCCGAGGTTTTAACTTCCTATTTTGTACGATTCATAGCTCCCCGTATCAGGTTGTATCCAATAATCCCACCGGCAGCGACCAGCAAACTGATTCCCATTTTGTTCTTTTTGCGAGTGGTCACTCCCAGCTCTTCAGAGAATTCCGACATCATTTTTCTTACAGGTTTTCTGCCTTTCATGACTTTCATGCCTTTCATGATGAATTCACTCCTTTTTCTGTTTGATACAATTATTATCCCAAAGTCGGGCGTTTTCTAGCCTGAAAATATCCGGAAGCTTTCCTGTTTTCGTTTGGTTTTTCCAAAGAAAAGAATAGTTAAAAGGCGTAAATAAAAAGGTAAATAAAGGTATATAAAAACAAGCAAAGATAAATGGAAAGAGCAGAAGTTTTTTACAAAATTTAATCGGTAGTTTATAAATATTTTTGCTGGGTTGACGATATATATTAGTGTATTTAGTGTATACTTTACATGGAGACTTTTCATAATCGTGCTGTCTTACTCCTGGTTTCGGCGGGGATTTGGCTGCTTTTTCTTGCCGGATCCGCGGGATGCAGACCTGGCATGTGAGAGGGAGGAACGATGCGAATCAATAAAGATCAGGTGTTGCAATATCTTTTCAATATAACGATTGTCGTTCTTTTGGTATTGGTGCTTTATATCGGCACCAAGCCGCCTCAGGTGATCATAAGTGAAAATTATGTACGGATAACCGGTTTATACGGAGTGGGGATGCAAATAGAGGACATTGACCATCTTGAGCTGAGGGAGCTGCTGCCCCGGATCAGGACAAGGACAAATGGTATGAATCTGCTCGGCATTGCCAGAAGAGGGGTTTATGACCTGGAAGAGCTGGGGAAAACGAGACTCATTTCGTTTTCCACTGCAGGGCCCTTTGTACTGATGCATATGGGAGATGAGTGGATCGTCCTGAATTTCAAAAAGCCGGACGAAACGGAGGCTTTGTACCGGAAACTGCAGTCTGCAGTAGACGCGTCCTCTCCAAACAGCCCCGTTTCCAAACCAAAAATACAACAATAAGGACGGGTATTTTCCATTATCCCGCCCTTGATACTGTCTGTCTGCATGAGCATGAGGCAGTCATCAATTATTGTTGATTTTGTTCCAGATTGTTGACTGTATATGCAGAGATGAGGTTGTCAAGCAGCTGGCTGAACTCGACGACATCCGGATGAAGCAGCTCATCCTCCCCGTGGTCTGCAATCAGCTGATTGAGATGAGCACGCAGATTCTCGATTACCTGTTCATTCACGATAAAGTTATCCATCATTGTTTCCATTCTTTTCAAACCTTTCTTTTCAAACCTTTCTTACGCATAAAGTATATTTTACCGAATTTTCTTGTTTTATAGTACTTATGTAAGAATTATACACAATTACACAAACAAGCTACTAATTCTATATAAATCTTAAAATTCCTGCATAAATTACAAAATAATTTTGGCTTTTTTGCAAATATGAAAAGCCCAAGATGAATTGCCTGGAGATTTCCTTTATGCTAAGATAATAGGAAGGCAGCCATAAGCTATAGGGCAGCCATAAGCTATAGGAAGGTTGCCATAAGATAATGGAGAAGCAGCCAAATGAAGAAACAAAAAGAAGAAAAGAGCAGGCTGGGAAGGAGCGGAGGGGACGAAAAGTCCGTGGGCGGAAGGGAAGAGAAATCCGTGAGCGGGGGGGAAGAAAAGTCCGGGAGCGGAGGAAGTTGGGAGAACGGGACGATACGGGAAACGGGCAGGGATAAACATGGAAAGGAAAGAAACCGAATGACGAAAAAAAGGCTTGCCTCCGGGATACAGTTGTTATTGGTGATCGTACTGATACTGACGGGTACGACATCCTGCCGAAAGGATACCGAACCAGTGCAGGATAATCTGTTTGCCATGGATACCTATATCACTTTTTCAGTCTCGGGAGGAGATCATCCAGGGGATGCACTGAATGCGGCCAGGGAAAGGATCCGGGAGATTGAACAGCGAATGAGCGTTACCGTGGAGGACAGCGATGTATCCAGGATCAACAGAAATGCTGGAAAGCAGCCGGTTCCGGTCCATTCTGACACCTTTTTTGTGATTCAAAAGGCTCTGCAATATGCAAAGCGTTCCAACGGGGCATTTGATATTTCCACGCTCCCTGTCAGCAGTTTATGGAATATTGGAAAAGAGAATCAGAGAATACCGGCCAGGGAAGAGATTGAAGAGAAGCTTCCCCTGGTGGATTATAAAAAGGTAAAGCTGGACAAGGAAAAGAAAACGGTTTTTCTGGAGAAGGAAGGAATGGGGCTGGATTTGGGCGGCATTGCAAAAGGATATGCGGGAGATGAAACTGTCCGGATCCTGAAAACGAACGGAGTGACTCATGCACTGGTGAACCTGGGCGGTAATATTGCGGTTGTCAACGGAAAAGAAGATGGCACGCCCTGGAGAATTGGAATCCAGAACCCCAGAATGGAAGAGGACAAAAAGAAGCGCAAGCATGTTGCCGTGGTGGAGACCAAAGAAGAAGCAGTGGTTACTTCCGGGGATTATGAGCGATATATGACGGAGGTCTATAAAAAGACGGGGAAACGATATCATCATATTATTGATCCCCAGACCGGCTATCCGGCCGACAATGGGGTAATCAGTGCGACAGTTCTGGATAAAGATGGGATAGATGCTGACGCATTGACGACTTCCCTGTTTGTCCTGGGCGTGAAGGATGGATTAAAGCTTGCTGACCAGTCGGGGATTCCAGCCATGCTCATCACGCGTGATAAAAAGCTTTATTTCAGCAAAGCTCTGAAAGGGAAGGTCAGTGGAATTCATCCGGACTATAAAATCGCGAATTGAACTTTTCCTTGTATTTCCCCCATCGGAATAGTATATTATAAACAGATGATTGCATATGCATGGAAATGTTTATATTACCAACAGGGATCGACATATCATGTTTTGCGAATGGGCCTGTCGTTTGTGGAGGGATGTCTGCTGTGAACAAGAAGAAAATACTGGTCACTTATCCACTTCCGGAGGAAGGGCTTCAATGCCTGGAAAATGATTTTGAAGTCACAATACACCGGGAGGGTTCCATGTCCAGGGAAAGCCTGCTTCCGATTATCGCGGATTACGATGGAATCCTTGCCGCTGGGATCCGTATCGATGCCGGGCTGATCCGGGCAGCGGACCGGCTTCGGATCATCAGTGTCTATGGTGCGGGTTTTGATGGCATCGATATTCAGGCTGCCACGAAAAAAGGAATTGTTGTTGCCAACATTCCGGATGCCGTAACGGATGCCACAGCGGAGGTCGCCATGGGGCTGATGCTTTCTGTCATGCGCCGTATCTCCGAATGCGACCGGGCGCTGCGGAACGGTGATGCTTCACGGTGGGGCATGATGAAGAACATGGGCCATGTATTGTATGGCAAGGAGCTTGGCATTATCGGGATGGGACGGATTGGCAGGGCGGTTGCAAAGCGGGCTTCTGCCTTTGACATGCGGATTTCCTATTACAACCGCAAACGGCTGGATCCCGTGATTGAGATGGAACTGGGTGCCGTTTATAAAAGGCTGGATCATCTGTTGAAATCTTCCGATGTGATTACCATACATACACCATTAACCAAAGAGACACACCACCTAATCGGGCAGAGGGAGCTTTCCCTCATGAAGCCCACCGCTTATCTGATCAACACTTCCAGAGGGCCGGTGGTGGAGGAGAAAGCTCTGGTTGCAAAGCTGCAGCAGGGCAAACTGGCCGGTGCGGGCCTGGATGTATATGAAAGGGAGCCTGTTATCTCACCGGAGCTTTTGAAAATGGATCATGTTGTTCTGACGCCCCATATCGGCACCGATACGACAGAAACCAGGATCCACATGGCATGGGAATGTGCCCGGAATATCCAGAATTTCTTCAATGGACGCCCGCCCTTTCATGTGGTTAATTCAGAGATCTATCAATCAGAATAAAGCGGAAAGCGAGAAAGCGAGAAAGCGAGAACAAGTGAAGGAGGATCATTATGCTGAGAGTAGCTATGCTGAGCGGATGGCATGTTCATGCAAGGGATTATGCCAAACAGATTTCACAGACAGGCCGTGCCAGGATCACTGCTGTATGGGATGAACAGCCGGAGAGGGGCAGGCAATGGGCAGCGGAGTTGGGTGCTGCCTTTGAGGAGGATTTGTCCGCTTTGCTGAAACGGGACGATGTGGATGCGGTTGTGGTCAATACTCCGACCAACCTGCATCCCGAAGTAATCATTGCTGCGGCGAACGCCGGAAAGCATATTTTTACCGAAAAGGTCATGGCGCTTACGGTAAAGGAATGTGAAGCAATAAAGGATGCGGTGCAGAAAGCCAACGTGCAGTTCTGTATTTCCTTTCCGCATCGTACCTTTCCTGCCAACCTCTTTGCAAAGAGGGCAGTGGAGGAGGATTGGCTTGGAGGCATAACGTTGCTTCGTGTGAGAAATGCCCATAACGGAGCGGTCGGCAATTGGCTGCCGGATCATTTCTACGATCCGAAAGCATGCGGTGGGGGTGCCATGATGGACCTGGGAGCGCATCCCATGTATCTGTCCCGCTGGCTGCTGGGGAAGCCCAGAAATATCAGTTCGGTTTTCAACAGTTATACCAACAGGGCAGTGGAGGACAATGCGGTCAGTGTCATAGAATTCGAAAATAAGGCGATTGCCATTGTGGAAACCGGTTTTGTCACGCCGGCCAGCCCATTTTCCATGGAGATTTACGGCACGGAAGGAAGTCTGCTGATCGGAGGCCCGGACAATACAGTAAAGATTTCTTCCCAAAAATATGCGCCGGGGTCCAAAGGATTTGTCAAACCGTCAAAATTGCCGGATGCCCTGCCTTCTGCCATCCAACAATGGATAGATGCGATTGAGAACGGCGGTTCCGCTCAATTTGGCCTGGAGGAAGGCATTCAGTTGACCGAGCTGATGGAAAAGGCATACGAATCTTATCGGACAGGCAAACGGGTGGATTTCTGACGGAAGATAGAGTGAATTTGGAGTGAATTAATTGAAAACGATATCCAGACAAAACGTGTACAGCGGAAAAATCATAAAAGTATATAAAGATGAAGTGGAGCTGGAGGATGGAAGGAGAACAACCCGGGAGGTTGTTTCCCATAAGCAGGCAGCTGCTGTGGTGGCAGTAAATGACGACAGGAAAATGCTGCTGGTTACGCAATTCCGATATCCGATTCATACTGATATCAAGGAAATTCCTGCCGGTCTTGTTGACGAAGGGGAAACTCCCCTGGAGGCGGCAAAGCGGGAGTTGAAGGAAGAAACGGGCTATGAAGCGAAGGAATGGACGCTGCTGACATCTCCTTATTCCTCCCCCGGCAGCCACGATGAAGTGATCCACATCTTTGCAGCTTCCGGACTGAAACGGATATCCGGACAGAGCCTGGATGAATTTGAAGAATTGACGTTTGATATGGTGCCCTTTGATGAAGCCCTTGAAAAAGTAAAAAACGGGGAAATACGGGACGGCAAGACCATCATGGGTATTTTGATGTACTGGGCCCGGCAGAACGGCTGAAACATTGACCGGACACGATTCGGCGCTTCAGCTGTCCGAAAAGCAGAAACCTTTTCCCCCTGTCCATCCTGCGTTCCAACGAATGGTACGTCTGATGGGCAGGGGCTCTATGAATCGTTGGTTTGATCCCCATTGCCGCTGATGGGAATCG
>ENA-UOOR01003616-UOOR01003616.1-fermentation-metagenome-genome-assembly--contig:-NODE-3616-length-13392-cov-9.542101_pt1 | contig 13392 bp, 11 predicted proteins | sample MGYA00245780_ERZ724029 | MGnify/ENA primary metagenome ERZ724029 (study PRJEB28704, sample SAMN03018315) | fermentation metagenome | biome: anthropogenic terrestrial biome; feature: soil; material... | reverse complement strand
AGAGCATCTGACTGTTAATCAGAGGGTCGTTGGTTCAAGTCCAACCTGAAGAGCTGGGTTGAGGTGGGTAGTAAGTTTTAAAGGTAAAACATTTAGAACTTTTACCCACTTTTTGTTTTACCCAAATTACATTGCCTTCATCTAGGAATGTGATTAATCTAGTAGATCCGCCATTTCCTCATTGCAATAATTCTTTTAGGTTCCATGCCTGCAAATGCCTTATTCCACCTCTTAGTGGCAATGTTACATCGAAAAAATGCATATAAGCAAGACCAAGAAGAAGCGGGACATCGTTTTAATTATATTTTAGTAAATCTGTAATATTTTGTAAGTTTTTATTACCAATAACTTTACTTAACTATTATATATTTGTGACATATTCGGAAGTATGATCCATTCTCATTACAATGTCCTGATTGGTGATAGTGAAGAACGATTTGTGTTTTGAATAGCCGTAATCACAGCGTTAAATTAGTAGTAATAACATTTTAAAAATTACTGTTTATGAAGAAAATTATTCTGTATTTCGCAATTATTGGCATTTCGGCAATTGCCATCATTTACTCTTCCTGTTCCAAAGACTTAAACCCTGCTGTCGAAGAAGAAGTTGCCAATGACCTGAGCCTGGTAGAAGAAGAAAGTGCTGTTGCTGTTACTTTAGGCACCCGAGCCATAGAGGTTCCCCCATGCCTGGATCTTTCCTGTTTAGATACCTGTCGTGATGTTATGGAGGTTCGTCTTATGGCGGGACAATCTCTTGAAGTCGGAGACGTTTACGTGGTCAACACCCGTGAGAAATTGTACGTAGGTTATTTATCTACAGGAGATTGGAAGATTAGCACAATTCATCTTTATGTGGGTGCCTGCAACAGTTTACCGGTCGACGGTGCCGGTAATCTTGCTCCCGAAAATTTCCCCCATAAGGTTGAATTTACCTCGCTACAAAACTTTTATTATGTGGAAATTCCGCTCAGTTTGCTGCCCGAAGGATGTGTGTGCATTGCCGCTCATGCTGATGTAGTAAAAGTGGTTGGCGGCGAAATTGTACAAAGGGAAACCGCCTTTGGAGAAGGTACAACTGTAGGCAATAACTGGTTTATGAAATTTGATTATTGCATAGCCATTTGTGAACCGCCTGTTGAGGTATGCTATAAAGATGAAACCGCCTGGGCTGCAGGCACACGGTACGTAACAAAAGGCAATTGGGCAACCTATACTCCTTATGTTGCCAATACCACAGTGAATATTTATGCCGGTCAGAACTACCTGGTGGGAACTGCTACTTTTTCTGAAGTGGTGGATGGAAAAGTAACCATTACGCTAGCTGCGCTCAACGGAGCAAAGTTGCAGGATGTTGCCGAGTCGGTAAAAATACAGGGGTACGCAACACCGCCTCCCGCCAAAAACCCGGCTCCCGGTCAGTTTACTACCTATAAAGGAAATGCAACAACCATAACCGTCGATGCATACGCTTATTACGGACTCCATTTCGACGTACAGCGTGTGGTGGACTGCCCTGAGCTCTAGGATACATGGTAATAAGGCGGTACGGCTCCGCCTTATTGCTCAGTCAGCTCATAATTTGTGCTCCTGCCACCTTCCGATGTTTTGCCGCTCCTTTGGTCTTTTCGAGTACCTCATGATACTTTTTGTGTTCAACAAGTATCTGATCGCATAGTTATGCATCTTTTTTCCATGTCCTTTTTGGGTACAACCAAAACTGAAAAAGTACTTTTATTAAATCTATTCCTTCGTAGAAGAAATGATATTTAAATAATGATTACTTTTGTAGAAATAATGCATAAAATAACCCGAAAACAGGGGATGTTTTATCCTATGTTTTACCCAAAAATAATTATTGCTCATAACGTATTAAAGGTGAATCGCTTAAACCAGCACTAAGCATCTGAGTGTTAATCAGAGGGTCGTTGGTTTAAGTCCAACCTGAAGAGCGTGAAAAACGAGCCACACGGCTCGTTTTTTCTGTTTATGTGGTTGTAGTCTGATTTATCCCAGGACAAAGCGCTTTTTTAAACAATTCCTGCTGCTTGCTCGTTAAAACAGACACTTTGATCATGCATACCACATCATCGACAGAATAACAAAAGCTTGATTCAAATGAAAAAGGTATTAATTGCCTATCGGCTTAAGCCGGAAGGACTGCGTGCGCTCGAAGGGAAGTACGTAGTAACCCTCCCCGTAGAGAAGTCTTATTTCTCCAGAGAGGAGGTGCTCTCGATGATCTCCGATTTTGAGGTGCTTGTTCCCAATTTCAGTTTTTACACCGACAGGGAGATCATGGAACGCGGCACCCGGCTGGAGCTTATCTCTAACTGGGGTGTGGGCTTCAACAACATCGACGTGGAATATGCCACCCAAAAAGGAATTGTGGTCACCAACATACCCGATTCTACCCGCGAACCGACCGCCGAATTTGCCTTTGGCCTCCTCCTGGCTGCAGGGCGGCGCATCAGCTATTACGACCGCAAGCTGCGTACACCCGAAGGGGTGAGCTGGGGCATTTATGCCGAAAGTGGTCTCTCCGTTTACGGCAAGAAGCTGGGTATCATTGGCATGGGCCGTATAGGCCAGTCACTGGCACGCCGTGCCGTGGCTTCTGGCATGGAGATCATGTACCACAACCGGAACCGCTTAAACAAAGAGATTGAGGCACAATACAACGCGACCTATGTATCGCTGGAAACCTTGTTGCGCACTGCCGACTACATTTCGTTGAATGCGCCTTCCACTCCGGAGACCCGTCACCTGATTGGGGAGAAGGAACTGGCCATGATGAAGCCCACGGCGATTTTTATCAATACCGCACGGGGAGATATGGTCGACGAACGTGCCTTGGCGGAAGCGTTAAAAGAGAAGAAAATCTGGGCTGCCGCACTCGATGTATTCGAAAAAGAACCCCATATTTTGCCCGAGCTGCTCACACTCGACAATGTGATCCTGGCACCCCACGCGGCAACAAAGACAGTGGAAGACCGCATCAGCATGTCGGTAGAAATGTCCCGAAACATCGTGGGTTTCTATGAAGGCACCTTCCCCATATCGCGTGTGAACTAAATAACACCCTTTCCTCATGACTGCAGAGAACATCAAAAATCAACTTCTTGCTTTTGGCAATCCCTCAAAGGCAACGCATGCAACCTATTTCTTTAAAACAGGAAAAGGGCAATATGGCGAAGGAGACCGCTTTATCGGGTGCACCGTACCGGAATCACGGGGTGTGGCTAAAAAATTCATGCATACGCCACTGACTGAACTGGAGAAGCTTCTGGACGATGAAATGCACGAGTGCCGCCTCTGTGCGCTCTCCATCCTGGTAGCCCAATTTCACAAAGCCGATGAGACAAAGCAACGTGAGCTCGTTGATTTTTATCTTGCCCACACGCATCGGATTAATAATTGGGATCTGGTGGATCTCTCCTGCTACCATATTGTGGGAGCCTGGCTGAAAGACAAGGAGGAGCGTTCGCTACTCTATAGCCTGGCAAAGAGCGACTCGTTGTGGGAGCAACGCATCGCCATGGTATCCACCATGGCCTTCATCCGGAACAACGACTTTGCCGATACGTTGAAGTTGTGTGAATTGTTCCTCACACACAAGCACGACCTGATGCACAAAGCATGTGGCTGGATGCTCCGGGAAGCGGGCAAGCGCAACGAGGAAGTGCTCACCGCTTTCCTCGACAGCCACTACCCCGTGATGCCCCGGACCATGCTGCGGTATGCCATCGAACGTTTGTCGCCCGAGCAGAAAAGTAACTACATGAAGCGAACGGTATAAACAGCAATTCAGCATGATATACACACATACATTGTCCAATGGCCTGCGCCTCATTCACCGATCCTTTCCATCCGAGATATCCTATTGTGGAATCGTCGTGAATGCCGGTACACGAGATGAATACCCGGATGAATGGGGTATGGCGCATTTTGTGGAGCACATGCTCTTCAAAGGTACCACCAAGCGGAAAGCACACCATATTGCCAACCGCATGGAGCATGTGGGGGGCGACCTCAACGCGTACACCACCAAGGAGGAGACTTTCTTTTATGCCACCTTTCTGGAGGAATATTTCCCCCGGGCCACCGAGCTGCTGAGTGACATCCTCTTTCATTCAACCTTTTCGTCTCACCAGATTGACCGGGAGAGGGAGGTCATCCTCGAGGAGATCAGCTCTTATCACGACTCCCCCTCGGAGCTCGTCTACGACGATTTTGAAAATATGTTCTACCAGGGAAATGACATGGGACATTATATCCTGGGGGAGGAGGCCACACTCAACACCTTCGGCAAGGAATCCATCCTGCGTTTCATGAGGAGACAATATCACCCGTCTGAGATGGTTTTCTTCTCTTTTGGGAAAACCTCATTTGCAAAGGTCGTTCGCCAGGTGGAGAAATATTTTTCTCTCTCAGGCGATGAAACACCCCGCAAGGTACGAACTGCACCTTCGCCATCAGCTCCTTTTATGAAGGAAGTGCAGAAGAACACTTCCCAGACCCATGTGATGCTGGGTTATCCTGCCTTTTCGATTCATCATCCCCAAAAATATGCTTTATACCTGCTCAACAATATACTGGGAGGGGGAAGCCTGAACAGTCGCCTCAATAATTCCCTGCGCGAGAAACATGGCCTCGCTTACCTGGTGGAGTCGAATGCCATCCTTTATTCCGACTCGGGGCTGCTCTCTGTTTATTTTGCTTGTGACCAGAAGCAAAAGGATAAGTGTATTCGGCTGATTGGAAAGGAAATAGAGAAATTAAAATCGAAAGGACTCACGCCCATGCAGCTTTCTCTGGCCAAAAGACAATGGAAGGGTCAGCTGGGTATTGCGGCAGAGAACAACGAAAACAATGCCCTCGCCCTGGGCAAGCAGCTTTTACATTTCGAACGCTATACCCCCATTGAGGAACTTTTTACCCATATAGACCGCCTTACTTCGGCCCAGCTCAAAGAGGTGGCAAATGAAATTTTTGTGGATGCTCCTTCCGGCTTAATCTTTTTTTAAGTAGTGGGTTCCGGCAGTTTTGCACAGACCGGAATCCCATATTCCTTGTCGCGTTGCGTCGCATTCTTCGGGTCGGATTATTCATTCTCCCGGGGTAGTATCTTCCGGGTCTTCCGAACAAAAAAAGCACAGGACTGTTTTAATACAAGTTTTGGGTATCGAATGAACCAAAGCAACATTTCAAAAAACCAATGTAAAATTGATTGAATTATGAAAAAATTAAGATTGACTGTAGCAGTAATGATGCTGGCCATTGTAACATCAGTGAGCGCACAGGTGAATTTAGGTATAAAAGGCGGTGTGAACATGTCGAATCTTGTGTATGACGACGAGATAGATGACAACAATCCCAAAATAGGATTTAACGTGGGGTTGGCACTCGATTACGAGTTTGTGCCCAGTTCAGCCATTCAGACTGGTCTGTTTTTTTCGACCAAGGGCTTTAAAGCAGAAGATGCTTCACTCGATGTTGAATATACCGAGAACTTAATGTATCTGCAGCTCCCTGTACACTATGCCTACAAACTGGAAGTGACGCCGGGAACACGCATTGTTTTCCACGCAGGCCCTTATGCAGCCTTGGGCGTAGGTGGTAGCCGGAAAGCGAAAGTGGGAGATTTGTCGGGTGAATGGGACGTAGATAAAATCTTCGGTGACAGTGACGGTCAGTACAAGCCTTTTGATGCCGGTTTGGGACTGGGTGTAGGTGCTGAATTTGGTCCGGTTCTGTTGGATCTGGGCTGGGATATGGGCCTTGTCAACATCTCAAACAGGGATAACGGCGACGTGAAGAATCAAAATGCCTATCTTTCTGTAGGATATAAATTTTAAATAACATAGTTCTATTTGAAAAAGGCTGCCTGCATACCGCAAGGCAGTCTTTTTCAATTTATCCGAAATCAATAATGACACTCAACCATTTGCGCAATCTTACTTCTCACTTCGGGCGTACCGATGTGATGCCGGTTTTGTTTTTGGGCCATGGCAGTCCCATGAATGCCATTGAAGAGAATATGTTCGTGGCTTCATTTCGCGAGTTGGGACGCTCACTTCCTAAGCCGCAACTCATTCTTTGTGTCTCGGCTCATTGGGAAACAAAAGGGACATGGGTGACTGCGATGTCGTCACCCGAGACCATTCACGATTTTGGTGGCTTTCCGCGCCCGCTTTATGAAGTGCAATATCCTGCACCGGGCAGCCCGGAGTGGGCAAAAAAAACCAAAGAGATGATCACAAAGACCGTGGTGGGGCTCGATTATAACTGGGGCCTCGATCATGGTGCGTGGAGCGTGATCAAGCATCTCTACCCACAGGCCGACGTACCTGTGATTCAAATGAGCATCGACTATACCCAGTCCGCACAGCATCATTACGATCTGGCCAAAGAGATTCGTGAGCTTCGTCGGAAAGGCGTACTGATTGTCGGCAGCGGAAACATGGTACACAACCTGAGCATGGTCGATTTCAGGAGGCTTGGTGGTGATCCTTACGGCTACGACTGGGCCATTGAGGCAAATGAATTGATGAAATCTTATATGCTTGATGAGGATCATCAAAGCCTTATTCAATACAGAAAGCAGGGGCCGGCTTTTGAACTGGCCATTCCTACTCCCGAGCATTACTTGCCGCTTATTTATACCATGGGGCTCAAGGAGAAAACCGACAGCATCTCCTTTTTTAATGATGAACCGGTAGGTGGATCGCTTACAATGACCTCCGTGATTGTCAACGCTGGGTAGCGGACTCCTCTTTTTTTGTTATTTTTGTGAAAACAACAATGAATACACCCATGCGAAAAAACCTTTTATTTGCCCTTTTCCTTGTTTTGGCCTCTACAGGTTACGGTCAGACATCGTTGCAGAAGTTTTTCGGTCATCCTGCCCTGAAACACGCATCGGTAGGTGTTTCCATAGTGGATATGACGACAGGCAAACAGGTGGTGGAATATCAAGCCGACAAATCACTTACGCCCGCATCGGTGCTGAAATTGATTACCACAGCTACAGCCCTGGAGACATTGGGTGAGAATTATCGATACAAGACCGACATTGCGCTCGATGCCGATGATCCATCCCGCATCCTGGTCATCGGATCTGGAGATCCCACGCTGGCCAGCGAGGCTTTTTACGACAATCAGCAACTCTTTTTTATCACAACTGCCAATGCCCTGAAAAAAGTACTCCAGGCTGAGAAGGAATATTCACTCTATGTGGCAGATGATCTGTTCGGATACAATGGCATATCGCCCGAATGGACCTGGATCGATATGGGCAATTATTACGCCGCAGGGGCATATGGTGTCAGTGTGTTCGACAATAGTTACCGTCTTTTTTTTAACACTACCGACAGAAACAGTTGCCCGCGAATCCTCCGTATGGAACCGCAAATAAAGGGGCTTACTTTTCAGAATGAACTGACGTTGAACAATACGGGACGCGATAACGGTTATATTTACGGTGTGCCCTTCTCGACCGACAGGACGGTGAGAGGCAACATTCCTGCTGGAAGAACAGAATTCAGCATCAAGGGCGACATCCCCGATCCGGGTCTGATGCTGGGTGAAACACTGGCCACCTACCTGAAGCAGGCTGGAATAAAGATCGGAAAAGTGGAAACGGCCAGGGAGGATTATCTTGCAGCACACTGCGCTCCGGGAGCAAAACAACCTTACCGGGTAGGGCAGGTGCTCTGTTCGCATGTTTCACCACCTCTCAAGGATGTGATACGCGAGGTAAACACGGAAAGCAACAACCATTATGCCGAGCATCTGATCCGCACAATCGGAAGGAAAAGCAACAATGACATCTATGCCGATGCCCTGGAGGCGGGAATCACCTATGTCAACAAATATTGGAGCAACAGAGGCATCGATTCTACCTCACTGCAGCTTTACGACGGAAGCGGCCTGGCGCCCCAGAATGCAGTGAGTGCGCAGTTCCTTACGGAGCTGCTCGTATACATGCACCAGAGAAGTGCATCCTCATCTGCCTTTTTCAACTCACTACCCAAAGCTGGGCTGGAGGGTACACTGAAGAATTTTATGGGGAGTAGCCGCTACCGGGGAAAAATTGTCGCAAAAAGTGGCAGCATTGGCGGTGTACAGTGTTATGCAGGGTATCTGGTCGATGGCAACAAAAAATTGGCCTTTACCGTGATGGTGAATAAATTCAATGGCACCCGCCCGGAGGTGAGGGGTGCCATTGAACAATTCTTGCTCAAATTATTTCAGTAATAAAGATTTGAAGAAGACAAAAACAACATCTTCTACACGATCGACAACCTTATAAAAGCAGCTAAATTAAAAGCGATATAATAAAAAAGCCCGGCGAGTCCGGGCTTCTGTTTATGTTTTTAATTCTGATTGGTAGAGCTTCTCTAATTTCTTTTCTTGCTTATTAAGTTTGACCTGAGATACAAGTTTTTCCCGATTATTCACCTTTTCCTGTACCCCTTTCAACCATTGGTTCACATCAACTTTCCACATTCCGAAGTGAGCTACATCCCAGTTCCTTTTCTGTATCTGACTTAAAACACTTTGCACCTGGTCATCATTACCTGCACACAATGCTATTTCAAGTTTCGATTCTTGGAGTACTGCCTGCAAATATGAGTTAGGAGCGGCACTTAATGGCGGTGTTTTTGAGTGCTCATCTATAGCAGAAAATAGGCTTTTCAATGATACATCTCCTTCAAGAGGTATTGGCATTTGCTTTTTTGCAGCACTCAGTACGTCAGAAAAAAAGGTATCATGCTTTGCATAAGGTATGGAAAACTGTAACCCCTTTTTATTATAAAACTCCTTCAAAATTATTGGCGTGTCTAAACAAGTCTTAAGATTGTCTTTCCACAATGGATAACAAACAAAATGAGGCCTGTAATCCTCTGATCTGGGAAGTTTAACCAATTCAAGTCCTGTGATAATTGGCCCAACTATTTTGTAGTATTTGTGTGGTGCATAAACTGCTAACTGAGGAAAGGCATTCTGCCAATCCTCAGCTACTTTCTTTTTCATCTCCTTTATATTATCAGCCATTTATTACGGTCTAATTATTTGTATCGAATAACCAGGGAAGTTTCTTGAATACTTCAAGTATTGACCTGATCCCATAACTGCATTACCAAACTTATAATCAAATATGGTTCTGCTTCCGTGGTCAACAACATCAAGGAATCCTCGATTTCCTACTCCATTATTGAAATAGTGATTAAACTGTAATCCTCGGTTTCCATAAATACTCTGGTAACGACTCAGCAAGTTATTTGCATAAGTGTGCTTAGCTGTTCCGGCAAAACGTCCAGTTCCTCCAATTGCTGCTTCTGCCTTTGTTGCAGCACGAGAAACAAGCTGTGCATTTGAAAGTCCCCCCTTAGCGGCATTCATCCCAACCTCTTCACCTGCTTCCGCTACTTTAGCAGCGCGGCTTGCTCTTAAAGCTGATACTCCTTTGCCAATCCAAACACCAATTTTAGCAAATGCCATTTCTCCGCCTAAAATGGAGAGTCCCAAGTCCGTGATTGCCATTCCGGAGGCAACAACCGTATTTACACTGTATCCTCTACTCTTGTATTCTTCTACATTAAATTCACCTTTTTCAACAATCGTTCCTTTCGGATTGGTGCCATCAAAAATCCTATCCGTTTTATCGGTCGTTTTTATTCTGTCAATATGGTTTTTATCATGATTAACGACAAAATCATCATAGAACATACCATTGGGGTCGATGAAACGGATGGGGTTATTCCCACAATACGCATACGGTGAAATAGAATAATACTTCTCCGCCAACGGATCCACGGTGTGCCACCGTCCAATTGCCGCATCATAATGCCGTGCCCCGTAATCGAATAAATCAAGCCCGTGCATGCGGTCAAGTTCCTTGCCGTTGTACTTATACGGCTGGACGCCTCCCGCCGTGCTTTCGCCCATCAATCCACCAAAGGGATAGTAGTGGTTCACCTGCTCCACCGTGCCACTTTGATTGATAACCACCCGGTTATTGCCCTGATGGTCTTTCAGGTAATAATGATACGTAGGCGTTGTGCCTGCCAACATAATATACCCCTCTTCCGTCAGTATCTTGCTCACCGCCCCGTTCTCGTAAATCACGTTACCGCAATAGTCGGTCTTAAAGGTGGTGGATATTTGTGCGGGAGCAAGCGGAGTCATTACACTGGTCATGGGGATTACCACGCCTGCTATCGCCGTGAGGTGCGTTACGCTTAACTTCTGCCCGGCGGCATCGTACACGTAATTGGTGGTATTGCCGTTGGTGAACTGCAATCCGTCGGGCAAATTTAGCGAATTGTACGCAATATTCACTATCTTTTTGTTGTAATCCTTCTTCAGGTTGCCGTTGGCGTCGTAGGTATATTCCACGGCCACGTTGGCGCCGTCCATGAAATGGAAAGCGCCGGCATAGAGCGGCTAAACAAGGATTTCCGCCGAGTGCTGAAGATGCGTGGAGCCATGCCCAATGAAGACTCTGTTTTGGTGCTCATGGGAAAAGTGGCGATGGACAATGATGCTTATAACAGGGAGTTACCCGGAATAGACAAGGATGAATCATTGTTTACCAGGGAGCAGGAAATGTTTTTCTCTAATCCATGACAAAGATCTTTAATTCCTCTTACTTGCACAAGGACAAGCAAGTTACAGGCTACGCCGGTAATCCTTGTTCAAGTATCGGAATTAAAAAATACAGGTCAAGGATTAGGTGAAAAAGAAAAAAGAATAATTTTGTTTCAAGGCTGATAAAGAATCCAGACTAGAGACACTCTATATGCAACACTACCGTTTTAACAGAATGTTGCTATTCTTTAACTCTTATAACCAAAGATAAAAAACAGCAGGACTTTTTTAGTTTCCTGCCGTTTTCTATCCTTACATAAATTTACTTCTGATTAATAAATCCTCGTGTCGGGAATAACCCCGTAAATGCGGTGTTATTATTTGATAAATTATTCAATGGGCTCTGCCTTGATTGGACTCTCTCCAATATTGTAATCAATGTAAAATACCGATTGCAAAAAATCTTCAATAAAAATTTCAAAGTATGGTTGCTTTAAAATATAGGTATTAGCTCCTGCTACAATAGTTTGCTCAAAAAAAGTTGTATCCTCTTTATTGATTGGTTTCACAACAAAATTTACCTGATTAATTTTTGTGTTATTCCACCTGTCTGTTATATAAAATTTGTTATTTTCAGCAGGATTGAAAACAAAACTAACTGAACTTGTTTCAGATTTATAAACTTTGACGAAATCACTGTTTTCCGAAAACGAAAAAACACTATCTTTACTGAAAAGCACGTACCCATATTTATTAAATGGAGGTTTATAGACTTTTATATATGTTTCTATCTGTGGAAAATAATAAGTTCTATTCTTTTCCTTATTTGCAGAAATATACAGATATATAAAAAATACAGCTAAAACCAATAATGGAATTAGTAGAAAAAACGTCAATTTTTTCATGTTTACCTCCTATTTTGTAATCCAGTTCCAAAGACTTTTTAACAGGTTATTCATTTTTTGGGTAGGCGTATTGTTCATTATGTTACTACCTATTCGCCAACCGTAATACTCTGCATTTCTTGTTGATATACTTTCTATACTTGGTTCTCCTTTGACTTTTGATTGAAAGGCATCGAATGCAATGACATATTATCGCATTTTTAAATGAACAAAGAGGATAGTATGAACATTGATGCTTTAAAACCCAAAGCTCAGTAAGTGACGGGCTAACTATTTTATTCATTTTTCACGTATTCAGAAATAATCAATTTGTCAATTCTGATTGGAGGAATAATATTTCTTTTTTTCGATATTTCTTTTTCTGAATCAAGGTGATAACTTCTATTCATCAATTTACCCAAATAAAAAGAGTTCTCCACATATTCAAAATAAAAATCTCTTCCATAAAAGTCATTTCCGCCTCCCCAATTCACTGATAACTTGAATCCATTGTTAATTTCTTCAATTGTGTCAACAGAAAAGTTCTTGACATCAAAATCTGCAATTGGTAATGAGATATCAGCCACAATAATATCGTCATTTATTAAACGTATTTTGTCTTCTAAACTTTCCGAGGAACTTAAGTATAATACTTTATAATCACTATCAGGGATGTTTTTCAAACTCAAAAAAAACAGTGTGTCCAATACTTTTTGAGAAGTATACTTCGTGGATTCTGTAACCTTTCTATCTGACTGACCTTGGCAGGATACCGAGAACAATAAAAGGATCATTGTAATAATTTTCATAACATTGCTATTTTATTTTTTTCCAAAAAATTGAATGACCAAACGACCCTGTTGCTTCTATTCCATATTTTCTATTATAACCTGTTTTGTAATTAAAACTCCCATTTGGCCAATTAGATTTATCTTGGAAAACTGAAGCTGGAATGTTATAGTAATTTTCGTAATATTTGACCCTTCCTTTTGGATATTTGTCTTGTGCTCCACTCAAGTAAGAATTGTAAATGTCTTCAGAAATTGAAATGTGGTTATATTGTCTAAATTTAGCGTGTGGACTACCTTTATACGGAGAGTTTAATCCCCAAGCAAGAAAGTCAGTACCATCCCATAATGTTGAGTGTCCAGTTGGGTCTGTTCCTCCAGTTAAAACATTCAATACGCCTGCTCTTGCAGAATTTGCTTCCGCACTATTGTTAAAGGTACTTAGCGGAACCTTAACGTTATTGGGAGCAGAGGAATATCCTGACATAAGCTTACTGTAAAGACTAATCCCTGATTCATCGGCTGCGTTGTTTGCTGTGTGAGCTAGCCAAATGTTTTCATTTCTATCAGCAGTTCCAGCCTCATATTTTATTATAGCAGAAATTGTTTGAAATTCTGTATGGGTGATAGCCAATTCCTGTGCATTTGAGAATGAACCATCTTTATTTTTGCCCTCAGCAATGTATACTTTATTATCATCTATGTCATCATTACCTATCCACATGCCATTCTTTTTATAATAATCACCATAATTCATGCCATTCAAGTCAACAAATCTTATAGGGTTATTACCAGAAAAGTGGTATAGTGATAGTGAAGAATAGCTTTCCGCCAACGGATCCACCGTCCACCATCGTCCGATAGCCGCATCATAATGCCTTGCCCCGTAATCGAATAAATCCAGCCCGTGCATGCGATCCAACTCCTTGCCGTTGTACTTGTACGGCTGGACGCCTCCCGCCGTGCTTTCACCCATCAAACCCCCAAAGGGATAGTAGTGGTTCACCTGTTCCACCGTGCCGCTTTGGTTGATAACCACCCGGTTGTTGCCCTGATGATCTTTCAGGTGATAATGATACGTAGGCGTTGTGCCTGCCAACGTAATATACCCCTCTTCCGTCAGT
>ENA-UOOR01003614-UOOR01003614.1-fermentation-metagenome-genome-assembly--contig:-NODE-3614-length-13397-cov-8.150127_pt1 | contig 13397 bp, 13 predicted proteins | sample MGYA00245780_ERZ724029 | MGnify/ENA primary metagenome ERZ724029 (study PRJEB28704, sample SAMN03018315) | fermentation metagenome | biome: anthropogenic terrestrial biome; feature: soil; material... | reverse complement strand
TAAGTATATAATAACACTTCTGATATGGAATCAATTTTATCTTCAATCTCATCACTATATACAACAACGTATTCCTTGTGATGTTCATGAACATGTTCACTTGGCTTTTTCTGATTATCCATATGATGATGTTCTAAATTATTATCATTTGGCTTATCTTTATGATGGGATACCGCATGCATAAGAATGTCTAACCCTGTTTTCTTTCTGGCGGATACTGGAATAACCGGGATTCCAAGCATTTCCGGAAGCCTGTGAAGGTCTATCTCCATTCCTCTTTCTTCAACTATATCCATCATGTTTAAAGCTAAAATTACTGGTTTTCCCAATTCAATTAATTGCAAGGTTAGATAAAGGTTTCTTTCTAAACTAGAGGCATCTGCAACATTAATGATAACGTCTACATCATCCTCTAATATATATTGTCTTGATAGCTTTTCTTCTAATGTATAGGAGGTCAGGCTATAGATACCAGGTAAATCCACTAACTTAAATCGTTCATTATGGAATCTCATGGCACCTTCTTTTTTCTCAACTGTTACACCAGGCCAGTTAGCTACTTTTAGCTTAGCACCCGTATATGCATTAAAAAGTGTTGTTTTACCGCAGTTCGGATTGCCTACAAATCCAACATGAAGTTCTTCTCCCATTTAAGCAATCGCCTCCTCAATAAATATCGCATCTGCTATCTTTTTCCCAATAGCTAAGCGGGTACCTCGTACTTTAAATACAATTGCTCCATTATGATTCTGATTGAGCAATTCTACTTTTGTTCCATTAATTAACCCTAATGCTTCCAATCTTTGCTTAGTGGCCTTTTCTAGCTTTAAATTTTTTACAATATAAAACTGGCCAACATTGCCTTGACTAAGGGTCATACTTATCACCTTCCCATTAATTTATAATTGATAATAACTCTCATTTGCTTTATCTTATTATACAACGGGATAAATAAAATGTCAATTAGAGATGAAAAATGTTTGGTGCCACTGAATATTTTCCACTATTATACATTTCGTTGTATATTGGGGTAATATAAAAGCACCCCGGAGGGTGCTTTATATTAGATAGTTTCAGTTGAGTTTATATATTTTTCCATTGATAATTGTTTCATTCTTTCTTTAAAGCAAGGTGCCCTTATATTTTGTATATTGACTATTTCCTTGGTTTTAATAAAATTACATCTTGCCCCCTAATTATCAGATGACTGTATTTTATTTTTACTATTAACCTTCTCGTGTATTTTCAAATCAACTTCCTCAACACCTAAAATCTTGCAAGTTCTTTGATAAATGTCATAAGCTTCATAGGTTACTACCAATGCATCTTCATATGAAGGTTCATAAAAGTTCTCACCAGGGTATCTTACATCAAAATAATATGAACTTATCTGAAAAATTTTACTTGTGTCATTTTTAAAGTTGGATACACAATCATTAACTTCTTTGATTAACTTTTTAAGATTATGTGTTTTTAATATAGTAGAATCAATGCCAATAGCTTTAACCTCTAGTATAGCTTTTAGAAATTTTTCTACAGCTTGTACGCCAAGAGAACATACTTGATTATACTCGTTTTCTTCATACCCATGCAGGCTAAACCTTAAATCACTTAATCCAAGTTCTAAGTAACTATTCATTACATTCACCACTTTCCCAAATTATTATCCCATCTCTGTGAATAAAATCAGTAAATTTATTTTCTTTTCTAGCTAGCTCTTCTTCTGTATAAATAACTATATCTACATCTATTTTATCTAATGGGTCTGTCCCATACAAAAGTGTTCTTTCTTTTACATCATTTAACTTCTTATTAGTTATATACATTAAGTCTATATCACTGCCAAGTTTTATTTCATTCCTAGCACAACTTCCAAATAAGATAATTTTAGTTAAATAATTCAGATTTAAATTTAATGCATTAGTGACCGTCTCTTTAATAATACTCTTGTAAATAACATTTAGTTCTAATGATTCCAGCGATTTTCTAGTCATCAATTACACTCCTTTTAAACAAAAAATCTGTATGCACCCAATTTGCCAAGAAAAATGCATAAAGCTAACGTTACCATCTGACTCTTACTGCTTATATCATTATCCTCAATATGCATATCATCATCCCTATCATTATTATCTTTATAATAACGTTAATATATGGTAAAATCAAGTATATTAAATAAATCAATTCGTATAACCCACTGATTTCAATATATTTCATTAAATCCGCTATGTTTATTTTGCTAATTAATAATCAAAAATCACCGAATCAATCATAAAATATTTATCAAAGCCCAATATAATTTCACTATTTAACGAAGATGTAAGAGAATTTTTGGACACAAGTAACATTCGCTATATGCCAGACATCTCTTTTGGTATTTAATAACGATATTGCTTTCAAAACTAATCTCATTAGAGCGCATCTTGTAATATAATGCGTTCTTTTTTTGCGCAAACAATCCCCAAACAGTTACCATAGCATGAAAAAGGCACCCATTTCAGAGTGCCTTAACTTTGTCTTAAACCGCTGTACCAATTGAATCTACTATATTTCTTTTAAAAGCTGCCAACGGGAATCGAACCCGTGACCTCCACCTTACCAAGGTGACGCTCTACCGACTGAGCCATGGCAGCATCTAAATATAAAATTGAACAAACTAACACATTATTACAAAGGTAACGCTCTGCTGGCTGAACTAAGAAAGCATTTATTCACCTACTAATTATAAAATCAATATGATAAATATGTTAGTTCTATTACAATTTCTTTAGTAACTTGTTTAACTTTGCTTTTATTCGCTGCAATGCGTTATCTATGGATTTGGGTTCTTTCTGCAATTTATCTGCTATTTGTAAATAAGAATAGTCTTGCAGATATAAATCTAACACGTCTTTTTCAAATCCACTTAAGTGCCTTACGAGTTCATATTCTAACATACTTGTACTCTCTTTGTCAATAACTAATTCTTCCGGATTAGAACCTTTATTTTCATACATTAAATCTACCAAAGAAGCTTTTTCATCTGTATCCGTATTCTCAATATAAGCAGGGGTGTCCAGGGATACATATGTATTAAGGGGAAGGTTCTTTTTACGATTAGAAGCTTTAATGGCACTGAATATTTGCCTGGATATACACAAATCTGCAAAGCTAAAAAACAAGCTATCCATCTCAGGATTATAATCTCGGATGGCTTTATAAAGACCAATCATACCCTCTTGTATTAAGTCGTCTTTGTCCCCACCAATGAGATATAAGGCTTTTGCTTTTTTACGTACCAGGTTTTTATATCGGTTTAACATGTAATCCATAGCATCAGGATTGTTATTATGGATTAAGGTGATAATATCCTCATCCGATAACTTATCATATTTTTCTTCAAGCATATTAACACCTCCAGATTACTTTTGGCTATATTTTTAACATTTTAGAAATCTTTTATTTATATATTTTATTAGGCAAATGGTTTGTCTTTCTACTTTATACCTATATTATGAAGGTTTCTTTTCTTATATTATGAAGGGTTCTTTACTCACTATTCGTTTTCCATACGGGCTTTCTTTGCATTTTCACGTTCAACTTTGGAATACACGCATCCACAATAGTCCTGACGATATAGGTTATACTCCTTAGATAGTTCTGTAGAACGTTTATAACCATTCTTTTTCTTAAAATCTGAGAATAAATAGGCAGTATGGTATTTCTCCGATAATGCTTCCCCTATTTCGTTTAACTTTGCTGCATTTTTTAATGGGCTTATGGATAATGTAGTTGTAAAGTAATCAAAGCCTAGTTCTTTCGCCAACTTAGCAGTTTCTTCCAAACGTAATTCATAACATTTAAAGCAACGTTCTCCACCTTCCGGAGCCTTTTCCAGACCTTTTGCCAATTGATAAAAGCGGTCTGGTTCATACTTACCCTGCAAGAATTTAATTGGGTTCTTTGCAGGTAATTGGCTAATTAACCGTTGCTGCTCTTCCATACGTCTTTCATATTCTTCCCCAAAGGTAATGTTAGGGTTATAAAAATATATGGTTATATGGAAAAATTGAGACAAATATTCCAGAACATAACTGCTGCAAGGTGCACAACAACTATGAAGCAACAGTGTTGGCGTTTTACCTTCCCTGGTATTACATTCTATCAAAGCATCCAATTCTTTCTGATAATTTCTTTGATTCATTTATTTTCCTCACTTTCTACTGAGAAAAGGTTCTAAATAGGCTGAACTGTAATCTAAATAAGTTTTTTTATAAAATTTTATTAGGATATGACTTGATTTTCATTAAGTAATATTATATTATATTAGTACTGTGAAAATCAACTGATATTTCATGGACAAATCGAGGCGTGGCTCAGTTTGGCTAGAGCGCTGTCTTAGGGAGGCAGAGGTCGCAAGTTCAAATCTTGTCGCCTCGATTTTCTTTATTTCAAAAGATTAACAAATAGGGGCTCCAGTACAGATTTGAACTCGTTCAAATCTTGCCGCCTCGATTTTCTTTTTTTCAAAAGATTAACAAACAGGGGCTCCAAAACAGATTTGAACTCGTTCAAATCTTGTCGCCTCGATTTTCTTTATTTTAAAAGATTAACAAATAGGGGCTCCAAAGCAGATTTGAACTCGTTCAAATCTTGCCGCCTCAATTTTCTTTTTTCAAAAGATTAACAAGTAGGGGCTCCAATGCAGATTTGAACTCGTCCAAATCTTGTCGCCTCGATTTTCTTTTTAATGTTTGTCGTGCTGATTGTACAAGGGTTCGTCCCAAGTAAGAAGGCGATGTATGAATAGTGAATTTTCATCAATAGTGATATGACTGTTGATTTCTATCCTTGCGTCTTCTTGACTGTAAGGATTTTTTTTATTTATAAAATTAATTTGAGTGTGAAAAGTCTTACACTCAATCCAAAATTCAATGCTAATAAAACAAAATTATGGGTAATCAATATATTAGGTTAAAAATATTTAAGTTAATTACTTTTTAGCAATCATAATCGATTATTTTCATTACTTTATAAGGAAGTGCAGATATGAAAAATCATATGAAATCAATTTCAGTTATTGCTATAATACTTGCCTTATGGTTTTTATTTTCGTCTTTAAATATATGGAGTGCTTATGTGCTGCCAAGTCCGTATAAAGTATTTGATACCTTTATTAAAATGTGTAAATCCGGAGAAATATTTACGCATATATGGGACAGTTTATTAAGAGTTATCATCGGTTTTTCAATCGCATTTGTTCTGGCATTTTCTTTGGGAGTGCTATCTAGCATTAAGCCTAATTCTGCCCCTTACTATAACCATATTGTTGAATTTATTCGAAATGTTCCACCATTAAGTTTAATTCCCCTGCTAATTCTTTGGTTTGGAATTGGTGAAACATCAAAAATAATCGTTATTGTTTTGACTTCCTTTTTCCCTATGTTTTTAAATACAAAAAAGGGGCTGGTTTCTTGTGATATTAAACTGCTGGAAGTTGGTGATTCCTTTGGCTTTTCCACCAGCCGCAAGTTCTTTCATATTATGCTGCCAAATGCCATTCCTGATATTCTGGTAGGTATGCGTACTGGTCTTGGATATAGCTGGCGTTCTATTATTGGGGCTGAAATGATTGCTGCCTCCAGTGGTCTTGGTTATTTTATATTAGATGCCCAGCAAATGGCTCGCTCTGATAAAGTAATTGTTGGCATTATCGTAATCGGAACTGTTGGCTATTGTTGCGATAAATTATTTTCATATGGCATAAAGAAAATTTCTCATGGAGGTGTTGGCGATAGCTGGAGTTAAAATAGAACATTTAAGTAAAAGCTATACTGTTTCAGGTAAAATACTTCCAGTTATAGATGATATAAGTCTTACCATTGATGAGGGAAGTATTACTATTATTATTGGGAAAAGCGGTTGCGGCAAAACAACTTTTTTAAAATTACTTCACGGTTTGGAACAGCCTAATTGCGGCAATATCCTGTTACCTAAAGAATCCAAATTAGGAATGGTATTTCAAGAAGACCGGCTTATGCCATGGCTTAATACCTGGGATAATGTTACGTTTAGCCTGAAGAAAAAGGATATAAATAAAACTTTGGTAGAAGATACTATTAAACTTGTTGGATTAAATGGGTTTGAAAATGCTTATCCTGCTCAATTATCCGGTGGCATGCGCCAGCGTGCTGCACTTGCCAGAGCATTGATTTATAATCCGTCCTTGTTATTAATGGATGAACCCTTTGCTTCCCTGGATTATTTCACAAGAGAGAATTTACAAAATGAAATCATACGAATTCATAAGTCCAATGGAATTGGGATTGTATTTGTCACTCATAATATTGATGAAGCTTTAAAATTAGGTCAGAGAATTATTGTGTTTGAGGCAGGTAAAGTAAAAGCAGATTATGATTTATCAGGTTATACTTATGTTAGAGATATTCTTTCAAAACCCCTAATTGAGATGAAGAAAGACATATTAAATATAATGAAAGATGTTTCCTCTAATAGGGAAAACATCTAAATCAATCGTATTATAATACGAAAGGTAAGAAAGGTGGAACATTATGAAAAAACTATTTACTCTATTTACTGTAATCGTGCTTAGTTTTTCTTTAGTCGGATGTACTGGTAAAACAAATAATGAGCCTAAAGATGATAAAGCCACAGAAACTCCTGGAGAAGCAAATACAGGTACTTCCAATGATGCTTCTAAAGAAGCTCAATCCGGAGAAAAAGCCGCAAATAACTTTACTGTGAAGGATATCGCTGTAACTTATGTAAAATCTCCTTTAAACGTGCCTTCCATTGTGGAACGTAATAAAGAATTCTTAAGCAAAGGCTTTAGTGAATATAATCTTCCCGTGGTTTATTCTGATTTAACAACAGGTCCTGAACAAACACAAGCATTAGCCTCTGGTGATATACAGTTTTTAAATGCGGTAGGTGCTACCTCCGTTATTCTATCTGCTTCCAATGGCGCTGATATTAAAATCATTAGTATGTATAGCAGATCTCCAAAAGCTTTTGTTATGTTTTCAAAAGATGATACCATCGATTCTCCGAAAAAATTAAAAGGTTTAACTGTTGCAGGACCAAAGGGAACTATTTTACATGAACTATTAATATCTTACCTGAATACTGCAGGTTTAAGTGAAAGCGATATTAACTTTGTATCTATGGATATTCCCAGCTCCCAGGCTGCTCTATTAGGTGGCAGTGTTGACGTTGCCTTAGCTGCAGGACCTACCGCTTACAATATGAAAAAGGATGGTTGCCATGTGGTTACAGATGGTACCGACCTCGTTGATGCAACAATTGTCGTAGCTACCAGCAATGACTTTTATAAAAAGAATCCTGCATTGGTTAAGAGATTCTTAGAAGTTCAAAAACAAACTCGTGAATATATGGATGAACATTATGATGAAATCGTAAATATTACAGCAGCTGAAACTGATTTACCTACAGATGCTGTAAAAGAGATGTATGACATGTATGACTTTGATATGGAAATCAGAGATACAGATATAGCTTCCATGAAGAAAACTACTCAGTTTATGCTAGATAATGGCATGATTGAAAATGATGTTGATATTGGTTCATTAATATTAGATGTAAAGTAATTCTAAGTCTAAGAAATCTTCTTAAACAAAAAAGCAAGGGGCTACTGCAAAAATAAAAAGTTTGTCATTCTGAGTCCTCAAAAATTCGTCATACCAAAACCTGTCATTGCTATGAAAAAGTGTCATTCTGAGCGTAGCGAAGAATCCCTTTCGTTCATAGTGGTGCTGTTAAGCGTGATAATTCTGAGGGCTAAGCCCGAAGAATCTCATTTTAAAGCGAGATTCTTCATGCTTATAATTCAGCTTTGCCGAATTTGCCCTCAGGATTATAATGCTAAATAGCACACAATGAATGAAAAGGATTCTTCGCAAATTCAACTTCGTTGAATTTTTGCTCAGAATGACACGCTTTCATTGCAATGACATTTTTGCAACAGCCCCTTACTTTTTCCAGCGTTGAACTGACAAAAAAAGGAATCCTTAATTTTTATCATCCAGCCTCATCTTTTCCAGTAGTTCTGCCATTTCAGGAGATAGATTATCCATAAGGCTATTTCTGCTCCTATCCTTCTTTTTATGATAAGCTTCTTTGATTTCTCTATTAGCTGCATCGATATCTCTTTTTAATTCCATGGCACTCATTCTCGCAGCACCTCCGGCTAGGATAATCGTTTGCTCGGTAGCATCTGAAGTAGCTACACGTATTTGATAATCTTTTCCCATTTGCCAGGATACTGCTTCGATAAACTGGTCTGCAGTTTGAGCTTCCTTTGTGTATACAATATCAATATTATTGTAATGGATTACACTGCCAGGATTACCTTTCGACTTATAACCATCAAATACTAAAATCACCTCGTTTTTTCGAAATCCTTGGTAATTGCATAGAATATCAGCAAGCTTTACCCTTGCTGATTCTAAGTTGTATTTGGAGATTTCTCGTAATTCAGGCCACGCAAATATTATATTATATCCATCCACTAAAAGAAATTCCTTCGCCAATATGAAACCATCCTTTGTTAGATAAAGTAAATAAATATAATTTTCTTTATCTACTTATTCAATCTTTATTAATTTAGTCTTTATTTACTTAGCCTCTACTTACTCAATCTTTATTGCTCAGTCTATCTACTTAGACTTTATTTACTTAGCCCCTAATTAGTCAGTCTTTATTTACTCAATCTTTATTTGCTCAGTCTATTTACCTAGACTTTATTTACTTAGCCTCTAATTACTCAGCCTTTATTTACTCAATCTTTATTTACTCAGTCTCTACTTACTTAGTCTTTGTCTTACAATTTCATATGATAAGATACCCATAGCCACAGAAGCATTGAGGGAATCTATATTGCCAAACATAGGAATCTTTGCTGCAAAATCGCATTTTTCCTTTATTAATCTTCCTACTCCTTCGCCTTCACTTCCGATTACTAATCCAATTGGTCCACGTAAGTCAAGGTTGTACATAGTTTCTCCATTCATGTCTGCACAGACAAACCATAGTCCTTTTTCCTTCAGTTCCTCCATAGTTGAAACCAGGTTGGTTACTTTCGCTACAGGAGTATAATTAATAGCACCTGCTGAAGTCTTTGCTACTGTTGCTGTTAATCCTACTGCTCTCCTTTTTGGAATGATGATTCCATGAGCACCTGCCTGATTAGCAGTACGTAAGATAGCGCCTAAATTATGAGGATCTTCTATGCCATCTAGGAGTATTAGAAATGGTGGTTCCCCCTTTTCTTCTGCTGCCTTTAGCATGTCTTCTACTTCCGCATATTCATATGCTGCTGCAAATGCAATGACACCTTGATGTTTACCAGTTTGTGATAACTGGTCCAGTCTTTCCTTTTTTACAAAGGTAATAAGGGTGTCACCTTTTTCAGCTTCCCTAATGATAGATTTAATCGGTCCATCCTGGCATCCATCTAATATAAATAATTTGTCTATAGTTTTTCCAGATCGAAAGGCTTCCAATACTGCATTGCGACCTTCTATGGTAAATTCTTCGTATCCCATTAATTTTAGTTCCTTTCGTATCTCATTAATTTTAGTTTCCTTCATGGCTATTGATTCAGCCCTAACTTTATCAATTCCAGAATTCTTGCAAATTGATTGGTCAGATATAAATATCCTATCAATGCCTCTAATCCAGTTGCAATTCTATATTCAGTAACGCTTGCATTCTTAGCAGTAGTAAAGGATTTGGCATTTCGTCCCCTTTTATATACTCCTAATTCTTCTTCTGTTAGTCTTTCTTCTATCTTATGAAAAAGCTCCATTTGGGCAGGGGCTTTTACCAAACTGCTTACTTTTTTGTGCAATTTATTAACTGGTGCATTGCCTTTTTCAACAATTATGGTTCGTATAATCAGGTCATAAACAACGTCCCCAATAAATGCCAGTGTTAATGGAGAATAGGTTCTGATATCTGTTTCCGGCAAGTTCATGTAAGATTTGATGAAGTTTATGATATCACAGTTATCTTGAGGTAATACCGTCTGGATAGTGCTCTGATTAATAATATCCTCATTCTGTGACGAGCTGTTATTCTGTGATATGCTGTCATTCTGAGCTATGCTGTCATTCTGAGCTATGTTGTCATTCTGAGCTATGCTGTCATTCTGAGCTATGCTGTCATTCTGAGCCTCTGGCGAAGAATCTAATACAGATTCTTCACTTCGTTCAGAATGACAAGGCAAATTTTGTTTGTTATTTTCTAACCCTTGTTTGTTATTGTTTAACCCTTGTTTGTTATTCTCTAACTCTTGTTTGTTTAACTCTCGTTTGTTACTGTCTAACTCTTGTTTGTTATTGTTTAACCCTTGTTTGTTACTTTCTAACTCCTTCTCCATCTTACTCCTTCTCTTGTATCTTCAAGGATAATGCCTTTCTCTAACAAAAGATTTCTAATTTCATCAGCCCTTGCAAAATTTTTATTCTTTCTGGCATCCTGTCTTTCCTGAATTAATTGATCAATTGTTTCATCTAATAATTCTTCTTCTTTTTTAGCTTTGATTCCTAGAATATCGCATAATTTAACGATACGGTCTAAGACTTTGCTAATGAATTCTTTGGAATTATCAGAAGATGCTTTGGAATTTGCCACTTTAACTATCTCAAAGATGGCTGCAATTGCATCTGCTGTATTAAAGTCATCATCCATTGCAGCTTCATATTTCATAGTTAATTCCTGAATGTCTGCCATAATGGATTGTTCTTCTGCTGTCATTTCTTTATCATTTGCTGCTTCTAACAGATGTTCCAGGTTATAAGTAGCGGTTGTAATACGTTCCAAGCTGTTTTTAGCGGCTTCCATTAAATCTCTGCTAAAGTTAACAGGGGTTCTGTAATGAGCATTTAACATAAAGAAGCGTAATACTTGTAATGGATATTGCTCACTAATTTCCCTAACCGTAAAGAAATTACCTTCGGATTTAGACATTTTCTTGTTATCAATATTTAAGAAACCATTGTGCATCCAGTATCTGGCAAACTTTTTATCATTGCAGCATTCGCTTTGTGCGATTTCATTTTCATGGTGTGGGAAAATTAAATCTTCTCCACCTGCATGAATATCGATTTGTTCTCCCAGGTATTTGTTACTCATAACGGAGCACTCAATATGCCAGCCAGGTCTTCCGTCACCCCATGGGGATGGCCAGGAGGGTTCTCCTTCTTTCTTAGGTTTCCATAGTACGAAATCCATAGGGTCATCTTTTTCTTCGCTTACGGCAATTCTGCTTCCAGCTTCTAAGTCATCGATGTTTTTCTTAGATAATTTACCATATTCCTTAAAACTCCTTGTTTTAAAATACACAGTACCATTTTTCTCATAGGCATGACCTTTTTCAATTAATTTAGAAATCATATCTATCATGCCATCTATTTCTTCTGTTGCCTTAGGATTATGGGTAGCCGGTTTTACGTTAAGGCCTTCCGTATCCTTTTTGAATTCCTTAATGTAACGCTCTGATATTTCACTGGTTGAAACACCTTCTTCAATTGCCTTCTTGATAATCTTATCGTCTACGTCCGTAAAGTTAGTTACAAAATTTACATCATATCCTTTATATTCAAAATATCTTCTTACTGTATCAAATACAATAATCGGTCTTGCATTTCCTATATGAATATAATTATATACGGTTGGACCGCATACATACATACGAACCTTTCCTTCTTCGATAGGTACAAACTCTTCTTTTTTCTTTGTAAGTGTATTGTATATCTTCATGATTCACCTCTTCTCAGACATTCCTATGTCCTGTCCTTTCGTTTTTTTCTACAATATTTAAAGCAAATACTATCTAAATTTAATTGTACATTAAGTGTTTTCTTTTTTATAGCAAAATTTAAAATATTTCCCGTTTGATTTTATATCTAGGTATTTTTAGTTTACTTATTATTTAGTTTTTGTTCCAGCATTTTTACCCTTTTTGATAATTTCTGCACTTCTTCCATTAATTTTACATTATCAGTTTGTAATCTGGAAATATCATTAAATACAGGGTCAGGCAAATGAATCTGATCCATATCTTCTCTTGGAATCTTCACATTATCTCGTTTTACCACTCTTCCCGGAACACCAACTACAGTGGAATTAGGTGGAACTTCAGATAAAACTACGGAACCGGCACCTATTTTGGAATTTTCTCCAACGGTAAAGGAACCTAATATTTTTGCTCCTGCGCTAATCATAACGTTATTCCCTATGGTAGGATGTCGTTTTCCACATTCTTTTCCTGTACCACCTAAGGTTACACCTTGATATAAAGTTACATTATCACCAACTATGGCAGTTTCTCCTATAATTACTCCATTGCCATGGTCAATAAATAGTCCTTTGCCAATGGTAGCACCAGGATGAATCTCAATACCGGTTTTTCGGACTGTCCTCTGAGAATACCATCTAGCTAAAAAATAGTGTTTTTTTAAATATAGTTTATGTGCAATGCGGTATCTTATTATAGCTTTAAAACTTGGATATAAAAATACTTCTAAAGGAGTTTTTATTGCAGGATCACGTTCTTCTATGATTTGCATTTCTTCTTTAATATATCTTATAAATCCCATTATTTCAACCTCCATTCTTAATCAATCAAAAAAAACTTCGTCTCAAACAAGAGACGAAGTTAATCCGCGGTTCCACTCTATTTTATACAGAACGTGTTGTTCCATATAATCTTTCAACAGGTAACGGCTGCCCCGGACTAGGCTACTTAGTTCACCTAATCAGCTCCCAGATGCACTTCATTTATATTCTAGCTAAGAATGCTTTCAGCCGGTGACATTCTTTCTCTGTTGCTTTCCTACAAACTACTCTTCTGCTCTACGCTTTTCTTTTATAAATTAATTTAATTTATATTATTAATTTATTTATATTATTTTATTTCATATTGTATGCAAAGTATCGCAATTTGTCAACATATCTACACTATTTTTATTTGGTTCATGTATCATCCTGAAACATATATTTATTTTTTCTACTTTATATTACACAACATCATTGATAAATACATTGTTATATTTATTAATTTTATCTAATTTTTCTAAAACTTTCTTGCTATGGATAGAAGATAGTACCTCACTGCCTTGCTTTTCAAGCTGTGATTGATTCCGGCTTATATCCTTGTCCTGCCATGATAGTATCTCGCCGTCTTGCTTTCTAAACTCATCCATATTCAATCTGCCAAAGAATAATCTAGTCACATCTGCAATATTTAATGTAATTTCAGGTTCTTCCGTGGTTGTTGTTACATGACAGCCTTCTTTATTAAAATTCAATTGATAGATACCATTATTCTCTTGTATAATATCATCCACCACTTTCATAATAATATACATTTCCTC
>ENA-UOOR01003613-UOOR01003613.1-fermentation-metagenome-genome-assembly--contig:-NODE-3613-length-13399-cov-10.585432_pt1 | contig 13399 bp, 11 predicted proteins | sample MGYA00245780_ERZ724029 | MGnify/ENA primary metagenome ERZ724029 (study PRJEB28704, sample SAMN03018315) | fermentation metagenome | biome: anthropogenic terrestrial biome; feature: soil... | reverse complement strand
AATTACAATCCATCTGAGAATGGTATAGCAATTACAGCAAAGCCATAAAGCGATTCTTAGATAAGGTGGAAGGAATACACCTTAACAAAAATTTTGATTATAATGAAGAAATTTTGACATAGATATAATTAACTTTTAAAAAAGGACAGTTCATTATATAAAATGAACTGCCCTTTATATTGCGTCTTATAATTATTTTCTTTTTTTGCAGCTTTTTCTTATTACTAATTCACTGGGGATTAATACCTTCTTTGGTATAACACGTCCCTTGTAAATTCTTTCTTGAAGCAGTTCTATAGCTGTTGCTGCCATGAAATTCAGATGGACTCTAATGGTTGTTAAAGATGGTACTAAATATTTTGAAGTAGGAAGATCATTAAAACCAATGATGCTTATATCATTTGGAACATTGATTTTGGCTTCATGGAGAGCTTTAAGGGCGCCTGTAGCCATGGTGTCATTTGCAATAAAAAATGCAGTTGGTATGTCGATAGATTTAATTGCTTGATTTATAATATTGTAACCTTCATTATAGGAAATTTTGTTTCCCATATAAACATAATCAGGATTATATAAGTTATAGCTCTTCATTAAATCAGTAAATGTCTGCTTTCTATTATCTACTGCCACTTCTTTATGATCCCCTGTTACAATTCCGCCTACATAACCTATCTTAGTATGCCCTAAATTTATTAGATATTGTAGTGCTTCTGTAATTCCAAGCCTTACATTAATTGTTACAGAGTCAAACGTTTTCTCCCGAGGAGAGGAGTCCAAAAATACAATATTATTTGTATATGAACACAAATCTTCTATTTCATTATCTGAGAACTTTCCAATAGCAATTAGTCCATCTATATTAGTAAGCTTATTAGTACTATATTTACCATTTGCTTTGCTAATCTTATAAAAATCGATATTAGCAAAATCACATTCCTTTTCAACAGCTGTTACAAGATATAAATAATAGGGATCATCTAAAAGCTCTGTTTCTGAATACCAATCTATGACACCAAAATTCAAGTGCTTATCTTCTTTTACAATACCTTTTCGCTCACGAATAGTCTTATAATCTAATTCCTGAGCAACTTCAAATATGCGTACTTTAGTTTCCGATGATACAGATAAAGTAGCATCATGATTTAACACTCTTGAAACTGTTGAAGGTGAAACTTCTGCCTTTTTTGCTATTTCTTTTATTGTAGCCATATTATTGTTCCTTCCTATATATTTTATAAATAGAATTAGAATCCTATTTACAAGACAATGTATTGCTAAAATAATTATAACTCATATTTTATATAAGTAAAACATAAATTTAGTAAAATTTAATAAAGTTTTTAATGTATTATGTATTATTTATTATACTGTTATAAATAATACATATGAATTTTGAAACAAATTGATTAAAAGTGGAGCATTTTTGTTAACTAATCGGCTAAACTAACTTACTTTTAAGAAAAGCTATAGCAGAAAATTTTTAAATAATAAAAATTAGTTTAGTAAAATAAATTGGGAAGTTACTAAATTTTTATTGACTTTTTTACTAAAACTTTGTATAGTTAAAGTATAGAAAGAATTTTCTGATTGTATTTAAAATTGAAATTATATCAGAAAAAAATTAAAATATAATTTTTTAAAGGGGGGAAAAAAATAATGAAAAAGGTTATTTCATTATTACTTATTTCTGTTATGCTTTTTTCAACGACATCATGTGGTAAAAAGGCTGATGAATCTGCATCAAAGTCAGACAAAGAAGGAACTGAAACTCAAGCAGAAAAATCAGGAAAGCTTACAATTTGGGCGTGGGATCCAAATTTCAACGTTGCAATAATGAACGAAGCTAAAACCAGATATCAAAAGGATAACCCCAAAGTTGAAATTGAAGTAGTTGATCTTGCTAAAGCTGATCTCGAACAAAAATTGCATACAAACCTTGCATCAGGTGTAAAAGAAGGTTTACCTGATATAGTACTGATTGAAGATTATAATGCACAAAAATTTTTAAAATCTTATCCTGGTGCTTTTGCTGATTTAACAAATAAAATAAATTACAAAGATTTTGCAGATTATAAGGTTAGCTTAATGACATTAGATGGAAAAACTTATGGCGTTCCTTTTGACTCAGGTGTAGCTGGGCTTTTTTACAGAACTGATTATCTTGAACAAGCCGGTTACAAACCAGAGGATCTCAATAATATAACTTGGGATAAGTTTATTGAAATTGGTAAAAAGGTCAAAGAAAAAACTGGGAAAGCAATGATTGGTATTGATCCTAACGATGGCGGATTTATAAGAATAATGCTTCAATCAGCAGGACAATGGTATTTTGATAAAGATGGGAATCCAAATCTCGCAAATAATGCAGTTTTAAAAGAAGCACTTAAAGTATTTAAAACCATATATAATTCAGGCATTGCAAAAGTTACAAATGGATGGGATGAAGGGTGCAAAGCTTTTAATAGCGGTGATGTAGCATCTGTTATATCAGGCGTTTGGATGACAGGATCAATAAAGGCTGAAGCAAGTCAGTCTGGGAAGTGGAGAGTTGCCCCTATACCAAGGCTTAATATAGAGGGTTCAGTTAATGCTTCAAACCTTGGAGGATCAAGTTGGTATGTGCTTGACAGCTCTAAGAATAAAGATGTAGCTATTGATTTCCTTAACAGTATATATGCAAAGGATAATGATTTTTACCAAAAGATATTGGTAAGCAATGGAGCAGTTGGAACATATATTCCAGCACAAAGCGGAAGTGCTTATAGTCAACCAGATGAGTTCTTTTCAGGACAAAAGGTTTATTCAGATTTCTCAGAATGGATGAAAAAGATTCCTCCAATTAACTATGGACAATACACATATGAAGCAGATTCAGCAATATTTGCTTTAATGCCAGATATTTTTTCTAATAAGCTTAGTGTTGATGATGCATTAAAGAAAGCTGAGGATCAGCTAAAAAATCAAATAAAATAAATAAAGCTCTAAAGGGAAAAAGCTATTAATTTAATTTTCATAGGCCGCTTACTTTAAAAATAAAATATATAGAGTAAGCGACCTATAAAATTCGTCTAATTTAAATAGTAGTGATTTACAGTTTAACTTAAGCAAATTAAGAAGAGGTGGAATGTTATGGCAGAAGTTACTAAAAGCAATTCTTTTGAAAAGACCCAAAACAGATATGGGTGGTTTTTTATATCCTTTGCATTGATATTAATAGTAATATTTCTCTTGTATCCCATTGTTTATTCATTTTACTTATCTACCACAGAAACAAAGGGCATGGTCCAAAAATTTGTTGGCTTTAGCAACTATGCCAGACTTTTTAAGGATCCAATGTTTATAAAAGCCCTTAAAAATACATTTATTTTTTTAATAATTCAAGTCCCAATAATGCTTTTTTTATCATTACTATTGGCAACTATTCTTAATGATAAATCGATTAAATTCAAAGGAATTTTCAGAACAGGAATTTTCCTGCCTGCTGTAACATCATTGGTTGCCTATACAATTTTATTTAAGATGATGTTTAATTCTGGTGCTGATGGAATGGTAAATAAAGCATTGATGAGTATGCATATTATAAAAGAGCCTATTCAATGGCTTTTGGATCCTTTTTGGTCAAAGGTAACTGTAATGTTAGCTTTAACATGGAGATGGACAGGTTATAATATGATTTTTTTCCTATCGGCAATGCAAAATATCCCGGATGAACTTTATGAAGCAGCAGAAATTGATGGGGCAAATAAGGCACATCAGTTTTGGTACATAACTGTACCAATGCTTAAACCAACTATCGTGTTTACAACTGTTACGTCTACTATAGGTACCTTGCAGTTATTTGATGAACCTATGAACCTTTCTACAGGAGGTCCATCAGGAACAACTACAGGACCTGGTAATTCATTGCTTACTTTATCCGTTTATATATATAACTTATGCTTTAAGTACACACCAAAATTTGGATATGCAGCTGCAGTATCTTATGTTATTGTTATTATTGCAGCCATACTTACAGTTATAGAGTTTAAAGTGGCAGGTGATAATAATGAAAGCAAGTAAAATTTTAAAGAAAATCTTAGTTTATGGATTTTTAATAATTGCCTTTGTAGCATCTGTATTTCCATTTTATTGGATGATTACAGGGATGACTAATAGTTCAGTAGACGTTATAAAAGGGAAACTAACTTTTGGGGATCAGATGATTAATAATTTAAAAACAGTTTTTAATTCATATGATTTGGGCAGGATATTTTTAAATTCATTAAAAATATCTTTAATAACAATGGTGCTTTCATTGCTAATTTCATCAATGGCAGCTTATGGATTTGAATTTTATCCTTCGAAGCATCGTGATAGAATTTACAATATTTTTCTTTTATCAATGATGATTCCATTTGCAGCCCTAATGATACCATTGTTTAAATTAACAGTTAAATTTGGAATGCTCGATAAGCACATTGCCATTATACTAACTTCCATTGCTTCAGTATTTTTGATATTCTTCTTTAGACAGAATTTTAAATCCTTTCCAAAGGAAATTATTCAAGCTGCCCGTGTAGATGGAGCAGGGGAATTTAAAATATTTTATTCAATTGTCATGCCTTCGATGAAATCAACTTATGCAGCAGGTGCAATTTATTCTTTTATGACAAGTTGGAATGCATATTTGTGGCCCCTTATAATACTTCAAACGGATAAGCAGAAAACTATGACGTTACTTATATCATCATTATCATCGGCATATTTTCCTGAGTACGGCGTTATAATGACAGCTATAGTTATTGCTACGCTGCCTATGATAGTTATATTCTTTACACTTCAAAGGCACTTTGTAGAAGGCATAACAGGTTCAGTAAAACAATAATAGGAGGCGGCCTTATGAGAAAAATTATTGATATAAACAACGATTGGTATTATAAAGCACAATACGAAAATGGTCTTGAAAATTTAAACAGTTTAAATGGATTTGAAAAGGTAAACTTGCCTCATACCAATGTGGAATTACCTTATAACTACTTTAATGAAAAGGATTATCAAACTATATCTTGCTACAAGTACCCATTTAGTATTTCAGGGGAATATAAGGATAAAATTATATATGCTCATTTTGAGGGTGTAATGGCTTATGCCCATGTATATTTGAATGGATGTTTTGTTGGAGAGCATAAGGGGGGATATACGCCATTTGATATAAGGATTGATGAGGCATTAAACTGCAGCTCAAATAAAAATATGCTTACTGTAGTTGTTGATTCTACAGAAAGGGATGACATTCCGCCCTTTGGTGGGCAAATTGACTACCTAACCTATGGCGGTATTTACAGGGAAGTAAGCCTTTGCATTTATGATGATATATTTATTGATAACGTTAAGATTGAAACAAATAAAGTTCTTGAGGATGAAAAAAGTATTAATCTTAATGCTTATATTAAAAATATAAATTCGCAAACGGGAGATGCTGAATTTAAGGTTAAAATAAATGAAAAGTGTGGAAAAGAAATTTACAGCAGCACCTTTAATGAAAAGGTAGAAGCAAATAGAGATCTTTATAATTTCAGTATAGATGGATTAAAGGATATAAAGCTATGGGATATTGATAATCCTAATTTATATGAGATTACAGTTAGTATTAATATAAATGGACGCTCTGATGAGTATGCTGATGTTTTTGGATTTAGAAAAGCTGAGTTTACTCCTAAAGGATTTTATCTTAATGGGAAAAAGTTAAAGCTTATAGGACTAAACAGGCATCAGTCCTTTCCTTATGTAGGATATGCAATGCCAAAGCGTGTACAGGAAAAGGATGCAGAAATACTTAAAAAGGATTTGCATTTAAACTTAGTCCGTACATCTCATTATCCTCAATCCAAGCATTTTATAAACAAATGTGATGAGCTTGGACTTTTGGTTTTTGAAGAAATTCCTGGATGGCAGCATATAGGAAATGATGAGTGGAAAGAAGTAGCAAAAGAAAATGAAAGAGAGATGATTAAAAGAGATTGGAATCATCCATCTGTTATACTTTGGGGCGTACGCATAAATGAGTCAGAGGATGATGATGCATTTTACCTTGATACAAACAAAATAGCTCATAATCTTGATTCTACAAGGCAGACAGGGGGAGTTAGATATATAACAAACAGTCATTTTTTAGAGGATGTATATACCTTTAATGATTTTAATTATGATGGGGTTAAGAAGCCTCTTAGAAAGCAGGAGGAAGTTACAGGGCTTGATCATAAGGTTCCCTATCTGGTAACGGAATTTTGTGGGCATATGTATCCAACTAAGAGATTTGATCAAGAAGAAAGGCAAATGGAATATGCACTGCGCCATTTGGAAATTCAAAATGCATCTTATTTAGATGAAAGTATTTCGGGAGCCATTGGATGGTGTGCTTTTGATTATAATACACATAAGGATTTCGGCTCAGGAGACCGAATTTGCTATCATGGGGTTATGGATATGTTTCGAATTCACAAATTTGCATCTTATGTGTATAAGTCCCAAGTATCTCCTGAGGTAGAGCCTGTGCTTCAGCCTGTGACCTTTTGGGCACGAGGTGAAAGAAGCATAGGAGGGATGCTTCCCCTTGTTATATTCACTAATTGTGATTATATTGAATTCATATATGGCGATGATGGCGATGATATGTTGGCGAAGAAGGTATATCCAGCAAGGGAGAAATACAAAGGAATACCTTATCCTCCTGTAATTATTGATTATTCTGTTATAACGCCAGAAGAGGTAAGCTCTTGGGGAATGGTTTGGAAGGATGCAGCTATAAAAGGTTATTACAAGGGCAAACAGATAATAGAAAGAAAGTTTTCTAAGAACCCTGTTCCATCTGAACTTTATGTAGAGGCTGATGATTTAATCCTTAGTTCAAGGAATAAGGATGCTACACGTATAGTTGTAAAAATTTTAGATCAATGCGGAAACCTTTTACCTTTTATTGATGACATTATAAAAATAGAGGTTAACGGACCTGCAAGGCTTCAAGGACCAAAGGAAGTTGCTGTTAAAGGTGGTGCTGTTGCTTTTTGGATTGAAACCATAAATGAAAAGGGTAATGTTGATATAACAGTTAAATCACAAGTATTAGGACAAAAAAGTGTACAGATAGAAGTTAGATAATAGAAGAACTTATCCAGAGGCGCATCATCCGTTATCCCCCACTGGGGGATAACGGATGCTAGCCATTGAATAAAAGTGCCCCTTATGATATTCAAATTTTTTATTTGAATATCATAAGGGGCATATTAAATTAATCATTTGTAGGCTTTTTTTTTATATTAGATAATTTAGAATTTATATCGTCCTTAATATATTCAACAATAAGTTTATCAAGGGAGCAACTAATTTCTAAAATTGTGTCTTTATCCCCACAAATGCAAGCATTATTTAAGATATCCTGCATCTCATCAATTCTTTTCATAAGTTCATCATTCATCGATAATACCCCCCCTTATCCGAACACAATTACCATTTTATATTATAAATTATAAAAGTAAATGAAAATTATATAAATTTTTGGCTTATACTTGTATAATTTGTTAAAAGTATGTGAATTGTGATATGAAAAATAAGGTGTTGATTAAGGGATTAGGAGCAATAAATATTTTAGGCCCAATGAATATGGGCTTATTATTTATAAAGAAAAGAAATATTATTAAAAACGTACCATATGAAATAAATTTTTAATGAGTTTATAATTGTTGCAATATATAATAATTATACTATATATTGCAATTTTATGCAATATTTTTACTTTTGGGATAAAGGCATCCATTTGAGCTAATACTTCCACCTGTAATGTCCATGAATAGGTGCACTAAACCAAGAAAGCTTCATTTTATTGGCATGTGGATAAGTATTGTGAAGTACATAGGGGATACCATTTTTATCTCTTTCATCAGATATTATACCAATGTGCTCATAGCCATCTAAAAAAACTACAATATCACCTGGCTGCCACTCACTAAGGTTTTCTTTATCCCTGCATTTTACTTCTGTTGTAAGACTAAGGCAGTATCTTTTTAAAAACACATCTAAATTTGGAACCCGTCTAAAGTCGATATTGGGATCAGGTTTCCCATTGACTCTTTTGTAAAGTTCTGCATTATTTTTAATATCCTCATCTATTAAATCTTTTAGGTTTATATCTGCATTTTTAAATGCTCTCCATATTACATCAGTGCAAACCCCTTCGCTCTCTGGAGGATAACCATCTTTATAATAATTACTTTTGTATGGTGTTTTCTTTTTAACCTCCTCTTTTGCCCCCAAAACTATATCTAAGGAGTCGGGTATGCCATTTTTATTTTTATCTGCTTTTGAATATTCATTTTGAATTTCTATTGGAGGTTTAAAGAAATTAAAAATGAAATCATTAATAATTCTTTTATTGGGGATAAAGCTATATATTAAAATAAAGAGAAAAATTAAAGAACTTATTGTAATTACAGGTTTTTTCTTCATATCATTTACCTCTTAATTATATTACGTATAGCCGATAAAAAAACATTTCATGCTATATATAGTCTACTATTGAGGCTCTTATGTGTCCATTATTTTAATAAATTGAGCTCTGGGCAGCGATTCAATATTGAAGGGTGAAATGTAATTTGATTCAATTTTCAATTTTTTGTTTGTTTTTATGCATCCATCAAATAAAAATTACATAAAAACTGTTTTTATTTGAAAAATGTATATATTATGAAAGAATCTATTAAATTATGACAAAATACTTTAAAAAGCCATATTATGTGGTAATATATAATTAAGTATAAAAATTAGGGGGGTGCAGTATGAAAAATAAAATATTTAAAATATTTAAAAAAGTCAAAAACATATTTAAAATGCCAAAAAAGAAAGAAAAAATTTCAAACATAAAAAAATGCAAAAATAACAAAACAAAAAAAGAAAAACTTCACTTTGAAAAATCAGGTCTAAGATTAAATGCAAAAGAAAGTGTGCTTAAAAAAATAACCGCACTTTTTATTGGAATTATATTAATATCTTTATTGTTAGTTGGTATGGTATCCTCATATAATACTAAAAGTGAAATAAAAAAACAATTTATAAGCAATGCTTTTGAAATATTAAACCAAAATATGAATTATGTTGATTTAATTGTTGATACCGCAGAAAAATATTCGACGCAGGTTATTTCTGACAAAGGATTAGAGGAAATGATTAGTAATGGCAAAGGTAAGGAGAACTATGAAAAAAGTGAGATATTAAATTCAGTTGAGAAAAAACTTAGGCCTATTATAAACAGTAATAAATTAATTGATAACATATACATAGTAGATCCTGATGGAATAAACGTTGGAGTACCTAATAGCCCATCTCCTGATGCAATTAAGACTATGAAAGATAACCCTCTTTTTACTAAAGCTTTAAGATTAGATGGAAAAGCATTTTGGATGCCTCCCCATGTGGATGGGATGTCTTTAAATAAAGGCAGTATTGTTTTAAGCAATGTAAGATTGTACAAAAAAGCTAATGGAGTGGGGAATAATGGTGCAATAGTGATAAATGTAAAGCCAGATGTGATTCAATCAGCTTTGGCCAAGGCACATATAGGCAATAAAGGTTATATGTTTATAGTGGATGCTGATGGGATTGTTATTTCTCATCCTGACATCAGTAAGATAGGCATAAATGCAAAAGATGATGAAGGTGTAAAAGCTGCTATTAGTGGTGAAACGGGGGATTATACATATAAAAGTAATAAAGATAAAATGTTTGCCGTGTATACTACATCAGATACTACAGGGTGGAAATATATTGCTGCAGTGCCCGAGAAAGAGCTCGCAGCAGCAGCGGATAAGACTACGGCTACGATATTTTTGATATGTTTAGCATGCTTAGTATTAACTATAGTATTTTCCATAATGATAACAAATAAATTAATAGCACGCCCATTAAACCAGGTTTCATCAGCTATGTCGGCTATTGAACAGGGAGATTTATCAGTTAACGTAAATTATAAATCAAAGGATGAATTTGGAAGATTAGGTATAAGCTTTAATAAAATGGCATCAAATTTAAAGACATTATTAGCAGAGATAAAGGAATCTGTAAATGAAACCGGAGAAGTTGCCAACGTTTTGGAAGGCAGCAGCGACGAAATGTCAACATATTCATCTAATGTTTCTCAGGCTATTGAGGAAATAGCTGTTGGAGCAGGAAGCCAAGCTAGTCAAGCAGCAAAAGGTGTAGAAACTGCTGAAGGTTTCGGAAGGGAAGTAGATTCGGTAGTATCTTGTACAAGTGAAGTACACAATGCATCAAACAGCGCTATGAATAAAATTAATGAAGGAACGGAGGCTGTAGAAACTTTAAAACTTAAATCAACTGAAAGCATTGAGGTTATAAACGATGTTTCTGTATCTATTTCAGAGCTTTCTAACAACACAAGAGAAATCGAACAAATACTTAAAACTATGACTGATATATCTGAGGAAACTAATATGCTTTCACTTAATGCTGCTATTGAGGCAGCAAGAGCAGGAGAAGCAGGCAGGGGATTTTCTGTAGTAGCCAATGAGGTTGGCAAGTTAGCAGATGAATCAAAAAAGGCTGCTGATAATATAAATAATATAATAAAAAATGTAAATAGCAGGACTCAAGATACGGTTAATAAGGCAAAATCCATTGTAACAGTAATTGAAAATCAGGGTGAATATATAAACGATACTATGAGTACATTTAATGATATTAAAATGTCTATGAATATTGTGGAAGAAAAGTTAAACACGCTTAATGATGCAATAAAGAATATAGATCAAGGGAAAAATGAAATAATTGAATCCATGGAAGGAATTTCAGCTATTTCAGAAAAAACAGCAGCTTCAACTCAGGAAATAACTGCATCTGTTCAGCAGCAGTCATCATCTGTGGAGGAGATGAATACTGTAGCTAAGCAGTTGAATAAAATGTCCGAAAAGTTACAACAGATTACAGACAGCTTTAAAGTTTCATAAAAAAGCAGAAAAAAGGGACAGATAACAATTTTTCCGATTCACAAAAAGATTGTTATTTGTCCCATGACTACCAATTAAAGTGTACAAGTTCCCAAAATACAAAGCTATAAAGCCAAAACATTAATTAGAGGAAAATTAGCGGCTATTTGGAGATGAGGAAAAACAGTTGTTATATGTCCCAAATATATTATAATATACTTTAGAGTGAATTTTATAGTAAGGGGAATAGTTATGATAAAACTTATTGCATCAGATTTAGATGGCACACTGGTAATGGATAATGGAAAAATAGATGAAAGGGTATTTAATTTAATAAATATATTATTTAAAAAGAATATAATATTTGTAGCAGCTAGTGGTAGATCTTATTCACAGCTCAATAATGATTTTAAAAAAGTAAATGGTGACATGATGTTTATCGCACATAATGGCGCTACTATAAGATATAATAAAATGGGAAGAAGATTATATTCAAGCCGCATTTTAGAAGATGATATTAAAAGTGTACTGAATTTAAAATGTGCAACTAAAATGGGAGCAGATATATCCCTTTCGTCTGAAAGTGAAGCATATATAAAGGATTCATCAGAGGAATTAATAGATATTTTTAAGTCATTAGAAGTTCCTACAATTAAAATTAAATCATACAATGATGTAAAAGATTCTATTTATAAAATATCTTATTATTTGAAAAATGGGGTTAATCAATCAATAATAGATTATCTAAATGCCAATTTAAATAAGAATTTGGAATTTGTTATATCAGGAGACAAATGGATAGACATTATGAATAAGGGAGTAAGCAAGGGGAAGGCTATAGAGATAATCCAGGAAAAATTCAACATTAGTAAAGAAGATACCATGGCTTTTGGAGATTATTATAATGATTTGACTATGTTTAAAGTGGCATATCATAGCTATGCTATGAAAAATGCCCCTGATGAAGTAAAAAAATATGCAAGATTTGTTGCAGAAACTAACAACAACAATGGTGTTTATAATGCAATTAAAAAATATGCTTTAGGTAATTAAAAATAGGGACAGATAAGTAATCTTCCGTATTGCCACATATTTTGGTGATATAATAAATAAATTTATTATAGAATACACTGCTTGAGGGAAAGTATTTACCCCTATCTATTAAAAAATAATATTTTTTTAATAGATAGGGGTAAATTTTAATAAGATCCATTTTGCTTTTAAAAGCAGGATTATTTGTTATGCCTATTTTTAAATGTTGAAGAGGCTAATAACGGCTGCGGAAAATAGTTGTTATATGTCCCTTATATTTTAAATTTTTGAGGGGAAAATAAGTTAAAGGGAAAATATAAAATGTAAGGGAGAATTAATAATGGATATAAAAAAAGCTGTAGAAATTGTTGAATCAAAAGGTGTAATTGATGTTAGCTGTAATGGAAAGTCAGTATGGATAGAAAATGTTGATAATGAAAATCAGAAAGTTTTGGTTAAGGATTTAAAGAATGAAAAAAGGTTTGTTGTAGATCCAGAAGAATTAAAGGAAATGTAATTTATCCGATGGCCATCATCCGTAATACCCCGCTTAAGCGGGGTATTACGGATGATACTTACAATGAACTTTAATCTGATGTATAGTAGCCTTAATATTTAAATATTCTATAGGTTAAAAATAAAAGGACGGTATAACCATAGGTAAGTTTTTCTTAGCTTCATTTGGAGATAGGTATTCCTCTTAAACAAATTCTAGCTGAAGCTAAGAATTGCTTGATTCTTCAATGAAAACTTGGGGACGGATAAGAAGTTTTCCGTAATTGCCATATATTTTAAATGCCGAATAGGCTAATAACGGGCAATGGAAAACAGTTGTTATATGTCCCTTATACTTATATTTTTATACTTTATATGATAGCAATAGCTCTGACTGGTGAGCCGTCTCCTTCTCTTATTTTTAAAGGCAATCCAAAGAACATAAACTCTTTTCCTTTAGGTATAAGCTCTAAATTAACAAGGCCAGTATAGGTTGGAATTTTATTGCTTAGCAAAATTCTTTCTAAGTCTTCTGTTATATTTCCACCTGCAAAGTTAGGGCTTGAGTTGATTATTTTATCTGTTTTTTCTACTCCTACTTTTTCTATAAAAAATAGCCCTATTTCTTTTGGCCAATTTTCATCCAATCCAACAACTTTTGCCTTTCCAAAAAATCTTTCAATAGGAATTTCATCCAAGTTTTCCTTATACTCATGCATATGTGAATATGCGTCCACATGAGTTCCAGTGTGGGACCCCATGACCAGGCGCCTTAGCTGCCATGTGCTTTCTTCATATGTATGCACAACTTCAATATTCACATCTGGATCTCCAGGAAAAACTTCCATACCAGTATATAATGGCACCGATAAATCAATAACTTTCATCTATAATAGCAC
>ENA-UOOR01003610-UOOR01003610.1-fermentation-metagenome-genome-assembly--contig:-NODE-3610-length-13406-cov-10.128829_pt1 | contig 13406 bp, 16 predicted proteins | sample MGYA00245780_ERZ724029 | MGnify/ENA primary metagenome ERZ724029 (study PRJEB28704, sample SAMN03018315) | fermentation metagenome | biome: anthropogenic terrestrial biome; feature: soil... | reverse complement strand
AAACTTGGATATCTCAAAAGATTCCATTAATTTGCACTTTCGTTGCGATGTAATTTGCTACTCAGGATTTTCTGACCTGGGTGGTCCCATTGAGTTTGCGCCCGTCGGAGGTGAGAAATTGAAAGAAACAACCTTGCTTGAAAAACAATGAAAAGAAATGAACCTGTATCGAGCGTGTGCCGGATCGTTCACCTGTGGCCCCTCGCAGTTATTGTTATCGGAATAGGGGCCTGCGCCGCCGGTGCAGCCGTTTCTCAACCTTACTGGGATTTCTTTGGATTGCTTCTCATCCTCTCCCTGTCATCGTTGCTTGGCGGATCCCTTTTCGGTTTTCTCTTTGGGATACCGCGACTGAACCGGAACTACGACCCGCGGGAAGACTATGGACGGACCACGAAGTACATGCCCAATACAAACCTCGAGGAGGTATCGGACTGGCTGACAAAAATCATTATCGGGGTTACGCTGACACAACTGACAAAAATTCCCACGTACCTGCAGGACATGGCGGACTATATTGTTGCAAACAGCAACTGCAGCACCTTGGATTGTAACTTTGCCGGGCCGGTGATCATCTCGCTCTTCGTCTATTTCCTTATTGCCGGCTTTGTATCCGGCTACTACTATACACGATTGTTCCTGCCCAACCTTTTTTCCGTTATGGAAGAAAACAGCATCCTTAGGGCAGAGTCAGCCATCTGGAGAGAAGGAGGTGAAAAAATCTTTTCTCTGGCCGGAGAGCCGGAACTATCCCCTAAAATCGCTTTCCTCACCGACAAGGAGAGCGCAATGCTGCAAAAGATCAAAGCACAGAATAATCTGTTTTTAGACCTCCACCGGCTGACCCATCAGGAAAATGCTGTCCTGAACGTGCTGCTTGCAAAGGGGATCGTGGAAATCTCCCCAGACAGCCATTCCGCCGGGATACGAACGTTAAGCATCACCGACGAAGAGGTATTGCGGTCGTTGCAATAGATAAAGGCCGGGAATCGGTAACCTGACGGCACGATACCCGTATTTGGATTGGATAAGATCACTTAAAACAACAAACAATGAAACCACCTGTTTTAGGAAAAAAACACTTGCGGGATTATTCCGCACCGGAAAGCTCTTCCGGTGAATTTTCCCGTGAGATCATGGCAAAAGATACGGCAGAGAACCCCCTCCATACCGGAAGGTATTTGCTCATTCTCCGGGATGGAGTTAAAGACGTGATGAAAACAACCAGACTGCTCGAAACGAAATGGGGTTTTTTGGTTGCCAATACAGCCGATTTTATTACGGAAACCATGTGTGAAAGCAGGATAAAGGATGCGGATGCGCTGTTCTACAACGAATTGGGTATTGCCCTTCTGGCGGCAGATGACGATAAAATGAAGCTGTTGCCTGCCGAGCATGCCGATTATATTGTTGAACCGGAGAAAGTAGTTTATGTCCCGGACGATGTTACTGTCGATACAGCGGTAGAATCCTCCTGGGGCATTAAGGCTGTAAGGGCACACGAGTCGGTCTATACCGGTGAAGGCGTCAAGCTGGCTGTGCTGGATACCGGTTTCGATGTAAGACACCCCGATTTTAAAGGAAGAAACCTGGCGACTTTCTCGTTTGTTCCCGATGAAACCGCGGAAGATCTCCACGGGCACGGAACGCATTGTATCGGGACTGCCTGTGGTTCGTCCGATCAGCAGGGGGTGCGGTACGGTGTGGCTCCGGGGGTTCAGATTTACGCAGGAAAAGTGTTGAACAACGGGGGAAGAGGAGCGCAGGCCTGGATTCTGGACGGGATGACCTGGGCAGCGAACAACGGGTGTCGCGTATTGTCGATGTCACTGGGATCGAAAGTCCTCCCGGGACAAAGTTACGACATTGCCTACGAAAGGGCTGCCCGGTTCGCACTTTCAAAAGGAACGCTCATCGTGGCTGCAGCAGGAAATGACAGCAGGCGATCCGAAAATCGGTTCAGCCCGGTGAGCAGCCCGGCCGATTGTCCTTCCATCCTCGCGGTGGGTGCGGTAGACTCAGCGCTGCAGGTGGCCGATTTCTCCAACCGGGCACTCAATGAGAGCGGACTGGTGGACTTGGCGGCTCCCGGAGTGGATGTCTATTCTTCCTGGCCCATGCCTGCGAGGTACCGTACCCTTTCCGGTACCAGCATGGCTACACCGCATGTGGCAGGAATAACTGCCCTGCTGTGCGAAAAGTTTCCCGATGCCACGCCCGCGATGATCGGACAGGAGTTGATCCGGACGGCAGGCAGTTTAACGTCACCTGCACAGGATGTAGGTGCAGGACTCCCTTTCGCGCCATGAAACAAATTGTTATTACCGTATCCGCTTACTATCTCGACCGGTTAGACGTTGTGGCGGAGAACCTCCGGGAGGAAGGGGTGACGATAACCCGGCTTTATGAGTTTGGAGTGATCATCGGGTATGCCGAAGAGGCAACCATCGATAAAATCCGTCATCACAAGGAGATTGCCTCTTTAACGGACGAAAAAGAGGCTGCAGTTCCTCCACCGGAGGAGGATGTTCAATAATGAAACAACAAAAAACCTGTTTCCACGGATGAAATCTCCCTGCCCGCTCCTTTATCCGACGTTAAATTATGTCAAAAATTTGACAGGTAAAAATCATTTTTTTTAATTTTGTGTCAGGGAAAACCTTATCCCTATACTGTGCCGGCCTCCACCGGAATGAAAAAAACAGGCTTTACCCGGATCTCGTTTCGTTGGGGTCGACCGGCATTTTTTATTATACATAACCATTTTAAAAGTTTATTATTCGATTTTTGTAAAGCTATGAAAGGAGAATTATTTATGTTGAATCGCACGCAGATTTTGACCCGAATTTTTCTGCCGTTCCTGCTGCTTATGCTGTCAGGATGTTTAACTCTCACCGCACAGAGTCTGCGGTTGTACACACCCTACCCGGAGATCATTGTCCCCCCGGGAGAAACGATCGATTACACCATCGACCTGATCAACAACGGCGCATCCATTGCTACGGCCGAGGTTTTCGTCGAAGGAATTCCCGAAACCTGGTCGCACACACTCCGGTCGGGTGGATGGAGCGCCCGCCGCATCTCGGTATTGCCGAAAGAAAAGAAAACACTTAACCTCAAGGTGGAGCTGCCCTACGATATCGACAAGGGGAACTACACCTTTCGCGTGAATGCACGGAACCACAGCGTGCTGCCCATCACCATCGAAGTCTCCGAACAGGGGACAGTGAAGACCGAGTTCACCGCCGACCAGAGCAACATGCAGGGACATGCAACTTCTGATTTCAACTTCAGGACAAAGCTGGAGAATCAGACGGGCGAGAAACAACTCTACGCGCTCTCTTCCCATGCGCCGCGCGGTTGGACAGTGGTCTTCAAACCCAACTACCAGCAGGCGACGTCGGTTGAGATTGAACCGGGACAGAGCAAGGATATTTCTGTGGAAATCAAACCTCCCTATAATGTGAAAGCAGGGAAATACACCATTCCTGTTATGGCGTCCACCGGCTCCTCTTCAGCACAGCTGGAACTGGAAGCAGATATTTCAGGTACATACGGTGTTGAGCTGACCACCCCCGAGGGACGCCTCAGTGAGAAGATCACCGCAGGCAGGCGAAAGAAACTCGACCTGGTGGTACGCAATAGCGGTTCCACTGATCTGAACAGTGTACGTCTGAGCGCTAACAAACCCCGGGGTTGGGAAGTGACTTTCTCTCCGGACACCGTTCCTTTTATTGCTGCAGGAGAGAGTGCCCAGGTGAAAGCAGAAGTGAGAGCCTACGGAAAGGCCATTCCGGGCGATTACGTGGTTAGCCTTACTGCGCAGACCCCCGAAATAAATGCTGACGCTTCGTTCCGCATGTCGGTCAGGACACCCCTGCTCTGGGGCTGGTTGGGTATATTAATCATCCTGGGTGCGGTAGGAACAGTGTATTGGTTGTTCAGCAAATACGGGAGGAGGTAAGGTATGCAGTCATCAACCATAGAAATCTCCAACCTCACACGGAAGTACGGCAATTTCACGGCAGTGGATAATCTCACCCTCTCGATTGATAAGGGCGAGATTTTCGGTCTGCTGGGCCCCAACGGTGCAGGCAAATCAACCACCATCCTGATGATGATGGGGCTGACCGAGCCGACTTCCGGCAGTGTACGGGTTTGTGGGCTGAACCCGGTACGACAGCCTATCGAGGTGAAGAAACGGGTGGGTTATCTGCCCGAAGATGTGGGGTTCTATGACGACCTCACCGGACCGGAGAACTTAATCTACACCGCCCGCTTGAACGGTATTTCTGAAAGGGAAGCGGAGGAAAGAGCTCGCAGGCTCTTGCAACGCGTGGGACTGGGAGAGGAGATTGAAAAAAAGGCCGGTAAATACTCCCGCGGCATGCGTCAGCGCCTGGGCCTTGCCGATGTGTTAATAAAGAATCCCGAGGTGATCATACTTGATGAGCCCACCCTGGGCATCGATCCCTCGGGAATCAGGGATTTCCTTGGATTGATTGTTTCCCTGAGCCGGGAGGAGGGCATTACGGTACTCTTCTCGTCGCACCACCTGCATCAGGTGCAACAGGTGTGCGACCGTGTAGGCATCTTTGTAAAAGGACGCCTGCTGGCGCAGGGCGATATCGCTTCGCTGGCCCGTCAGCTCTTCGCCGATAGTGAAGATGAGGGGGACCGGGTGTATGGGCTGGAAGATATTTATTACCGTTATTTTGAAGGAGGAAACAAGAATGAAAATAACAGCTATTCAGCATAACTTTTTTACCGGTGTGTATTGGGAGGAGCTGCGTGATCGGTTCAGCTCTTACCGGAGTTCGGGAGCAGCTCCAGGTGTGTTTCGTACGATGGTGCTCAAGGAGGTGGGTGATCATATCCGCAGCTGGAGAGTGGTCATCCTTATGGGGCTTATCCTGCTCACCTGTATCGGTTCGCTTTATACCTCCCTTACAGCGATGAGCGATGCCGGAAGCTCAGGCAACAGTGACGATGCTTTCTTTTTCCTGCATCTCTTCACCCTGTCGGACGGCAGCTTGCCCCCCTTTTTCGTTTTCATCGGCTTTCTGGGACCACTCCTGGGCATCAGCCTCGGCTTCGATGCTGTCAACTCGGAGCAGAACAGGGGTACATTGAGCCGTCTGCTGGCACAACCCATCCCACGTGACTATGTGATTAACACCAAGTTTGTTGCTGCACTGCTGGTGATCTCCCTGCTTTTCTTCGTGCTGAGCTTTGCAATGCTGGGTGCCGGACTGGTGGCACTGGGCATCCCCCCCACGCCGGCCGAGTTCATGCGGATCCTCTCTTTCACGATGTTGAGCATCGTCTACGTGGCGTTGTGGCTTAATCTGTCGGTCTACTTCTCCGTCCGGTTCCGGCAGCCTGCCACTTCGGCACTGGCCGGTATCGCGGTCTGGCTCTTCTTCACGGTGTTTTACCCACTAATAGCCAACCTGTTGATTAAGGCGGCAACGCCGCCATCCTACGCAACGGGCCGGTCGATCTACCTGTTCGAGCGGTTTCGCTTTCTGTTGATGCAGGCAATGCCCAACGAACTTTACAGTCAGGCCACCTCCACGTTGCTGATGCCTTCTGTACGCAGCCTGGGACCGCTCACCATGGAGCAGATGGAGGGCGCCATCCCCGGTCCCCTGCCACTGGGGCAGAGCCTGCTGCTGGTATGGCCACAGCTCACCGGCCTGATTGCCCTCACCCTTTTCTGTTTTATCCTCTCCTATATAGCTTTTATGCGACGGGAGGTCAGGTCGAGAGGGTGACTTTACCGGGTCGCTTCCATTCTCCGGACACACTTCTTTAGTTGATTGTTTACTTAAAAAAATGACGACTATCTCAAATCCGATATTGGTTTTAAAATTGAAGTTGGTACAGGGCTTCCGGGGAATGGATAGCTACCGCCATCCGGCCTTTTAAATGTTGGCGGATAATTCTCAACGATAGTTTTTGATTCGATATATCCGATTGGGTACCAGTAGGTGAGCTGCTTTCGGATAAAAAAGCCGAAAACAACGATGTCATATTTTGCGAGAAGCGAGAACTGATTTTTATTGATCAGCCTGCGACCATATAAATCATCATCGCCAATGGTTCGATTCAGGATTTTAGTAGCGTATTTGTAAGGGACCGTTTCTGTTTTTAAATCGATGCGCTTATGATTCACAATAAAATCAAAATCATCAATGGTGTAATAGTTCTCACGAATGTTTTTCCTCCAATCAATTCCCAGCGCAACACAGCAGGCAAACTCACCCAAAAAGCCCAGTTCATCTCTCTCCTGATAGCTGAGGTGATCTACTTCAAAATGATGTTTGATGAGTGCATCTCTTTTTTGCGATTCAATTTTTGCTTGAGTCCGCATCTCATCCGTAATCGCTATTTTCATTTTTCAATTCTTTTAAAAGTCCAAAGAAAAAAACGGAATTATTGTCAATGTTTAGTGAACGCGTACCGTAATTTCGGGCAACCCGGTAAAACGCTTCGAACTCTTTCGAGCCGTAATAATCCAGGTCCTCTTTGGTAGGCAACCTGCTGCCGTTTTTCAGTGTAAGTAAGGCAACCGAACCATCGGCGATGGTGTTTCTTGGGAGGAAGCTGGCCCTTGGGTAATAAGTCAAATTCGGGACCATAACCACATCTTCACGATTGAGGTATTTGGTGACCGCCAAATTTCCGGTCTCATCGATATAACAGTCGTAGTTTTTTAGCTTGATCACCTCGTTGTTGCCAATGTTTCGGGATTTCAAAACCCTGACTTTACCTTTCTCCTTTGTAATTTTATTGGTGACCTGCCTGTCTCGGAAGCATTGGAAAACGTTGAAATGGAGCTTTTCCGAAATCTGATCGAACAGCTCGTTTCGATAAATCAACCAGTAAGGAAACTTATCTGAGAAAAGATACTCTTTTTTCTTTTCCACGACGGTGCCTGTGATGTAGCTTTCAATGATTATATTCTCTGATTTGGTTTTACATGCGGTTTCCAACAAAAAGCTAATTGTTTCAATCTTCACCCCTTTAAAGCCTTTCTCTCCGTAATCGCATATCTTGATCAGGTTCTGTCCGTTCAACAGATTTCTTGTAATGTCAAATTCCGGTGAATTGATCAGGCTTTTGGGAACAATAAAGGATACAAACCTGCCCAATGAAATAGCTTTTTCGATGAAGAAAGAGAACAGGTTGTTGGATTCTTTATTGATGGCCGCGGATTTGTAACGAGTGAGTAATTTTTTGTTGTTCGTCAGTTTTCTGTAGGGAGGATTCCCTACGACGATGTCATACTTCTCAACAAAATTGTGTGTTAAGAAATCAGCATTGATCAGGTTGAATGTAAACTTCCTAGGCGGTTTCAACTTTTCCAGGATGGCTTTTAGCACAATCAATGAATGGTTATCGATATCGATCAGGTCAAAAATGACCTCGTCTTTATCTTCAAACTTCGCAATAAGCAAAGGTAAAAAATTGCCGATACCGACTGATGGTTCTAAAATCCTGATTCTCTTTTTCTCTTTCAATTCAGGGAGGTTTTTTACCACTGTAAATGCAATATCTTTGCGTGTAAGGTAGGCTGAGTTTTCCTGGCGGCTGGCGTTCGCATATTCCGCAATTTGCAGCAGGTTCTCTAATCCGGTCTTTGTGAAATGGGCATTTATGAATGTAATCAGGTTTTCTGTTTTGCCTAGATCTTCTTTTTCGATGATGTTGTTTATTTCGGCCGTTGTCAGGCATTTCTGATTTACTGCGCTTTTTATTTTACCGGCAATACTGCTAAAAACACCTGTAGGTACCGCCTCGCCAATGCATTGGCGAATGTTTAACTCTTCCCTCTTTAAGAAGTCCCTCTTCTCCTGCAGCGTTAACTTGTTTAACTCTTCCGTTGGCAGCTGACTCCATTTAAAGGTTTCAGGTATACTCATCATCAACATCAGTTCCCGGATACTGAATACCCTGTTTTCGGATGGATGTACGGTATTCTGACTTGCAAGGATGTCATTTCGGGTGTGAACACAGGGTCCCTCTCTATCCCAGTGCCAACGAGCATACTTGTCCCCGTTTTTACTTTGGTTGTATACGATCTTCCCGTTTTTTATCTGGTGTGGTATTCTCTCTCTCTCTTTGTTTTGAAATGCCGATTCTCCCTCTTTCAGATTTTCAATCCAAAGAAGCATCTTTTTATCAAATTCGCGGTAAGAATGTAAAATATCGCTTTCGGATATTTTACCCATCTCGTTCAGTTCATCTAATCCCACGAAGAGCTGACGCAGTGTTTTCGGTTTCTTCTTCTCAGGAAAGAGATCATACGGCGTGATGTGTTGCAAATCCTTGCGGACGCCAATAATCAACGTCCTGGTACGGCTTGAGTGGGATCCGTAATCTTTGAAGTTGACAATCCTATAGAGAATATTGTAATGTCCACCCAAGTTAAGCTCAATTGCTTTTTCTATCGGTTTTTCTTTCCCGTCGATGTCGGTGCAGGCTGTTTTGAGAAATGCCCGTACATTCTCAAAGACGAAAAATTTCGGATTCAACTCCCGGGTAATCTTGATTGATTCCACCACCAATGAGTTTCTTGGCAGCTCCTGATTCTTTTTGTGATTTGCTACCGACATTCCCTGACAGGGAGGTGTTGCCACAATCACATCAGGTTCAGATATGCGATAATTCTCTTTCCACTTTTTTAACTCCCCATACAATTTATCTTTCACTTCTTGTGTGGTGATGTCACCCTCCAAATATCCCGTTTCATATCTACACGTTTGGTTATGTTGTTGGATCCTCAGCCGTTTTGTCAATATCTCGTTTGTTGCGATGCAGTCGAAACCGTTTTCTTTAAAGCCGTGGCAACCAATTCCAGCGCTACTGAATAAGCTTATATAGGTCAATGGTGTTTTCATTGTTTCAAAATTCAATTTCGGCTTGTTTAACATTTCTGTCTCTCAGGTAATTTGTTTTTTTTTCTGCCACGATCAGTGTTTCCGGCAGACAGTTGAATTTATACATTTTTTTTGCGAATTGATCGCTGAAATATTCTGTTTTCAGTTTGTTCAGGTCAAGATCAAAAACAATCGCTAACTTCTCCAGCCGTTTCTCATCAAACTCCCTTTTACCGTTTTCAATTTTACTCAGGTTGGCAGAGTCAAGTTTGAGAAGAGCGGCCAGCTCAGTTAAAGTTAGCCCTTTACCCGTTCTGAGTTCTCTGATGTATTCTCCAAAAGTTGTCATTGTGGACTTGTATTATTATGCTTGTCATTCATTGACAAAGGTAGAAAACAATTCGATGTCCCGCAATTTTATTTTTGTTCTTGTTCTCTGGAAATAGTTGGTTCATAAATTGACTCAAAGAGCGCTTCCCATGCTGCTTGACAAGAGAAAGCAGGTACGTAAGATGCTTCTATTCACGAACAAATTATCCCCCTGTGTGTTAAATTGCTAAATGCTGACCGACAAGGGTGTACAGCTCTTAATAAAACATATTGTATGAAAATCATTTTATCGGTTTCTATCTTGTTTCTTTCATTTGTAGTTTCTGCTTTTCCCTCTTCAAATAATATTTTGCAGGATAAACGGAGAGAAGCGAATCCTGCCTACGATGCTGCACTGGCGAAGAAGCTGGGGGCTGATGACTACGGCATGAAAAACTTTGTGTTGGTAATCTTGAAGACAGGACCAAACTCGACTGGTGACAAGGTATTTATTGCAGAGTGCTTTCGTGGCCACATGAACAACATCAACCGCCTGGAGAAAGAGGCCAGCAAAATATGGAAAGAACAACCCTGAACTATCCATACACAATAGGAGAACTGACAACAAGACAAAGCTGCGAACAATAACAACGCGTTACATGGAAAAAGGAACTGATTACAGTGAAAAGTGGAAGGAGGAGCCGGCGCTGCTCCGGTCGGTGATCGACAAGAAAGGGCTCGATGTGGCTGTCAAGTGGGGGATTGAGGCTTATATCTTCAACGGACGGAACTACTTTTGCTTGAATGGAAATAAAATCTGCCAGGCAGTTCAAACATCAATCATGGGTAATGACACTGGTATTTTTTGAAGGAATTAAGTGATATGATAATAGAGGTAGATTCAGAAATAGAATTAAAACAATTGGAACAATCGGATGCGAAGGATATTTTTGAAACGATTGATCTTCAAAGGGACTACCTGGGGAGATGGTTGCCGTTCGTCGCTTCGACCAAAGACATATCGGATACGGAAAAATTTGTTGACTCAGTAGTAAAAGCCCCTGAGGACAGGTTCGAGTATGTCTTTACCATCCGGAAAAGGGATCGGTTCATTGGCTTGATCGGCTTTAAAGACACCGACAAACAAAATGATAAGACAGAAATCGGATATTGGCTTTCCGACAAATACCGGAAACAGGGAATTGTCACAAAATCGGTCGACAAGCTTTGTGATTTTGCCTTCAATAAACTGGGATTAAACAGGATTCAGATAAAATGCGCGGTTGAGAACAGATCGAGCATCAATATACCGAAGAGGCTGGGATTCAGGTTTGAAGGAGTTGAACGACAGGGAGAACGGCTTTCCAGCGGTTTTTATACTGACCTGGAAATTTACAGTAAATTGAAACATGAAAAATAAAGAAAGAATATACAAATTATCATTTACGGGCGTAATCTGCGGGTATCGGGTGGAAGAGATCGAAGACGATATTGTGCAAAAAGCACGTTGTTTGGACAAGCTGATTGATGAATTGGCAAAAGGAAAGGCCATGGAGAAGATCCTAAGAAAATGAGTCGGAGAATTTGTTGTTTTTGGCATCACGAATATTGCACCTGTTCAGTTGACTTATTCGGGCTAATCGGCCTGAGTGGAAATTGAGGTGTTTTTTAATTAAAAACGGGTATGGAAAGAAATAAAATCACACAGGAACAAAAGGAAAAGCTATTCGATGTCCTGAAAAGACGTTTCGAGAAGAATATGAACCGTCATCCGGAACTTAACTGGGAAGAGATACAAGAAAAACTGGAAAGTCATCCGGAACAACTGCGGTCACTGAACGAGATGGAGGAAACCGGAGGGGAACCGGATGTTATAGGCCGGGACGGAGATACAGGCGAGTACATCTTTTGCGATTGCTCGGCTGAGAGCCCGAAAGGGCGCAGGAGTGTATGCTACGACCCCGAGGCATTGAAGTCGAGAAAAGAAAACAAGCCCTGGAACAGCGCAGTGGGTATGGCAGAAGAGATGGGGGTCTCGTTGCTGAACGAGGAACAATACCGGAATCTTCAGCATTTGGGAAAATTTGACACAAAGACCTCCAGTTGGATTGCCACGCCGGACGACATCCGTCAGTTTGGTGGAGCCATTTTTGGCGACTGGCGTTACGGGCAGGTCTTTATTTACCACAACGGAGCCGAATCCTACTATGCTGCCAGGGGTTTTCGCGGATTGTTGAAAGTTTAGGTTTGGAGGGTTGGGTATAATAATCCCATCCATACTTTCTGGGTGCCGGCTTTAATGGCTGACTGAACGGTGATTTTTAAATGGTGACTCTTTTAATTAAAATAGCCAGCTGTTGTTAAACATTACAAGCCATTGTCAGAAGACGATTCAGCCGCTAATATGCTGACAGCAGAGATACACACCGCAAAAGGGGTTATGAAAGTAAAGTTTTACGAGGAAGACGCTCCAAACACCGTGGCCAACTTTGTGAAACTGGCCGGAAAGGGCTTTTACGATGGATTGACGTTCCACCGGGTGATTCCAAACTTTGTGATTCAGGGGGGATGCCCCGATGGCACAGGAGCCGGAGGTTCGCAGTTTTTCATTTGCCACAGCCGCGAGAATACGGCTCATCTCGACCGTCACCACACCTGTTTTGGAAGAGTGTGTGAAGGACTGGAGGTAATTGATATGATTCGTCCGGGCGATGAGATTGAGAAGATCCTGATTTTCGAGGAGTAACACTTGGAAAAGGTCAAACCGGTTCAAAATTAAGCTCTCATGAAAAGAGTACGCATCATTATCGCAGTCCTTATTCTGCTCATGTTCCTGGGGGGTGTTCTTTACATAAACCCTCTCCTGCCGATTATTACCGGTTATGCAGCTAAAAACTTGTCGTCGGGTATCTTTCTGGCCAACCGTACTCAGGAATCGATGGAGGCAACCGACCTGAATTTCTCCTTTATCCGATTCGTGAAAAACAGGGTCGATTCCAGGAGTAAAACCGTGAAAAGCCACTTCCTCTGGCATACTTCGCGTACTACTTTTGTGAATGGCTATGGCAGCATTCTGGTAAACGATTACCCCTTGAGTGATATTCAGGAACGTCCCTATCCGGTTTTGCCGGTTCTGCCGGAGAACCCCGACACCATTGCATGGCCCATGGGGGACCTGATTGCCGACACCATCCCTTCCGGTATCGACATGCGACAACTTAACCTTGCCGTGGAACGGGCATTTGCAGATACCGTCCCCTACAAGGGTACTTTTGCGGTGATGGTCGCTTATCAAGGCCAGCCGGTTGCTGAAAAATACGCCGAGGGATTTAATACCGAAACCCTTTTCCTGAGCTGGTCGATGGCCAAAAGCTTTACCAACGCCCTGGCCGGTATTCTGGTGAAAGAGGGGAGGCTGGATATACATGCACCCGCCGGCATGGTTGAGTGGAAGAATGACGAAAGGCGCAACATCACCATCCACCACCTGATGCAGATGAACAGTGGCCTGGAATGGAACGAAGATTACGGGAACAGCTCCGACGTGAACAACATGTTGCACAAGGAGGGCGATATGGCGCAGTTTGCCGGTTCGAAACCGCTGGAGAGTTTACCCGGTTCGGTATTTGAATACTCGTCGGGATCTGCCAACATTGTTTCTTACCTGTTGCGCAAGGCAATTGGCAACGATGCGGAGTATTACGCTTTCCCGCGCGAACAGCTTTTCAATAAAATTGGGATGCGCAGCGCCGTTTTCGAGGTCGATGCATCGGGTACTTTCGTGGGATCGTCCTACCTCTATGCCACCTTGCGCGACTATGCCCGATTCGGCTTGCTCTACCTGAACAACGGCAACTGGCAGGGTGAACAGATCCTGCCAGAAAACTGGGTCGCATACAGCACCACTGCGGCAGACGGTTCCGATAGAAGATACGGTGCATTTTTTTGGTTGAACCGGGCCGGCACCGACTATCCCGATCTACCCCGCGACATGTACAGCTGCCGCGGCCATGACGGACAGTTTATCTATATTATCCCATCGAAAGAACTGGTGATCGTCCGTACCGGTTTCTCAAAAAATGGCGAGTTTGACCATAACGGATTTGTGGCCGCGATTGTAGATGCGGTTAAGTAACCCAATCAACCCTGAGAGGTTGCTTGCTGAGGTTTTGTTACAAAAATCTTTCAAAATCTTTCATATATTAAATTTCA
>ENA-UOOR01003609-UOOR01003609.1-fermentation-metagenome-genome-assembly--contig:-NODE-3609-length-13408-cov-2.921366_pt1 | contig 13408 bp, 9 predicted proteins | sample MGYA00245780_ERZ724029 | MGnify/ENA primary metagenome ERZ724029 (study PRJEB28704, sample SAMN03018315) | fermentation metagenome | biome: anthropogenic terrestrial biome; feature: soil; material... | reverse complement strand
TTACCGGAAGGCCTGGTTCGGGGAAAACAACGTTTGCCAGGGAGATTGCAAAACAGTTCTATATGCCGCTGATCAGCCGGGATGCACTGAAGGAAGGCTATGTACATACCTTTCAAAAGAGACATTCGGAGCTGCCTCCCGAGGCCAATCAAATTGTAACGGAACTTTTTTTTGAGACAGTGGAAAGTCTTCTGTCCGATCAGATATCCCTCATCGCAGAGGCAGCCTTTCAGCATAAGCTCTGGACACCGCATCTGGAGGAACTCAGGGAATGCGCCAGAGTTTTCCTGCTCATATGCAAAGTGGAGGATGAAATTGCACAGAAACGATTTCTGGACCGCGGCCTGGCCGATCCTATGAGGGAATATTTTCATCATGATAAGGGGGTGGATCTGGCGAGAAGGGGAGTGGAACTGTCCATTACTCCCTATGAGGAACCCCATCTGGCTGTTCCCACGTTCCATATTGACACAAAGAACGGCTATATTCCTTCCATTGCCGAACTGAAATGCAGGATCTGGGGTGCGCCCGAAACGTTCGCATAAACATTACGGCGTGAGATACACAAGATATGAGATCAAGAGGAGGATCTGCCAATGAAAGAACTGACGACAAAATTCAGAAGGTTGAAAACATCCATCGGAGGGAACCGGGAGCAGGTTCGCTATGAGGACACTTTTGGAATGCCCAGGGAGGAGCAGGCTCATATTACCAGGCCGTCCAGATGGAACACGCGGATTCTGGGCGAACTGGAATTTGCCATGAACCTGTCGCAGGAGCGGAAAGGCGAATACGATCCGGTGATTGAAAACGCTCTGGATTATCTGCTTTCCTGTGTTGGCGAAAATGGCGTGCTGACAAACCGGGACTGTGAGCATGCAGAGGATTTGCTAAAGGAATTGGAGCAGGCATCCAGGGAATATCAGCTGATCCTGGCGGCGCATTCGCATATGGACATGAACTGGATGTGGGGATTCCATGAAACCGTGTCGCTGGTGCTGGCAACGTTCCGCACCATTTTGAACATCATGGATGAGTATCCGGATTTTTGCTTTTCCCAGTCCCAGGCGGCTGTCTATAAAATTGTGGAAGACTACGATCCTTCCCTTATGGAACGAATCAAGAGCAGAATAACGGAAGGACGCTGGGAGGTAACCGCCAGTGCCTGGGTGGAAACGGACAAGAACATGCCGAATATGGAATCCCTGCTTCGGCACATTCAGTACACGAAGGAGTATTTGTCCAAAATCTGGGGCGTTTCACACTTTGATGTCGATTTTTCTCCGGATACCTTCGGACACAATGGCAATGTTCCGGAAATCAATACCTTCGGGCATGTAAAATATTATTACCATTGCCGCGGCCTGGACGGGGATTATGTCCTGTACCGTTACCGGGCTCCTTCCGGCAGGGAAGTGCTGGCCTACCGGGAGCCGAATTGGTACAATGGCGCAATTACTCCCCATATCGGAGCGGGAATCGTGGAACTGTCCCGGCGGTGTGCCGGCCTGAAAACCGGGCTGGTGGTTTATGGTGTCGGGGATCACGGAGGCGGCCCCACCCGGCGTGATATCGAGCGGGCAAAAGATATGATGTCCTGGAGGATTTATCCCCGGATCCGGTTCGGGACGATCCGTGAATTCTTCCGGGAGGCGGAGACGGTAAGGGATCAGCTTCCCGTGGTCGGTCACGAGCTGAACTATTTTGCACCGGGATGCTATACGACGCAGAGCCGGATCAAGAGAGGAAACAAGAGACTGGAGGCAGCGCTGACGGATGCCGGGAATCTTTCGGTCATGGCCGGCAGCCTGGCAGGCTTTGCCTTTCAGCGGGATCGGCTGGTGAAAGCCTGGCAGGATGTGCTGTTTACCCAGTTTCATGATATCCTGACCGGATCCTGTGTGCAGGATTCCAGGGAGCATGCCATGGGACTCTATCAGACCTCCTTGGCGACGGCAAACACACAGCTTTCGAATGCCATGCTGGCCATCTCGGAACAAATCGACACCTCGTCCGTTTCAACCGATGCGGATCCGTATGATTCCCAGTCCGAAGGAGCCGGCGCCGGATACGGCCTGGAAAACCTTGCCGGAGCTTCCGCTGCGGAGCGGGGTATGGGAAAGACAAGAATTTTCCATATCTTCAACACCCTGCCGGAAGAGCGCAGGGAAGTGGCGGAGCTTTCCGTCTGGGACTGGACGGGAGATCTGAAGCGCATTGCCGTGGCGGGTCCGAACGGGGAAGCTGTGGAGTATCAGCTTCTGGACGGAGAGCTGCAGCAATATTGGGATCATAAATTTTTCCGCATTCTGGTGGATGTCGGGGTGCCTGCTTTCGGATATACCACAGTGGTTCTTTCCGAAGTGGAATCCGAAACCTATCCGGTTTACTTCCAAACAAGGGAGAGGCTTTCTTCCTTTTATCCGGACCGGATCCTGAAAAACGACAAAATAACAGCGGTTCTGGATGCAAAAACGGGGCGTCTGCGTTCCCTGAAGTCCAATGACGGCGGCAGGGAACGGATTGCCGGGGAAACCGCAGGGCTCACTTATGTTGAAACGGAAAAATACACGTCCAGTGCCTGGCAGATCGGCCGGCACATCCGGAGTATTCCGGTGGATCAGTGTGTTCGGCTGGAAGAGACGGCCCGTGGACCTTTGCGGGAAAGTGTGAAGGCGACCTATAAAATTGCGGATTCCGTGATTGAAGTGGTCTATACCCTGGATAAATATCAGTCGGGAGTCCAGGCGGATATCACCGTCGACTGGAAGGAAATCGGAGGGGATATCGTTCCCGTATTGGATTATCGGATTCCGGTTTCCTATCCGGTCAGTGGATATTTGTATGATATCCCGGGAGCGGTGGTGAAACGCGGGGATCTGACCAATGATGTACCGGCGCTGCAGTATGGAATGGCTGCAGGAGTCGGGGAAGAATCGGTGATTCTGGCGAGCGACAGCAAATACGGCTATCGGGGAAGCGGGAACACGCTGGCCCTGACCCTGATCAACAGTTCGACGAGTCCAGATCCTTATCCGGAAAGGGGAATCCATTCGATCAGCTTGCTGATTGGCATGGCAAGGGAAGATGCGGGAGCGGCGGAAAGAATGGCAGCCTCTTTTTGTCATAAACTGTTATATCAGTCTTCCGGCTCCCATTCCGGCTGTCTGCCAATGGAGCAAAGCCTGCTGAAAATGTCGTCAGAAAGTATTGTCACAACTGCTGTAACGGCCGCAAAGGACGGAGCTGTTCTGGTCCGGGGATACAATACGTCCGGAAAGACGGCCCGGGCGGAGATGCTGTTTGCAAAAAACATTGTCTCCACAGAATTTGTAGATCTGGAAGAGAATCCGGTAAAGGGAGTCCTTGCTGCGGACGGCAGAGTCATCACAATGGAAGTGGACCCGTATTCCATTTTTGAAGTAAAGATAAGAGTCTGATCAGAGGGATTCCTGTCAGAAAACTTTTTCAGGGAATCCATAAGGGGATCAGGAGAAATTGAAAAGAGTATATCGAAAGAGTATATAAAAGGAATTCATTTGAGGAAGAGAGGGTGTACACCCTCTCTTCCTTTTGCCACAAACAATCAGCAGGGAAGCCCCTCAATTTTATTGATGGGGGAATTGTAAAGGCGGTCCCGGAAAATGCAGCTTTCCGGATGTTGTGGTATAATAAACTCTGGCTGTTTTGAACAACCTTGGTTGTTTTTTGAACAGCATGTACTTTTCATAAACAAGGTTATTTCCTGGAGGAATCGATTTGCAAAAACTATATGATGAAAATGCTCCCTGGTATCGGGGCAATCTGCACACCCATACCACACTTTCAGATGGACATCTGGATCCGGATGAGGCAATCCAATACTATAGGAAGGAAGGTTATTCCTTTCTGGCAATTACGGATCACCGCAGGTTTTATCAATATAATGAGGAAAAAGGCTTTACCCTGCTGGGCGGCACCGAATTGGATGACAACGACTTTGAAAATCACGCTGCCTGGCACATTATTGGAGTCGGTATGACAAAAGCCGCCCGGTATTCCAGGGGGGACAAGGCTCCCCGTATGATACAGGCCGTCCATGAGGCAGGCGGGATTGCCGTCCTGGGCCATCCTGCCTGGTCCCTGCTTACCCACCGGGACATGATGTCACTGGACGGCATCTTTGCAACTGAAATTTACAGCGGTGTTTCCGAAGCCTTCACGGGCCGGGGGGATTCGTCGGAATATGTGGATGTCTGTGCGGCAAAAGGCTGCAGGCATATGCTGCTGGGCGTGGATGATACGCATTATTACGACCGGGATGCGTTTCAGGCGTGGATTATGCTGCAGGCGCCCTCCCTCTCCCGGGAAGATCTCATGGCCTCCCTGCTTGCAGGGAACTTCTATGCCACGGAAGGGGGACCGGGTTTCCGGCAGATCACGATAGACGGGGATACCATTGAAGTGCAGTGTGAACCTTCCCAGGTTGTTACATTCTACAGCGATGCCTTTTACTGTGATGATCGGGTACAGTACGCTGCAGCAGCTCCGATCCGCTCTGCCACCTACAAAATCAAAAAATCGGATTCCTTTGTGCGGGTGCAGCTGACGGACGAAAAGGGGAAACGTTCCACCAGCCAATATATTGAAGTCAACCGGAAACCGGTATGAAAATCAGGATTCATTCCATATCCAAAGGTGTTTTTCCTGTGGGAGGGCCAAATGCTTTGTTGATTTCCTTCCAGTCTTCCTCAGCGATGGAAAGCCGGAGCACTTCCGCATTCTGCCGGACATGAGCAGGCGAACCTGCCTTGGGAATGGCAACCATATTGTCCTGCCGAAGGACAAAAGCAAGCAAAAGCTGCATGATGCTGATCCGGTACTTTTCAGCAATGCCCAAAAGAACCGGATCCCGCAGCAGGTTCCGGTGCGTTCTCCGCAGGGTGCCGGCCTGTGCCAGCGGACAGTAGGCCATGGCTGCAACATGATGGGACGTCAGCCATGGAATCAGATCGTATTCAATTCCCCTTGATCCCAGGTTGTACAGAACCTGATTCACCGCACAGTTCCTGCCGCCCGGCAGGCTCCAGAGTTCCTCCATGTCGGAGGTATCGAAGTTTGAAACGCCCCAGCGTCGGATTTTACCGGACTGCACCAGTTTCTCCATGCATTCCACCGTTTCCGATAAAGGTATGCTTCCACGCCAATGCAGCAGATAAAGGTCAAGGTAATCAGTCTTTAGCCGCTTCAGAGTCGCGTCGCAGCTTTTGAAAATGTCCTCTCTGCCGGCATGATACGGATAAACCTTGGAGACGAGCAGATATTCCTCCCGATGTCTACCGCTCAATGCTTTCCCGATCAGCTCCTCTGATTTTCCATCGCCGTACATTTCTGCGGTATCAATCAGATTGATTCCCAGGTCCAGACCCAGTCGGAGCGCGTCTATTTCGTTTTGGGCCTTTTTCGGATCTTCCCCGATATGCCAGCCTCCCTGCCCTAGGGCAGGGAGAGGCATTCCGTTTGCAGAAACAGTGGCAGGGATTGACTTGTCAATTGATTTGTTCATGCTGTATCCTATCCTTCCTTTATGGCAGATCGTTGCCGGCAGCCAGATAGATTTCGTACCATTCCTCATGGGTGAGGCGGATCCCGGTGGCTTTGATGCAGTCCTTCAGATGCTCCTCATTCATGGTCCCTGTGACCGGCTGCATTTTGGCAGGATGGCGGAGCAGCCAGGCCATGGTGATGGTGGTGTTGCTGACCTGATATCGTGCGGCAATTTCATCAATCTTCGCATTCAGCTCCGGGAATTTTTCGTTGTTCAGGAATACGCCTCCGAAGAAACCGTATTGGAAGGGGGACCAGGGCTGTATGGTGATATCATTCAGGCGGCAGAAATCGAGGACGCTTCCGTCACGGTCTTCCGCCGGATCGTCCAACATATTGACATGGAGTCCCTGCGTAATCATATTGGCATTTGTGATGCTGAGCTGCAGCTGATCGGCCAGGAGGGGCTGTTTTATGTATTTCTGCAGCAATTGGATCTGCATGGGCTTCTGATTGGAAACCCCAAAATGATGCACTTTGCCGGTTTCATACAGCTGGTCAAAGGCCTCGGCCACTTCCTCCGGCTCCATCAGTGCATCGGGGCGATGCAGCAGCAGAACGTCAAGATAGTCTGTTTTCAGCCTCTCCAGGCTGCCGTCCACCGCTTCCAGGATATGTTTCTTTGAAAAGTCATAGGAACCTTTTCGTATTCCGCATTTGGACTGCAGGAATATCTTCTCACGAACCGTGTCATTCATGTGAATCGCGTCTGCGAACCGCTCTTCACAGGCTCCATCGGCGTATACGTCCGCATGGTCAAAATAATTTGCACCTGCATCCAGCGCCGCGTGGACAAAATGCTCTGCTTCCGGCTTGCCCAGCCTGTTGATGCGCATGCAGCCGACTGCGATGGTGGGGACCTGAAGATCTGATTTTCCCAGCTTGATCGTTCTCATAACAGATAACCTCCCTTAATTTTTGTACTCATGGAATGACTGCAGAGATACAGAGGAATTACGAATGAATCCGTAAACTATTATAATTATAACCCTGTAGTATATCTGTATTATAAACCTTTCCGTTCACTTTGACTCAACAGATTGGCAAAATTGGCAAAAGAGGAATCCCATAAAATAAAAAGGGAGCTGCCGCAAAATCAACTTTTCAGTAAATTTTGCGGCAGCTCCTTTTTAAATGATCTGCCAGGAAGAGAATCAGGCAGGTCGTCCCGGCTTCCCATAATGGGGAAGATCACAATATACCAATCACCTGTGGAGAGCTTTCAGTACACTCCTTGCTTTTTCACTGACCTTCGGGTCAGGATCATTGATCAGGCCTCTGACATGCTCGATTGCATTTTTGCTGTTGATCTTTTCCAGGGATTCCAGGGCAGCAATACGGATTTCCGGATTTCTGTCACGAAGGTAGGTAATGAGGATATTGAAAGTCTGCTCATCCTTGACGTTGCCCATTGCTTTGGCAAGGGCCAGTTTCAGGTTCTCCTTCCTGGTGCCGGCGGCTTTGACCAGCTTCGCAGCCTTCCCGCTTTGTCCCCATTTTGCAATTTTTTCTTCCGATAATCCCATCATTGAAACCCACTCCTATTCCAGATATAGTTTTTATAGTGTTCATTATACAAGGTATGTTTGAACTTAATATGAACAAATTCTGATTATGATACATTTTATGAGAATTTTCAACAAAATTTTTACACAGATACTTCCCATCTTAATATATGGATATGCAGGATGCCTGCGGATTCTTCCAATCTCCGCAAAAGAAGAAACGTTCAGTTATTTCTCTGTCATGCGAAGCTTCCTGGCGATCCTTATTGTGCCATACGATTCCCTGCGGCTTTTTTGTCTAAATGATATATCAATATCGCATTTTATTTGGCAGATATGAGATTTGTCCAATAAATACTAATTTATGTCCAATGTAATATTATTGGGCATATCCTATAATAATATATGTCATTCGTAATGGAAATATCTCAAGGGAGGAAGGATACCATGAGTAGAAGAGTAAAGGCCGAATGTTCTGCTTCTGGCGCTGTTTCCATCGGTCAAAGGTCCAGGAGCGGGACACGGAAAAGGATATGGAAATATCGATATATTTATCTTTTTTTACTGCCTGCCGTCATATGGTTTATTGCATTTGCCTATACGCCTATGGTCGGACTTCTCCTGGCTTTTAAAGATTTCAAGTACAATATGGGAATATTGGGCAGTCCATGGGTAGGGCTCAAGTATTTTAAAAATTTTTTGTCGGATCCCATGTTTTTTCGGGTGATCCGGAACACGCTGAAAATCAGTTTGCTGAAAATGGCTTTTGGATTTCCGGCGCCCATTATACTGGCCCTCATGATCAATGCGGTAACGAACAGTAAGTTCAAAAGAACGGTGCAGACAGTATCCTATATGCCGTATTTTGTATCCTGGGTGGTTGTCATAACCATGTTGTCCAAATTCCTTTCTCCTACCAACGGATTGATCAACGATATACGGGTTCAAAAGGGATTGGAGGCGATTTATTTTCAGGGAAAGCCCAATCTGTTCTATCCTTTGGTGATACTGACAGATATATGGAAGAACATCGGCTGGAATTCCATTATATATCTCTCCGCCCTGACAGGCATTGACCCCGGGCTGTATGAAGCAGCGGAAATTGAAGGAGCCGGAAGATGGGCAAAAACCTGGCATATTACGCTGCCGGGCATTCGTCCGACCATCGGCATCCTGTTCATCATGAATCTGGGCGGGATATTGAATGCAGGATACGAACAGATCCTGTTGATGCAGACGCCTCCTGTAATGGATGTCGCCGAGGTGCTGGACACCTATGTTCTGCAGAGAGGTCTGAAAATGAATCAATTTGGGTACGCCACGGCGATCGGGCTCTTCTCCAGCGTTATTTCATTGATCCTGGTGGTTGTGACAAACTATATTTCCAGGAAAACGACAGAAGTGTCATTATGGTGAAGGAGGGGAAGGCATGGAAAAAGCAGCTGGTTACAGACGAACAATAGGCGATCGGATTTTCGACGGGATCAATTATCTGCTGCTGTCGATTCTGGGCTTCACCACGTTATATCCCTTTATTTATGCTTTGGTGCTGTCCTTTAACGACGGGAATGATGCATTGAAAGGGGGGATTTACTTCTGGCCGAGGAAATTCACTCTGGACAATTACTATAAGGCGTTTCAGAACCCCAACATATCCAGTGCTTTCCAGATATCGATTGCACGGACAGTCCTTTCCGTGGTCCTGTCCGTATTTTTGACGGCTATGCTGGCATATGCCCTGTCCAAGAAAGGGATGCCCGGGCGGAAATACTTTGTGATGTTCTTCTATTTTACCATGCTGTTCGGCGCCGGACTGATCCCCAAATATGTGATATACCGGAAAATGAATCTTCTCAACAACTTCTGGATTTATGTGCTGCCGGGTTTGTACAATTTCTATAATGCAATTGTCATGAAAACCTATTTTGACGGCATACCCGACAGTTTATCCGAAGCGGCAGAGATTGACGGATGCAGTGAACTGCAGACATTTTTCCGGATCATTCTGCCGCTGTCCATGCCGGTTCTGGCCACCATTTCCCTGTTTGTCGGAGTGGGAAGCTGGAATGACTGGTTTACCGGTGAGTATTTTATCAACAAAGCCGAACTGGTTTCTGCGGCGACCCTGCTGAACAAGCTTCTGAGTGAAGCAAGTTTTGAGAGTTCAGCAGGAGCAAATGGGTTTGAAAATATAAATGAGTCCATTCGCCAGAACAGTAATGTGACTCCGGAAGCCCTGAGAATGACATTCCTGATTATTCTTACAGTTCCCATATTATGCATCTATCCCTTTTTACAAAAATATTTTGTGAAAGGAGTTATGATCGGATCCATCAAGGAGTGAACACGGCAGGTGAAATCGTCATCACAGGCAATGCTATCCAATGAATATCAAAAAAAGAAAGGGGATTTCAATCATGAATTCACGGCGAAAACGGTTTTTGGTCCTTTGTCTGGCCTGTCTTTTTGCACTGACAGCTTTTACCGGCTGCGGCAGCAAGGAAAACGGGAAAACATCCAATGGCGGAGGATCCAAAACGGCAAAAGGCGGAAAGGAACAGGTCACGCTGGATTTCCTGATGTGCTGGAATGGCGCATCCTCCCAATTTCCGGAGGATATGAAAAACAATCCGATTTCAAAGGAACTGGCCAAAAAGACCGGAGTGACCCTCAATGTGCAGACCATTACCACGGACGAAGGGGAAAAGCTGAGTACGATTTTCGGATCCGGTGAAGTTCCCGACATCGTAAACGCTCCTTATTGGGACACCAATCCGGGCAGTTCGGGAGATTTCATCCGAAAGGCTGCCACCGAGGGATTGGTTCTGGAGCTGGATCCCTATATGGACAAATATCCCAACGTAAAGAGAATGATGACGGAAGGCGTTTCCGAATCCTACAAGAAATATGATCTGGAACATCCGGATTATAACGGCAAGCATTATATTATTCCCCAGCAGACTCCCAGAACCGATGCCGATGTGACCCAATGGGCCTATAACGTTTGGGTGCGGCAGGATATTCTGAAGGACCTGAGTGTAGAGCCGGAGAGCATTGACAGCTCGGAAAAGCTGTACGAATTGATGAAACAGATTAAAAGCGGTGGGTTCAAGGATATCAACGGCAAACCCGTGATCACAGCCGGCACATGGGGAAATGGCTGGAACTACAGCGATTTTATGAGATCCTTCAGCAGGGATACCGTTTCAGACTGGAGAAATCTGGACGGAAAAATTACCCACTGGATCTTTGACCCCATGGAGGATAAAAAGGTTTTGTTCATGAGAAAGCTGGTTTCAGAAGGATTGTTTGATCCGGAAGCCTATACCCAGACGGACACGGTAGCGAAGGAAAAGATCGCCACCGGCAGAGTGGCGGTACTGAACGGCCATTATCCCAACCTGAGGGATTTCATGAGGCAGACTTTGTATAAGACCAATCCGGAAATGAAATATGTTCCAGTGGGTCCGTTCCTGGATGCGGACGGCAAGCAGGTGACAGCCAAGGTATCCAGAGGCCGGACAGGTTCTCCCGCGATCTTTCTGAGCAGCAAATGCAAGAATCCGGAAAAGGCATTGGAGTTCATTGATTATATCAACAGCGATGAAGGCCTGAAGCTGGTAACCTTCGGAATCGAAGGCGTTCATTACAACATGGTGGACGACAAGCCCCAGCGTACGGACGAGTGGCAGGACAAGAAAGAAAATGACATGACAGCCTACGTGAACGAAGGCCTGGTATTTGGCGACAACTTTGTCGGAGCCGATCCCAGAAAGGGCTGGTGGCCTGAAAAAGAGGATCCCGATTATGAGAAGGCAAAGGAAGTGACTCCTTTGGAGTTTTACGATGGCACCAATGCCAACTTTATCGCCAGGGATTATCCGGACCGGCAGGAATATGAAAGCAATACTGCAGCGCTGGATTATGGCAAGGAGTTTATGAGAGCGACCTTTGAGGACACGGATGAAGGCGCACTGAAAATATTGAACGATTACCGGAAAAAGCTGAAGGATGCAGGCCTGGATAAATTTATAGAGTATATGCAGAAGGAAATTCCGAAGGTGAAAGACGTCCGGTATTGATATTCTGACCTGAGAAAGCATCGGAAGGTATGGTTAGTTCATGCCTTCCCTTTCTTTTTGGTTTTTTTACCAATATCATCCTATTGAATTGAACCGGCCTGCATACTATAATGGAATTGTAAAGCAGTAAAGTGCTGGGAACGGACAGGCGGAAAAGGCGGATATTCCTGAGAGGCTATTGGAACTTCAATGGAGAAGCGGGGATGAACCATTATGAAAAAACGAAAATATGGATTTAAAATAGCCTATAAAATATTTATTTTTACGACAGTAATCTCATTTATTCCAATGATTATCATCAACACGGTCTTTTACAATAAAATAAGGCAAACAGTGGAGGATGAAGTCGTTGCATCCTATCAGCACTTAATACAGCAGTACGTGAGTAATGTGGAATATAAGCTGGCACTCTATGACAACATTATGGGAGAAATATCCTCCAATAATCTGGTGCAGGATTTTCTGACGTTCCTGCAGCAGGTGAAGAATCCGGATGAGGTGCGGGAAGCCAGAGTGACCTTGCTGGAAGATGTCAACAAGTACCTGTCCGATAAGTTTGTTGCCGGATTAAACGAACTTACCCTGTATCCTCTCGGCAATCGAGCGGTTCTGTATCACAGCCATATCGGGAATGTGGATCGGCTGGATGATCGCTCCTGGATTCAATCGATGCTGGATACGGGCAATAAGACCAATTTTTATGTTCGCCGGGACTGGGCAGACCGAAAAGTGATTTCCTTTTATGCGGTGATAAGGGACACGGACCGATATGCACCGGACAATATCCTTGGGTTGGCCCGGCTGGACACTTTTGTTTCCAATTTTTTTGCACTGACCAATATTCCGGCGGTCAGTGAGAATGTGAATCTCGCCATAGTGGATCAAAACAGGGATCCGTTATATGGGACAGGGGATTTGTATGACTGGAAGAACAAAAAGGAAATGATAGAAAATGCATGGTCCCATGGGGAAAATCATGTGGAGATTGATGGAAGGGAATATCGGATCCTCAATCAAAAAATAGCGAGATACGGCTGGTCTGTCCTTTTGCTGTTTGATTACGGCGCCATCCGTCAACAGGTGAGGGAAGCCACCATGTCCATTTTTATCATGAGTCTGACCCTCTATATTATCCTTTTCATGATCTGTATTCTTTTCTCCGCATCCATGTCCGCGAGGCTGAAGGTTCTGACGGATAAGATGGAAAAGGTTAAATCCGGGGCTTTTGCAACACAGCCTGTTGTAACGGGCAGGGATGAGATTGCGGAGATCGACCATGATTTCAACAATATGATCGTCCGGCTCCACAAATTGATTAATGAGAACTATGTGCAGAATATAGAGAGAAAGGAAGCAGAGCTCAGGGCACTCCGCTTTCAGATCAATCCTCACTTTCTTTACAATACCCTGGAGTTGATCAATTCCATGGCCTCGGTATATGGCTGCGACGATATCGGAAAGATAAGCCAGAACCTGGGCCAGATGTTCCGTTATAACATGTCCGGTTCAGATTCGGACTTTGCCACCCTGCGGGAGGAAATCGAGCACATACAGAATTATACTTCGATTGAAAAAGTCCGGTTTGAGGATAAAATAAAAGTGAAAATAGAAGTTTCGCAGGATCTTCTTGAATGCAGGGTCCCGCGTTTTATTCTTCAGCCTCTGGTGGAAAATGCGTTCCGGCACGGCTTTCGGGACAAAACAGACGGCTGCGTTGTCATCCATGCGGAACGGAAGGATTCCTATTTGTGTATCCTGGTTCAGGACAACGGGCAGGGGATTGCGAAGGAAAGGCTCGACGGCATCAATCGTTTCATCCATAACCAGGAGACAGGGATCGCCTCTGCCAGGACGGGTACGGGAATCGGACTTTACAACATCAATAAGCGGATTCAGCTCTGCTGCGGAGAGGCTTACGGAATACAGATGAAAAGTCAGGAAGGGAAGGAGACGGAAGTGTGGATCCGTCTCCCGGCAGAATAAACGAAGGAGGAAAATGCCGGATCTGCTGATTGCAGATGATGAAAAATGGATTCGGAAAGGAATCATCGCCAAACTGAAGAAAGGCGGTCTTTCTTTTGACAATATATACGAAGCCGGCGATGGCCTGGAGGCGAAAAAGCTGATAGAGGAAAAGAGACCGCGCATTGCGATAACCGATATCATTATGCCCAGGCTAAGCGGCCTGGAGCTCATGGAATGGGACAACCGGAATCAGTTTGGCACCCGGTTTGT
>ENA-UOOR01003608-UOOR01003608.1-fermentation-metagenome-genome-assembly--contig:-NODE-3608-length-13408-cov-22.823036_pt1 | contig 13408 bp, 17 predicted proteins | sample MGYA00245780_ERZ724029 | MGnify/ENA primary metagenome ERZ724029 (study PRJEB28704, sample SAMN03018315) | fermentation metagenome | biome: anthropogenic terrestrial biome; feature: soil... | reverse complement strand
TTGCTATAAATTCCGAATTGGTAGGCTTCCCTTTATTATTATGTATTGTATAGCCGAATATATTATTGATGGTTTCAATTTTTCCTCTGGTCCATGCAACCTCTATGGCATGACGTATAGCCCTTTCCACCCTGCTCGGTGTAGTTGAATATTTTATTGCTATCATAGGATACAGTTCCTTTGTAATAGCTCCTAACAACTCAACATTGTTGACAACATCAATTATGGACGTACGCAAATATTGATAACCTTTAATATGAGCAGGTACACCTACCTCATGCAATATTTCGGTTATCTTTACTTCTAAGCTTAATTCGGTATTCGCTTTTTCGGTATAAACGATTTCCCTGTTTTTATTTTGTGACCTTGATGGTTCCAACTCTGATATCTGAAGCAATCTGTCGGCAAAGGACTCAAAATTGAAAGGCTTCACAATATAATAATCCACTCCCATGTTAATAGCTCTTTGAGTAACCTTATCATGACCTACGGCAGACAAAACTATTACTTTCGGAAATTTGTTCAACTCTTTTTTATGAAGTCTTTCCAATACCCCCAAACCGTCAAGATGCGGCATAATAATGTCTAAAATGAGAATGTCGGGTTCATATTTTTCGACAGACTCCAATGCTTTTATTCCGTCATCTGCCATATCCACGATATCAAAAACCTTTTTGCTGAGCAAGAAATCTTTTAAAATTAACCTAAATTCTTTATTATCATCAGCAATTACTACATTTACTTTCTTTTGCATCAGTCACTTCCCCCAATATTTTTTTTCTCTTAACTATATAATACGCAAAAGAATTAAAAAACCCTTTTTTTTTCTAAAAGATTTTTTTTTAATTCTTTTTTGTAAATTAAATAGCGTATATATCTATTATATATCCTTTTTCCGAGATTATACCAAAAATTTGTCGATAAAATAAAAAATTATTAAAAGATTATTAAAAGATTATTAAAAATGTATTAATTACACATTAATTATCAGTCCCCATGTAAACTTTGTCAAAAATCCATTCGATATATATTCCGTATCCCTTTGACGGATCATTCATAAATACATGGGTTACCGCTCCCACAATCTTATTGCTTTGTATTATCGGGCTACCGCTCATACCCTGAATAATCCCATTTGTCATTTCCAGTAGTTCTTCATCCGTAATTTTAATGACAAAGCTTTTTTCACCAGGCTTATTTTGATAAAATATCTTTGTTATTTCTATATCATATTTTTTCATTTCATTATTAACGCATGAAATTATATATGCAGGACCTATTTTAATCTCTTCCTTTTTCCCTACTGACATTAAATCACCGCTGAAATAACCCATGCTTTTTTTGTTGATCTTCCCGTATATTCCAAAGTCGGTATTATTTAAAACTGTTCCCAGGCTATCTTCATCTTTTAATATATAGCCTATAATTTCACCCGGCTCCCCCTTTTTACCAAGCTTAATGCTTGTAATATTCGCCTTAGAAATAGTACCTGATTCCACATCTATCAAATTGCCTGTTTCCGAACTGGAGATACCGTGACCTATGGCACTGTAAATGCCTGTTTTAGGGTCTATAAAAGTAACTGTTCCTATTCCCGCAATATCCTCTCTTGCCCAAAACCCGAATTTTATTTCATCGCTGTCATATCGCTGGACGGGAGTAACGGTGAAATAATAAATTTCCCCTGCTCTTTCAACCTTGAAATGATATATTTTAATTCCCATACTCTCGGTATAATGTATTATTTCATCAGTGCTTGTCATATATTGGGAATCAATTTCCAATATTTTATCACCTATTTGAATTCCTGCAATTTTTGCCGGAGACACCGACATATTGTCGGAATTTACAATATCTGCAAGGCCTACAACCAATATACCCTCTGTTTTTAATTCAACACCTATGGTCTGACCGCCGGGTATGATGTATTTCCCGTTTGTATCTATTACTTGATTGTCTGTTGCAAACTTATATGGATTTGTTTTTAAATTAAAACCAAAAAAAACGGCAGTCATTAATACCGCAATAAAAAAAATAAAGAATAAAACTCTTTTAGCGAAATTTCTCATTATGCTCTCCTTATAGTTTTATCCTTAACCTTTCCATATGAAACTTGTTCTATTCAGTTATTTTATTGTTAAATTCTATCAATTCTTTAGCATTGTTTAATGATTTGTCAGTTATTTTCATGCCGCTCAATAATCTGGCAATTTCATAAATTCTATTTTCCTTATCTAATTTTTTGACAGTACTGTATGTATTATTGCCAACAATCTTTTTTTCAATTAAAAAATGATTTTTTGATATTGATGCAATTTGAGGAGAATGTGTAACACAAATAACCTGATTGTTTACAGAGATATAATTCATTTTAACACCTGACATTTGTGCTGTCTTTCCGCTTATTCCGGTGTCAATTTCATCAAACACCATAGTTTGGCCGACATCACTTTTTATTTTTTTAAATGCAAGCATTATTCTTGATGCTTCGCCTCCGGAAACTATCTTCTGAACTGAGTTTAAATCACTTCCCACATTTGTTGAAATTAAAAATTCAACATTGTCAATACCGTCCGAGGAAATTTCCTTTTTATCGATATTGACTTTGAACCTTATATTTTTCATATTTAAATCGCTCAACTCAACCAATATTTGCTTTTCAAGAATTTCTGCGGCTTTTTTTCTTTTTTTGGATATACTTTCGGCATTTTCGGATAATTCGTTGAACAATTTATTTTTTTCCGTAGTTAAAGAATTTAATTTTGAATCCGCTTCTAAAAGTAAATTTAATTCTTCATATGATGAATTTCTGTATTCATCTATTCTTTCAATTGAAAAGCCATATTTTCTTTTTAAACGATTAATGAGAGACATTCTGTTTTCAATATTATTAAGTTCTTTTTCATCAATATCCAAGCTGTCCGAATAATCTCTTAAATCATAGCTCAACAATTTCAATTCTTCCAACTGAATGTCAAGCCTTGAAAGAAAATCTTCCAATTTTTCATCATAACCTTGAATTTTGTTGAGAATGCTGTAAACGTTATTTAAGCTGTCACTGTTAATATTTCGAATTGCTTCGTACAGGGATTTTTTGATTTCCTGTATATTTGAAAGCTTTTTAATCTTTTTTAATAATTCGTCTTCTTCGCATTCTTTTAACTGTGCATCATCAATTTCATTTATCTCATATTTGAGCTGTTCTATTTTACTGTCCTTGTTTAATAGTTTTTCTTTGAGTATATCTATTTCATTGCATAAATTATTGTATTTCGCAAACGAATCGTTATACAGGCGAAAAATGGGTGATAATTCCTTATGTATCAGGCTGTCAAGCAATTTAATATGATTTTCCTTTTTGAATAAGCTTTCATGACCGAATTGACCGTAAATATCAATTAAAAAACTGCCGATTGCTTTTATCGCGTTTAAAGGCACGGTTCTACCGTTGATTTTATTTATACTCTTACCGTTGTCCAACAATTCTCTTGATATTATTAAAAAATCTTCCTTGTCGATTTCTATATTCAGGCTTTCTAAAACAGAGTAAATGTTGTCATTTACACTGATATCAAAAATTCCTTCAATAAATGCAGAACTTTTGTTTTTTCTAATTAAATCCTTTGAAGCTCTTTCTCCCAAAATAAGCTGAATTGCATCAATCAAAACCGATTTTCCCGAACCCGTTTCTCCTGTGAAAACATTAAACCCGGAGTCAAAGTTTACAGATACATTTTCAAATACTGCAAAATTGCTTATATTTAAACTAAGCAGCATATTATCACCATTATCTTATATTCTTCTTAAATTCCTGCAATACATAATCTACACTTTCCAAATTTCTTATAGCTACAAAAACATTGTCATCACCCGCCAATGTCCCTACAATTTCATCAATCCCCATATAGTCGATGGCTGATGCACATATTTGAGCAGCTCCCGGAATTGTTTTAAGTACAATAATATTCATTGCATTATCGATTGAAACCACAGAATTTTCGAATATTTTATTCAATCTGTCGGTAATTCCCTCCTGGCTTTGTCCTATAGTAGCATATTTATATTTACCGCTTTTGGACATTACCTTAACAAGTCTAAGCTCTTTAATATCCCTTGAAATTGTGGCTTGCGTCACGTCAATGCCCATAGCTTTAAGCCCCTCAGCCAATTCCTCCTGAGTTTCAACTTCACTTTTAGAAATCAACTCTAAAATTTTTGTTTGTCTTGTATACTTTTTCATTTGCCACCTCTTAGTTTTTTTATAATATTTCAAAAGCTTTATTAATTAAGTCTTTGAAATTACATTCATTTGAAATACCATTAATCCTTAAATGCGCTATATATTCTATATTCCCTTCTGTTCCTTTAATGGGAGAATAATCAATATTTATTAAGTTAAAATGATTTTCTTTGCAAAAATTATTTAAATTATTAAGAATCTCCAAATGAACCTTCTTATCCTTAACAATTCCCTTTTTTCCAATGTTCTCTTTTCCCGCTTCAAACTGCGGTTTTACCAATATGACAATATCCGTACTTTCGTGACTTATTTCGACAATTTTAGGTAAAATATATTTTAAAGAAATAAATGAAACATCGACGGTTACTATATCTATATCATCAGTAAATATGCCGGTATCCATGTATCTGAAATTTGTGTTTTCAATATTGATAACCCGAAAATCTTTTCTTAAGGACTCATGAAGCTGATTACTGCCAACATCAACAGCATAAACCTTTTTTATTCCATGCTTTAACAGATAGTCCGTAAATCCGCCCGTGGAAGCACCAATATCGGCTGCAGTTTTATTCTCAATGTTGATACCAAATATTTTAATTGCCTTTTCAATCTTTACATATCCTCTGCTTACATAATTAAGGTTATTGGTAATTTTAATTTTAACATCATCCTTAACAATATAAGACGGTTTCGTTATTAATTTGTCATCCACAAATACAGAATTGCTTAAAATAAGTTGTTTGGACCTTTCTCGGCTATCAGCATAACCCTTGTCATGCAAATATACGTCAAGCCTATAATTTTTCATCCTTACCCTTTCTTACATAAATATTCCCTCAAAAAAATAATTATTTGGATAATTCAATAAAATTATAGCATAAGAATTTATTTATATCAATTAATATTTTTAATGTTTATTCAATATTCTCGTCAATAAATTTAATCTTTTTTTGAGTGTCATCTAACTTCTTCATACAAAATGAATATGCCTTGATTCCTCTTTCGTAATTTTTCAGTAAATCATCAAGTGTTATATCCTTTTTGTTTTCAAACTGCAAAACAATATTTTTCAATTCTTCCAAAGCATCTTCAAAGCCTTCGTATTCCATATTACACCTCTTTTATATCAATTGTTTCCGCTTCTATTTTAAAATCAGCAAACCTTATTTTCAAAATATCCTTCTCTTTTACCTGATCTTTATCCTTAATAATATTTCCTTTGATGTCAGATACCAATGCAAATCCTTTTTTCAGCTGCTGATTGTAATCAAAGGAATTTAATTTTTCTCCCATTATTTTCAGACTTAAATTAAGCTCATTAATATATTTATTTGCTTCATTCATCATGACGCTTTTATAAACATTTAGTTGATTCTTCGCCTTATAAATATCCTCTAAGGGTAAATTGCTTCTTAAAATGTATTTTGATGTCATAAGATCAGCCTTTTTTAAGGAAATAATATTATTAGTACCTGATTTTAATGCAAATAAAAGATTATTCAATTTTTCTTCAACATCCTTATAGCTTTTTATAATTCTTTCGGCTGCAGCCGTTGGCGTGTGACAGTAAACATCAGCCACATAATCAGTTAATGTTCTGTCGGTTTCATGACCGATGCCTGTGACAACCACGACCTTGGATTTATATACCTCCATTGCCAAGTCTATGTCATTGAATATATTCAAATCTTCGAAGCTTCCTCCGCCTCTTGCAATAAGGATTACATCAGTTTCTGCTTTATTAAAGTAATTTATCCCGTCAATTATATGTCCCTTGGATTTTTCACCCTGTACCAATGCATTGTAAACGGTTATTTCTATATCTGCTTTAACACTTTCAAAGGTTTTTAATATATCCTTGAGGGCAGCTCCTGTCTTTGATGTTATTATGCCTATTTTTTGCGGAAAAGAAGGTATTTCTCTTTTACGGTCAAATAATCCCTGAGCTTTTAATTTCTCCTTTAATAATTCCAAATCAAGCAGAATTTTTCCTAAGCCCGCTCTCTCGATATTTCTGACAATAAGCTGATATGTACCCTTTGCTTCATAAACGGAAATTTCGCCCTCTGCAATCACTTTGTCTCCGTTCTTTGATATGGTGTCGGCAAAAAAAGCAACACAATTGATACATGATGTTTCATCGCATAATGAAAAATATGTATATCCTGTCTTGCTTGTTCTTATGTTTGTAATTTCGCCTTCCACTCTCAGATTATTGAGAATTGAATTGCTCATTAAATATCTTTTTACATATTGGTTTAAAACTGATACCTTAATGGGTTTTAGCTTCATTGTGCCACCTGTCGATAATAGGCAGAAACGCAAGTCCTACAGCATTGTCCGAAGAGTTTTTAACAGCAGGAAATATTATTTCATAATCATTCATATTATCAATGATATATTTTCTTAAGCAGCTGTTGGAAGCAACTCCGCCGGAAATTATTACGGTTTTAAAATGGAGATAGGATAAACTATGTATTATATTCAGGGTGCATTCTGCTATATATTTAAAAAGAGAATTTATTATTGTTTCTTTTGAATGTTCATTTAACAAATTACCATAGTAGTTTTCCATTCCTGATAAATTTATATATGGCTGCCTGCTTATAGGAGGAGTTTTGATTTTTTCCGTATTCTTATCCCTAAGGTATTCTTCCATGTGCTTACCGCAGGGAAACGGAAAGCCCATTAAAACACCAAGCCTGTCTATAAGCTGTCCAAATGTAATATCCTTAGTCCCGCCTTCAATTTTTGTTTCAAATCCCTTTAATGTTTTTTCGGCGGATACGAATTCCGTTGTTCCTCCTGATATGTGGACGGCAAGTATCCTATCGTCAATATTTTTATAGTTTTCCGTCAAAGAGGCTGAAATATGGTTTTCTTGATGTGAATATTCAATGTATGTGCATTTTAAAGTATGGGAAATAACTTTACCGAAATTTTGACCGACAGTGAATACAGGCATGTATGAGTCTTCCCCGTTGCGGGGCTTTGAGCTTACGGATACCGTTTTAACCTTTGTAATGTCCTCAGAAATTCTTCCGTAAAGCTCCGGCAAGTTTTTTAAATGCTGAAAAACAGCCTCCTGCTGCCTTAATCCTTTTTGACCCTTTTTAACTTCAAGAACCTTTCGTTCATCCGCAAGTATTTCTCCGCTTTCTGCATCTATCAATGCAATTGAAGTTGTATAAGCACTCGTATCGATTCCTAAAATGTATGTCATTTCTTAATGCACCTTACCACAGTACCAAGAATTCCGTTAATAAATTTATGGGAATCTTCGTTTGAAAATTTCTTGCTGATTTCTACCGCTTCATTAATTGATACACTTTCGGGTATGGTTTCGTTATATAATATTTCAGAAAGAGCAACACGAAGCACTGCAAGGTCTACCTTTGCAATACGGGTAATTTTCCAGTCCTTCGAATTATCAGTTATATATTTGTCTATTTCCTCCATATTATCAATCATGTCAGATATGGTTTTGTTTAAATAATCAACATCCATTTCTTCAAGCTCAAAATGCTCTAAGAATTCCGGTATATTAATTACGTTAAATTCTTTGTTCACATCCATACTGTATGCAATTTTGACAGCTTCTTCCCTTGTTTCTTTTCGTTTCATATTTTTCTCCTGATACAATAAGTACGGGGACATTCCTTCTTCTTTTGAGAAGGTGTGCCCCCCTTCCTTCAACCTTAAAATTGTCAATCTATTTGTTTGGTTTATTCTATTACTATGTCGGTAGGTTCCTTTTCCTTGTCCTTTTCTTTATCCTGAACTATATTAAGTACATGGACGTTAACAGCTGCTACCTGCAAGTCTGTCATCGTTTCAATTTCTTTCTTTACCGCTAGCTGAACTTCTTTGGCAACCTCGTTAATTTTATAGCCATATTCAACATTTATAAATATGTCCAATACAACTGTGTTTTCATTAATTTCAACTTTTATTCCTTTTGAATAATTGTTTTTTGAAAACAAATTGGTAATTCCGTCGGCTACTCCTGTACGGGTTGTACTTACTCCTTTAACTCCGCCGGTTGCAATTCCTGCAATAATTATTACAACATCGTCGGATATTTTAACCTGACCAAATTCAAAAGTTTCGTTATCCATAATAGCACCTCCTAAAATAATTATAGCAGAAGTTGTAAATTATTACAAATCAATATTATCGAATTTAACAATTTTTATTTGAGAAGGTTTATATTCAGTTTCTGAAACAACAATGTCCAAAATTATCGTTGCATCCGCCTGTTCAATTGTATCATTTGTAACTACCTTTACCATACTTTCATCAACAATGACAACTGTTTCATTATATCCTTTGGATTGGAGCATAAGTTCAATCCCCTGTTCCGACTCGACAAATGAATTCTTTTTCAATAACAGCTGTTCGAATTGAGCCTTTGTGTCTTCCGAAATCATAGATGAGCTTAAACTTTCTTCTAAATAATCCAATACATCCATGTTGCCTTTTTCTTTGTTTAATTTAAAATTAGAAAAGCTGACATTTAACATTCCCAAGACACCTTCCGAAGAAGCTTGTTCCGCGCCTGTTAAGTCGGTAATGTCTCCTATGATTTCATAGTCTGCTTCAGGCAAAATTCCCGCAAAATCAGCTTCATTCACGCCGCCCTCAATAATTTGTGCAATGTCATTTCCATTTTCCTCTAATTGCCCTGTTTCAACATCTTTAAATCCATTATCCGGCGTCAAACTCATATTTACGTAACCAATAATGAATATTATTGCCAAAGATGCTATAAATACCAATGTTTCCTTTCTCATTATCATAATTACCCCCTTAGTTAATAACTACTATTTCAATATCATTTAATTTGATATCCAATAAAGTTTTTACAGAATTCAAAAGAATGCTGTAAATATCTTTATTACCGCTGTAATTTACCACTATCAGCACCCCGGATATTTCAGGATATTGGTAATACCGCTCCACTACTGAATTATCCCTTCCCATTATTACTTTATTTTGTTTTGTCTCTCTGTTCACCTCTCTTTTAGTACCGTCGCTCATGGATTCAATATTTGTTTCATTGCTTATGTTTTCATCATAAACAGGTTCCAACACAGGAGTTTTTTTAGTGTAAATCATTACATCAACGCTTTTTATATTGTCTATTTTACCTAATATTTCCTCCATTCTTTTTTCTAAGGCATAAACATAGCTTTCTGTTTTAACTTCACTTTCCTGATAACTTGGAGAGACTTCCGTTGAAAATGGTGAAAAATCAAGTTTTAATATTAAAGATATTATTACCAATAATATAAAAACATTGACAGCATAGCCTAATTTTTTGTTTTCTTTAAGCATTTTAATAAAATCATTCATATAATCCTCCGTTTATAAAATCTATGTTATCTGAGTTAAGTTGAAAAATTTCAGCTATGTTTTCTTTCAATTTGTTGATCTCATCATTTGCCGGGAGCCTTCTTAAGTTTACCCTTGCGCTTATTTCCATGTCTTCGTTGAAGCTTAAGGTGATATTTGAAACCACCTCTTCTCCCGGGAAGTTTGTTTCGTTTATGGAATCAATAACTTCAGGAGAATTTACTTTTATTTCTCTCTGATATACAGGAACATCCGCAGCTTTTAACAAATTTATATTCAAGCTCCCACTAAGAAATATATTATCCAAAATAAAAATCATGATTAAAAGTTTAATAGATATCCTGCAAAATTTCTGCGTCTTCCCTTCCGGAAATATTATCATTATTAAATTGAAAATTAATATTAAAATCAGTGTATTTACAATTGTTGTTTTCATAGTTAACCTATAATGTTATTCATATAATTTATTATTATCGAGTAGTAAACAGTCACAATTATTACAGGAGTTATCAGGCATATAAGGTAAATATAGAACATATCAGCCATTTCATAAATCAGCTTGGATATATTTTCATTAAAAGGTTCTGTAATTACCCCAAGCACCTTATACACAATAAGTGCTATACTGATTTTTATTATCGAGCCCCCGAAAGATGATAAAATAAAAATTATAATTACTATTCCAAGCACATCCTTTATCATCAACAGGCTTTTTAAAAAAACACCGAAAAATGATGTTACCGCATTTCCCACAACAGGCAGCGATGAGGGTGATAATGCCTTTATTGAGCTTATAAAAATATTATCCGTTTTATATAATATATATCCTTGTACAGAAAAATTTATGACTACAATAATCATATAACCCGATAAAATTAAAAGGGTGCCTTTCTTCAGTGCTTTGTACAAAAGCTTGGCATTAATAAGCTTGTTCATATTGTTGGTTAAAATTACCGCTATCATAATAACGGTCATAATATCCGTGAAGCTGTAAATGAACTGGGTTGTGATTCCGATAGTATAATTAAGTGATGTCTGAAAAAACTGCAGCAGGCTTAATTTCCCAAAGGTAAGCATAGCCGCCATAAACACCGCATTGATTTCTTCCGTAATTGTTTTAAAATCCATAAAATCACTTTTCAGCATACCTTTGATGCTCAATACATCCTTAAGAATAATTGTAAAAATAATAATTACGGAAAATAAAACCACAATATCCGAAACACCTTTACTGTTGGTTTCGTCTGTAAAATAATTAATAATTGTCAGTACAATGCAAATAATAAACACATTGGTGCCTGTTTTCAAAATGTCCCTGAAATAACTCTGCTCATTGTCTAACGCATAATACAAATAATCCTTCAGACTTACGTCTAAATTCCCGGTAAAAGCATTTTTTATCAAATCCCGTATCCTTATATTATTCTCTCTGAAATATTCATTTTTGCTGTTAATGTAATCCTCTATATCCTGTGTTGGAATTTCATCAATTGCATTTTCCATCGTCGAAGCCATGCAGTTTTTTGCAAATAAAGCAATGATTACAATTGTAAACAATACTATTTTTTTCATTTCATCACCCGTTAACCAAAAGCAAAATTTGATCAAGAAATATTTTTATAATATCCACGGAATAAATAAGAATTATAAGCTTTCCCGCAATTTCAACCTTTTTCCCCACTGATTCATAATCCAAATCCTTGCACAAAAGTGATATAAAATCACAAATATATGCTATTCCCACAATTTTTAAAATGGTACTGAAATATTCAGTCTTTATGTCATATTTAGCAAACAAATTTACTATTTCTTCAAGATATGTTTTCAACTCGTTAAAAAGCATGAATATTACAACAATACCGAAGATTACTGTTATATATACTTTGAATTCAGAATTGAATTTGGAAATGGTTATTCCTAAAATTAAAGTTATTACAGCTATAAAAATAATTTTCGCAAGCAACATATTCATCCCTCATCAATACAAGTTAAAAACCGATTTTACCTCCATGAACAAATCATTCATCATGCCGACAATGAGAGCCATCACCACAATTACTCCCGCCAGTGTTACAAACATTGCTTGTTCATCCCTTCCCGTCTTAGTTAAAATTTGATTAAATACCGCTACTACGATTCCTATTGCTCCAACCTTGAAAATTAAATCTATATCCATATTTCCTCCTATATCAGTATGATTGCTGCCAAACATCCCGCAAGAAATGAAATTCTATTGTTTAATGTTTTTTTCTCGCTGTGGTTAACAGAAAATTCCTTCATAACTTTTTCCATTTCATCTGCAGTAAATTTAAGCTTTTTATCCAATACATCCGAATATGCGGAGCCGTAATAATCAATAATTTCCGCAAAATACAAATTGAATTCTTTTGGTGTATACATAATTTTATTTATGTAATCCAATAGTTCTTTTGACCCCTTTTTATCTTCTAAACAGTTTATCAAAAACTTTATGGTCATTTCTGTATCAATACTTTTAAAGTTGTATTTTTCGTAAATTTCTTCGATGGACATCTTCATATCGCAGGAATATACCCTGAGATATTGTGAAAAGTCTACTAATTCTTTCATTTTTTTAATTTTCTTGTCTCCATCTTCGTTTATGGAACTGAATATATTTTTAACCGAAGCTACCGTGCCGATAAATAAAAAAGTTCTAATCCAAATCATTGAAAATCACCCTGTTCTTTTGAAAATCATATATTTCATTTACCTTTAAGGGACGATTGTTAAGAATGAATGCTCTGTCAAAAAAATTATTTTCAATAATACTTTTTAAATATAAATTTTTTTTCACATCATCCAAACTGAATCCATGGGCTGTCGCTATAATTTTAACTCCGCTTTTTAAAGCATACTGAACAATCTCAAAATCATTGACGGAACCTAACTCATCAGAAATAATAACCTTTGGCGAAAGAGCTCTTATGCTCATAAAAAATCCGTCGCTTTTATTGCAGTAAGATAAAACATCCGTTCTTCTGCCTGTGTTCATTTGAGGTACTCCATTATAAACAGCACTTATTTCTCCCCTTTCATCAATTAATGTAATATCACATCCTTCAAAATATGGATTTTTAAAACCATCGCTTAAATTTTTTGCCACATCCCGTATTAATGTTGTTTTTCCGGAAAGAGGAGGACCTATAACCAAAGTATTGTAGATGTTTTTGTCCGGGGTTATAAGATGCTTTAATGCTTTCTCGGAGCATCCCGGGAATTCTCTTGCAATTCTTATGTTAAGTGAGGTAATATTTTTAAATCCTTTAAATCCGCTTTGATCGTATATGCAGTCTCCGCTTATTCCTACTCTGTGCCCGCCTTCAATCGTTATATAGCCCTTGTTGATTTCATTTTCGAATGCATGAATTGAATTTTTTGTAAAATTCGCTACTATATCATCAATATCTTTTTTGGTAATGACAATTTTTTCATCTAAAAACAAATCTCGTTTTGAAGTTTTAATCATCACGGGGCTGTTGACCCGAAGCCTGATTTCAACGGCTTCCTTTAAAGCAATTCCTGCCCGGGACACAACATTTCTCACTTTTACATTTAAACAGTTCAATAAATTCAACATGAAATCATCACCTTGTCCTCTTAATCTATAATATTATCTTTTTGAAAATTTATGACTATTTTTGGGACATTCCTTGAAAAGCTATCCCGCAAAGAGTCACCCCATTTTCAAGGTGTGTCCCCATCCGCCGTTAAGGCGTACCCCGCATCATCCGAAAAATCTGGATAAATCTGCATTTGACATTCAAAAAAAAATATTGTAAAATATCTTAGAGT
>ENA-UOOR01003606-UOOR01003606.1-fermentation-metagenome-genome-assembly--contig:-NODE-3606-length-13411-cov-35.578766_pt1 | contig 13411 bp, 15 predicted proteins | sample MGYA00245780_ERZ724029 | MGnify/ENA primary metagenome ERZ724029 (study PRJEB28704, sample SAMN03018315) | fermentation metagenome | biome: anthropogenic terrestrial biome; feature: soil... | reverse complement strand
ATTTGATTGGCTTCAATAATTTAACTCTTTTTCGCTGGACCTTGATCTCTTTAAACGAAATCATTTTTTCGCACTTAAAGTCTTTGCTGTTTTGTTTTTAAAAGAACTGTCGCGCCTCGTTTTTTATGTTCCCCGCTGCGCGCAAGAATTATAATATCATGTCCCTGGTTCTGTGTCAAGAATAACTTTACTTTTTAAGGGAGATGATAATTTTCTTATCATTTTTATTTGCGGGCAGTTTTAATTATATAAGTTACGCTCTCTTTTGACAATATATTTACAAAATTTTAAATATATCTTAATCTGCCCCACCGCTCCCGATCGATAAAATTCGCCGTCGCCTTATAAACAGTCCTCGGTTCAGTCTCTCTCCAGGTTGGCCGGAGCCGCAAAACCGGCTGGGAGCAATAAAAAAGCCCCCCGAAGGGAGCTTATCAGTTTTTGATTAATTGGCTTTCTCTTTTTTCTTCTTTTCAATATATATGGCGCAGTCGGGACAAACCATTTCGCATATTTTGCAGGCTATGCAGCTCTCCTCATCTTTGGGCTTGACCGTCGGGGTTCCATATACCCCCAGCTTCTCGGACCAGACCAGTACTTCATTGGGACATTTTTCTTTGCATAATCCGCATCCTTTACAGTAGGCGGGAAATATATGAAAAACTGCTTTTGCCATGGCGGTGGACAGTGGTTCATTTTTAAGCATTGGTTGTCACCCCTTCCTTAAGAGATTTCTCAGCCATTTGTTTTCCTATTTCCAGAGCACGGAAATTGAGTTCTCTTAAATCCGGATTTTTTTCAAACTTGTAACCCAGCTTGCTTTCAAGTGCAGCTTTGGCGGCCTCAAATGTAACTACATTGGTCAGCCCTATAACTGCTCCCATTATAATAATGTTAAATACGCGGGGATGCAGTTCGTTGTTGGCGGTCTCTATCGCCGGCAGACCTATTATCTGTTTGGCCTCGGAAGGTAATTCGTCCTGGCCTACTTTAAAACCTGAATCATATACGTACAGGGTGTTCTGGTCGGAAAAGCCAATAGTTCTGTCTACGGCACGTTCACTTAAGGCTATGACCACATCAGCTTTATTGAATTTGGGAGCCCCTATTCTCTTGTCGCTGAATTGAATAAATGCGATTGATACTCCTCCGCGTTGTTCCAGGCCGAAATTGGGGATATATATAGTTTGTTTTCCTTCATTATATGCGGCTTCGGCCAGTATTTCAGCTATTGACTGTACTCCCTGCCCGCCTTCACCGGCCAGGGCAATCTTTATTAAAGACATTATTTATCCCCCTTTCCAAAGGGATTTTTAAGCTCTCCGACCGGATAATATTGTTCCATCTGGTCTTCCAGGAAGCTCCAGGTTTGCTTGGCGTTGGTGCGCCAGTTGGTCGGACAAGTGGATAACACTTCCACGAAGGAGAAGCCATTGCCTTCTATTTGATTGCGTAAAGCATTTTTAATGAAACGTTTCAGTTGTTTGTATTTGCTGACCGTAGCTCTGGCTACATATGCATTATCCGAAGTCAGGGCGGCTATGAATTCCGGCCCCTTGGTAGGATAACCGGTCTGCTCGACATCTCTTCCGTAAGGGGTAGTCTCGGTTTTTTGGCCGGGCAGGGTGGTAGGGGCCATCTGTCCGCCGGTCATACCATAGTTGGTGTTGTTCACCAGGATAAGGGTGACTTTTTCATTTCTGACCGCTGAATTTACCAGATGCTGCGATCCGATGGAATATCCGCCGCCATCTCCCATGTAACCTACACAAACCAGTTCCGGACGGGACCGCTTTATTCCCACCATGACCGGGGTGGTCCTCCCGTGATGGGTCTGAGTGGTGTCACAGGCAAAAAAGTTCCACGAAAGCAAGGAACAGCCTATATCACATCCGAATATGAGTTTATCCTGTATTTCCATTTCATCTATAACTTCGCCCAGTGCCTTCAACACAATGCCATGCCCACAACCAGGGCAGAATTTATGTGGCTTGGAAGGCAGATACCATGATTTAGGTGTTGCTGGTTCAATCATTTTCATGCCCCCCCTTTCTTACAAAATACTTTTGACTTTTTGAATAATGTCAAAATCTATAATTCCAACTGCCGGCATGAACAGGGTTTCCATATCTATGGTTTCTCCGTAAATCTCCTGGCGGGTCAAGCGGTAAAGCTGGCCATAGGCAGATTCTGCTACTAACAGTTTGCTGGCCCCGCTCTTTCTAATGACCTCGCGCAGTTGTTTTTCAGGAAATGGCCTTAAGGTAATCGGTCTGAAATACCCGGCCTTTATCCCCTGGGCGCGCAGCTCTTTGACTGCATCATCGGCGGCCCGGGATACTACCCCGTGGCTTAATATGATAATATCGGCATCCTCACACATTCTTTCTTCATATTCCACCAGTTCGGGGCTGATCGCCTCGTACTCAGCCGCAAACTTTAAGACTACTTCATTCAGTTCTTCTTCCAGGCTGTATATGTTGCAAAGATGGGCCGGCTCTCTATCTTGGCCAATCTTTCCTCCCAGACCTAGCAGCGGGTAGGTCGGGACCATTTCTATGCCCCGGTCCTCGGGATTGTACATTTCCAGGGGTTCTCTCATTTTGGCCTGATAGCCGTCGCCCAGTATGAATACCGGGAATCTGTATTTCCAGGCGGTGTTAAAGCCTTTTATAACATAATCATAAATCTCCTGATGAGTCGCGGTGGAGTAAACGATCCGGAAACCTTCGCCATTTCCTCCATAGGTGGTTAAGCCCACTTCCTGCTGGGAATAAACCACCGTTCCGGATGAGGGTCCCCCTCTTTGCTGAATAACAGCTACCAGGGGCAGCCGCATTCCTTCTGCCATCCCAAAAGGTTCTTGCATTAAAACATTGCCCGGTCCGGCAGTAGCTGTAAATGCCTTTTTACCGCTCTGGACTGAGCCGCAGACCGTAAATCCGGCTGATATCTCATCTTCAGTCTGTAAAAATCCTCTTCCGTATTTCGGTGCCAGTCGGGTCCAGTAATGCATAATTTCATTCTGCGGGGTAATCGGATATCCAAACATCATCTCTGCGCCGGCTGCAAGTGCTGCCCAGGCTGCAGTTTCGTTTCCTGTCATGAAAGCCTTTTTTTGTTCACCAATTACTTTTTGCATTTTGCTAAAACGCACCTCCTGTTCTTATAAAATTTATATTTTTTATAAATTCTTTACCACATGGCTGCGGGCATATAGCGGTCAATGTACTTGACCGGGACATCAATCTGCTGTTCCAGCTTAGGATCCTGCCATCTGCGGTCAACCGCCGCATAAGCAACAGGTATGTCAAGCTCAGCCGCTGCCCGGATTATCTGGTTGTTACCCAAAACAATCAATTCCGTCGTAGTTTGCTCCGCCAAATGCGTATTGGCTACAACGGCATCCACTCTGCCCAGACTGATAAGGTACTCTTTTATACGTTCAAGCGAATTGGTCATGGGTCTGGTATAATTAACCACCGCCATTATTTGCAATTCTTCAGACTCATAAGCTCCTTCCACCAGATTAAGTGTTCTGGCCCCGTTTACACCATAACCAATATCCATGATGATATCGCCTTCGTTCATCAAGGCCCAACGGGCTCGGGGATTAAGCATTGCGCCGGTTTCCCCCAGACCAAATGAATCTTCCTGGGTCTGACTGATGACTTTAAGTCCTTTTTCCTCCAGACTTTTACTTATTGGCCTTAACGTATAAAACGGCTCTACAGTATCAAGATCAACTATCGTAACCCGATGGCCGCGAGCTTTCAACTCTAGAGCGCGATTGATGGACAATTCACTTTTTCCGCTGGCATATTCTCCTACATATGCTTCTATAATTCTAGCTGCATGGTTTGAAAAAATTAAAACACCTCCGTAAACAGTGGTTCGGGTCAATGGAATTGTAATAAGTATAAAATAATTATGAAATGTGCGTCAATAATTATATTGTATACACTAAATATTACGCACATTTAGCAAATAGATGTCTTTTTTTTATTGGAGTCCTGTACATTGGGGTTTTACTTAATATGTATTTAATAGTTTCTTTATTTTTCGAGCAATTAATGCACTCGACTTAACAAAAAAATAACAGGGCCTTAACAACCCTGTAATTAGCAGATAATATTTTTACATCATAAGCAGCTTAAAACATATTACCAAAAGGATGCCCGGCACACCTAAAAATCCGGTTATGAGTACCGTTATCACATTAATCGGAATCGAAAAATCAAAATAAGCTCCTACATAATTGGTAAGCATGAGCAAAACGATCCCCACTGCTGAATTCAGCAGCAGCTTCCACAGCAGTTTGACCGGTTTTACCACCACCTGAGCCAATATGTACAATATCACCAAAAAAAACAGCGCCGCCATAATTAAATTTGCAGTTTCCATTTCACACACCCCCCATGTTATCCACTGCCCCGGCCTGTGTCCTTAATCGTAAGCGAATGCGAACATCCGTTGTGCCCGCAGGGTGCGTCCATTATAGTGGCCGGATTCTTGTTATTCCACTCGACTCCGCGGCGAAGCGATGTAAGGAATGTCCCCTGTCAGTTAAGAAAGGCTGTCCCTTAAATGGTGAGGACCTGACTTCCACCCGTAACTTCCCCTCCACGGTACCGGTCTAAAAGACTGCCGTCCGGTAATCCGGTTTGAGGTTTTGCGGTGCGGCAGCTTCCTGTTCCCGGATTTTTTTTATCATGTAATCATATCTTTTTTCCGCTGCCTTTAAAGTGTAGACCGCATATTCAACCATATCGGGTTCTGTTACCCAGTTTAATAATTCATGGGCCTGCTTCAATTCCGCACAGGCTTCCTGGGCCATCTGTTCCAAAGAATACTTTTCCGCCGGAATTACATCATGGTCTAAAACAAACCACCTCTGAATTGCTATCAGACATACATGCCATTTGCGCATTTGCTCACCTCTTAATGGAAAATTAATCCTGTATTGGTATTGCATTGTATGCCTGACCGGTTAAGAATATGCTAAAACTCTTTACGTCCCTCCAGTGCTCTCCTTAAAGTTATTTCATCGGTAAATTCTATCGCCCCTCCAACCGGAATACCATGGGCCAGCCGGGTAACTTTTACTCCCTGTTCCGCCGCAATACCTGCTATATAGCGGGACATTACTTCCCCATCTATATCCGGATTCAGGGCCAGGACCACCTCTTTGACGGTTCCGGCGGCGAGCTGGTCTGTAAAGGGCTTAATATCAATATTATCCAGCCGGCTATTATCGAGCAGATGAAACTGCCGGTTAAGTACGAAGTATTTACCCCGAAACCCGGTCCGGTCTATAGCGATGACATCACTGGCTTCTTCAGCTACACATATTACGGAAGAATCACGGTTTTCATCCCGGCAAATATTGCAGGGATCCACATCAGTAAGATATCCGCATTGGGAACAGGGAAAAATGTTATTGCGGGCTTTGAGGATAGCTTCCGCCAGTTGCTTTGCTTCCTGCGGGGGTTGTTTGATAATGTACAAGGCCAGACGCTGCGCTGATTTAGGACCAATGGTGGGCAGCTTTAACAGTTGGTCGATAAGATTCTCCAGTGGTTGAGCAAGTCTCACAGTATAGCCTCCTAAATATAAATGAAACAGCCTCTTATTTTAAAAAGCCCGCTCAATCGACGTACTCAGGTACGCCTCAATCCCGGGCTTTTCATAGCTTGATCTTTGCTGCGGTCATCCGCCTGCTTCTGGTTTAATTAGGAAATATAAAATCGTAGTCCGGCCTACAGGGCGATAGCCCTTCAGGCCGGTGTAGATCATAACACGTAAACACCCGGCCCTGAAGCCCACTCCTAACGTCGGGGCTGTAGGACCTCCTACTAAACCATTAATGCGATTTTCATGGTTGTTTGTGGCCTGCGGCCATAGGGGTTAATACGAAAATACCGTTCTTGTCATTCTGAACATAGTGAAGAATCTTGCCGACATTCACGATTAACCGAGGGAAGATCCTTCGTTAACACTCAGGATGACATTATAATTGTCATTTTCAACTGTTGTGTCCCCGGCCCCGGGGTTTGGCTACTCTATTACAGGCCAGGTATGTTAAGTCCGCCGGTAATTTTGGACATTTCGCTGGAAACCATGTCCTGTGATTGTTTAACAGCATCATTAACTGCGGCCATGATCAAATCTTCCAGCATTTCGATGTCTTCCGGATCTACTACCTCAGGTTTAATTTTAATCTCCAGCAGCTGCTGTTTGCCGTTTATTTTAATGTTTACGGCACCTCCGCCGGCAGAGGTTTCCAGGACCTTTTCCTTTAGCTCTTCCTGCATTCTGGCTATCTGTTCCTGCACTTTTTTGGCCTGTTTGATCATGTTATTCATATTTGCGCCGCCGCCAGGGTTAAATTTCATTTTTCTAAACACCTCAATCCTTTATTTCTACTATGTCTTCACCAAAATATTCAATGGCTCTTTTAACAATAATATCATTATACTGGTTGTCATCCAAAAAAATAAATTGAATATCCAGATTCTTGCCAAAGATTTCTTTTACTACTCCCTCTACTATCTCCCGGTTGGGATTCTCCTCCAGTCTTTCTTTGTGAAATTTATAGCCTTTTTTAAAACCTATGTATAGAGAATCGCCCCGGGCGCCCAGCAGTTTGCCCTGGCAAAGCAGGGCATGGGTAGGTATTTTTACTTCTTTCACCCCGGCCAGAATCTTGTTCCAGGTTCCTTCCAGGGCATCTTTGCGTTCCTTCGGTTCAGGTGCTGCGGCGGCTTTTCTTTCGGGAGGCGCTTTTTTAGCTTCCTCATGCGGAGCAAACAAAGCGGTTATCTCCATAAAGCTCATTTCCAGCAGGAACTTCTGGCCTTCGCTGAATTTCAGTTTTTCCCCCGCACCCATTAAAACCTTCAGGGCTTTCATCAGATCGGATGGTGAAACCAGGTCTTTCTGCTGTTTTAAATACTTTTTACCGGTTTCACTGACATAGCTCATGAGAACGTCTTCCCCCAGCAGCCGGTAAAACATCAGGTCCCGTATATAGAGGGATGCTTCCCGGACTATCTGCAGGGCTTCCTTGCCTTCCACCAGGGCCTGGTTGAGAAGCCCGACAACTTCTGCAATCTCGTGGGTCAGGACCGCATTTATCAACCGGGCCATGAAGTTTTCATCGACCAGACCCAGTACCGACATGACATCCTGACCTGTTATTTTATGGCCTTTATAAGAATGGACCTGGTCCAGCAGGCTTAAGGCATCGCGCATGCCGCCATTGGCACGCCGGGCAATCAGGTCGCGGGCCGCTTCTTCCAGGTCGATATCATTGCTGTCTGCCACCTGTTGCAGTCTTTGGCTGATTTCGGCCAGGGTCAGCCGGCGGAAGTTGTAATTCTGACAGCGCGACAGGATGGTCGCCGGTATCTTCTGGGCTTCGGTGGTAGCCAGGATAAAGATTACCGAGTCAGGCGGTTCTTCCAGGGTTTTTAATAAAGCATTAAATGCTTCGGTGGTCAGCATGTGAACTTCATCGATAATATATACTTTTTTCTTGCCCTGAGCCGGCAGTATCCGGACCCGGGCCCTGAGATCCCTAATTTCATCGATGCCCCGGTTGGAAGCGGCATCGATTTCAATGACATCCATAAAATTGCTGTTATTGATGTCCCGGCAGGTGGAACACTGGTTACAGGGCTCACCTTCCACTACATTCTCGCAGTTTACCGCTTTGGCCAGAATCTTGGCGATACTGGTCTTGCCTGTACCCCTCGGGCCTGAAAAAAGATAGGCATGCGATAACTGTCCCGTTTTTACTGCATTGCGCAGGGCGGTAACGGTCTGCTCCTGCCCCACTACTTCATCAAAACGACCGGGGCGCCACACCCGGTACAAAGCCAGATACGCCATTGTGTTTGCCTCCTATTCACCGCGGATCAGTAAGATTCAGCTGCTGCATACGGTAATTATTCTGATTAACAGCCCATGCCCCAAGGACACAACCATTAATGAAAATAAGTATAGCGATAGGTTATGCCGGATTGGGGTATTAAGAACGCTTGCACCCCGGACTTACATTGGTGTATGCCGAAATGCTAATAGCTGCATTGATATTTTGGTTGATCAAGTTATGGGCGAACCATATAGAATCGCCTTTACCGGTGCTGCGCTAACCTTAACACCCCACCCCTGCATTTGTTCCCCTCTTATGCTCTACGTGTTTGTCATTATTAGGATCTGTGTTAATCATAATTAATCTGTGTCCTTCTGGGTTGAATTTTCGTATTAACGTGCGTTTTAACCCAGCTCCTGCAGGTCGGCCGCATTGGCAGGCTATGCCATCTGGAGCTTGCTCTGCCTAGCGCGGTTGTATAGTTTGAAATTATTTCGCTCCAGGGATGTTTATTCCCTTTTAATATAACAAAAAAAGCAGGATATATCCTGCCTGCTGATAAATAATATTATTTGCCGTGCACCTGGCCTGGGAACCACCCTCCGAGCGTTACCTGAACAGTTAACTCCATCCAGGCTCCCCTTCGTCACACAGGATTAGCCTCTTAGTGCTGCTTCCTTCCGGATCTGACACGGTTCAAAGCGTCCTGTTGCGAAGGACCCGAACTTCTCAGCCACTTATCCAGGCCAGACCTCACAGAGTAGAGCCTCGGTCCAGGAATTCAACCCTGCTGTAGCGGATTGCAGGTTACAGGGCTCCGCTATTTCCCCGTCTAGCACGGCAAAAATGATTTTAAATTGAACTTTTTTACTCGTTTGCTTATTGTACAATCTTTTGACTACTATTACAAGTCTCTAAAATATAGCAATAAAAGCTAATTTAACTACTCCGGCCTGGGCTTCCGCAGCATTTCCTGCTCTTTTTGGCCTAATATTCTCATCTCGGGCAGTAATACCAGCACGGTTATTAACGAAGCCACCACATCAGATATGGGCGATGCTATCCATACTCCTTCCAGTCCAAAAAAATGCGGCATAATGATCAGGGTGGGAATAAGCACTATCACCTGGCGCAGCATGCTCAGCATTAAAGCCTTAAAAGCCTTGCCAATGGCCTGGAAAAAATTAGCACTGACTATTTGCAGACCTACTATGGGCAAAGCCAGCAAGAAAATGCGCATTCCGTCAATGCCGATATCGATTAATTCCTCATCTGAGGTAAAAGCCCCCAATACCTGGGCAGGAAAAACCTCGGTTAAAACGAAGCCAAATGTAACAATACCGGTAGCCGCTATGATAGCCAGTTTGAGCGTCTTTTTTACCCGGCCGAACTCAAGTGCACCGTAATTATATCCTATTATAGGCTGTGCTCCCTGATTAATACCGAAAATCGGCATAAGAATAAACATGGTTATGGTATTTATTATCCCGAAGGCGCCGATAGCAGCATCTCCCCCGTATTGAGCCAGGCCCCGGTTATACAAAATATTTACCACACTGGCTATCAGCTGCATAAAGAAAGGGGCCATGCCAATAGCAAATATTCCTTTTAATATATTCATCTGCAATGCCATATTGCGTCCCCGCAGCTTCAAGACACTGGTTTTCCCCCGGAAATATAATAATACCCAGGTGGCGGAAACCGCCTGGGAAATAACCGTCGCTACGGCCGTACCCCTTAACCCGAATCCCAGCAGATATATAAAAATGAAATCCAGCACAATATTAATACCGGCATTGATAAGCATGACACCCATGGCTACGCGGGGATTGCCCTCGGCCCTGATTACCGCGCTCAGCCCGAAACTTAAATATTGAAATAATGACCCATAAAGAATAATACTGATAAATTGACGCGCATACGGCAAAGTCTTGGGACTGGCGCCAAAATGCGTCAGCAGCGGATTCAGGGTCAATAAAAATATACCGGAAACCACTACCGAAATGATCAATGACAGCATAAAGGCATTACCCAGAATTTTTTCCGCTTCTTCTTTCTTGTTCTCTCCCAGGCGAATCGATATTAAAGAACCGGACCCTACCCCGATCAGCATACCGAAGGCCATGATGACAAAAGAAATCGGCATGGTCAATGACATCCCGGCGATAGCATCGGCTCCGACCACATTGCCTACAAACAGACGATCAATTATGGTATATAAAGAGTTCGCCACCGTTCCGACAATAGCCGGAATCGAAAACTCCACCAGCAGCTTACCTACCGGCTTCTCTCCCAATACTCGTGTTTTATCTTCCATAAATAACTCCTAATGTATTAAGTTCATTTTGTAAATCTTATATATAATACCAGACTCACCGGTCAGTATAAAGCAAAACCTCCCTGGTAAAACTACTTGTTAAATAAGATACGTTAAAAAAGCAGGGCTCACCTAATACATTTGATTTTAACTGCTGTTAATTTCAATCTATTTAAACCCCTTTTGAAACTATAGGGTCTCATCACATTGACATTTAATCTCGATGAAAATTTTTAAATATAGACGGTATTTGCATATTTTATTGCTATACTTCCAATAACTCGCTTTTACTTAAAAATATGAAATTTTATCTTCTTTGACTTTATCTGACTATAGTAATAGTATACTAAGTGTAAGATAAATCTTAAAAAAATATGGAGGTGTTATTTATGTTCGACCTGGTTCCGTTCAGAAAAAATGTTAACAGTATTTTGCCCCGTAGTGATTATTTTGACCAGATGGTAAATAGCTTCTTCAACGATGACTGGATGAATTTCGCTAATGCTATGCACCAGAAGAGTTTTCAGGTGGATGTAAAGGAAAATGATGATACCGTTGTTATCGAGGCTGATTTGCCGGGTATCAAGAAAGATTCCATTGAACTTACTTATGATAATAATTACCTGACTATCTCCGCCCGCAGAGATGATTCCAAGGAAACCAAAGAAGAGAATTTCATGCGCAGAGAAAGATATTACGGAGAATTCCGCCGCAGTTTCTATCTGGATAATGTAGACCATGAAAAAATCAAGGCCAAATTCGACAACGGGGTGCTGGCCATCACTATTCCCAAAGAAACCCCGCAGCGTTTTAACAAGAAAATCGCTATAGATTAACAACCTTCCTCTTAAAGGGGATGCAGTCTTGGCACTGCATCCCCTTGTTTTTGCTTAAAAGGCCCCTTAAGCCCGAAAAAGGACCGGGCCGAAACTTTCCATTCCGGCCACGGTCCGCTGGCATACCCGCTTGCTTATTTGGAGGATAACACTTTATTCAAAAACTCTATGGTTCTGGGATTCCTGGGATTGGTAAACATGGCCGCCGGGGACGCTTCCTCCATGATGATCCCTTCATCCATGAAGATCACCCAGTCCGCGACATCCCTGGCAAATCCCATTTCATGGGTGACAACCACCATGGTCATCCCCATAGCTGCCAGTTCTTTCATGACCGACAAGACTTCTCCGACCATTTCCGGGTCCAGGGCTGAAGTAGGTTCATCAAAAAGCATGATATCCGGCTCCATGGCCAAAGCCCGGGCAATGGCCACCCGCTGCTGCTGACCGCCGGAAAGCTCCCTGGGCATGGCATCAGCTTTCTCCGACAGGCCCACCCGGTCCAAAAGCTCAATGGCCTTTTGTTCGATCTCGGCTTTGGTCTTTACTTTTAATTCGAGCGGTGCCATCATAACATTCTGTTTGGCAGTGAGATGCGGAAACAGATTGAACTGCTGGAAAACCATTCCGATATGTCTTCTGACCTTATTAATGTCCACGCCCGGATCAGTGATCATGATATCATCAACCATAATATCGCCCCCGGTCGGTTCCTCCAGCCGGTTGATGCATCTTAAGAAAGTCGACTTTCCTGAGCCGCTGGGCCCGATGACACAGACAACCTGCCCTTTATTTATTTCGAGGTTAATTCCTTTTAAGACTTCCAGTGCCCCAAAATCCTTGTAAAGGTCTTTGACCTTCATCTGTGCGGTCATATAGTCACCCTCCTCTCAACAGTCTTCGCTATTTGAGCAAGGATGGCAATCACAACAAAATAGAATAAAGCGACCCAGGTATACGTAGCAAAAGACTCCATAGAACGTCCGACATATATTTTAGCCTGATACATGATGTCAGCCAGACCGATGACCGAAATTAGAGAAGAATCCTTCAAAGTTATAATAAACTGGTTGACCAGGGCCGGCAGGCAGATGCGCAGGGCCTGCGGCAAAATCACCTTTTTCATGGCCTGTGCATGTGAAAGTCCCAGGCTTCTCGCTGCTTCCATCTGGCCCGGATTTACAGCAATGATCGCCCCCCGGAATATTTCCGACATATAAGCCCCGGCATTCAAAGTCAGCGTAACCAGTCCCGCCGTGAAAGGAGTAAACCTTAAATCGAATCCCAGGAACTGAAGCAGCTGCGGCAGTGCAAAATAAATATAAAAGACCTGAACCAACAGCGGAGTTCCCCTGATGATCGCAACATAAATTCTCGATACCCAGCGAACAGGTGCTTTTTTTGACATGTCCATGAAGCAGGAAAGCAAACCTAAAATAAAAGCCATTAGAAGTGACAGGGCTGTCACTTCTAATGTAATCCATAGACCTTGAAACAGCAGCGGATAAACTTCGCTGAAAACTCTACCTAAATCCATTATTCATTCCCCGTTATTTAGCAGAAATATATTTATCTAAGATTTCCTGATATTTTCCGTTTTCTTTGATATTTTTCAAACCGGCATTGAACTTATCCAGCAGTTCCGTATTTTTACCCTTCATGACTGCAAAACCGTAGGAGGATCCCTTTTCCATGTCGGTAACCATCTTCAGGCCATTGCCCTGAGCGATTCCGTAGCCCATGACCGGGTAATCTTCAAAACATGCCACCGAGTTTCCGGTTTTTACATCTTCATACATCATGGGAGATTCATCGAAATATACTAATTGAAAACTATACTTGTCTTTTATCGATTCTGCGAAAGTAGCACCTTCGGTTCCGGTTTTTACCGCGACTTTCTTGCCGGCCAGGTCCTGGTAGGATTTGATGGCATCACTGGATGCACTTACTGCCATGACTACGCCGGAATCATAGTACGGTTCCGAGAAATCATATTTCTTCTGACGTTCCGGGGTAATACTCATGCCCGCGATAACCGCATCGGTCTGATTGGATTCCAGTGCTGCCACTGCGGCATTAAATCCAAGCGGATCCAGTTCATACTTAAAATCTTGATCCTCGGAGATGGCTTTCAAAAGATCGATATCGATTCCAACATATTGTTTGTCTTGGTTCTGAAATTCAAATGGGGCAAAAGTTGTGTCCGTGGCGATTTTGTACACCTTGGAGGCCTCTTTGGAATCATCCTTCGAGCCTCCGCCGCATCCTGCCAGCAGACCGACCGACAGCAACAGGACCAACGCTAAACCTAGAACCTTCTTCATCAATTATTCCTCCCAGCTTTTATTTTTCATTAAGATAATATTATACATTAATATAGCT
>ENA-UOOR01003604-UOOR01003604.1-fermentation-metagenome-genome-assembly--contig:-NODE-3604-length-13414-cov-4.981061_pt1 | contig 13414 bp, 16 predicted proteins | sample MGYA00245780_ERZ724029 | MGnify/ENA primary metagenome ERZ724029 (study PRJEB28704, sample SAMN03018315) | fermentation metagenome | biome: anthropogenic terrestrial biome; feature: soil; material... | reverse complement strand
TGCAGTTATTGCCTTTAAACGATTTGCAGAATAAAGTGGGATGATGATTGTGCCTAATCATAGGCGAATATATCCGGTAACTGATGAGGAGATTAACTCTTTTCAACAGGCTTTTACTCATACGTCATGGGCCCATGAAAACGGCGGTCGGGAACTTTCCAATGAACGGCTAGAGTTTTTTGGTGATGCTATTTTAGGAATGGTTATTTCTGAATACCTTTTTTACGAATATTCCGATTTGCCTGAGGGTGATCTGTCCAGGTTAAAAAGTGAACTGGTTCGGGAAGCTGTTTTGGCCCAAGTTGCTCTAGAGTTAAGTATTCCTGATTTAATCCGGTTAGGTCAAGGGGCTCAAAATTTACGTCATCAGCCTTCTGTGTTGGCAGATACGGTAGAAGCTGTAATTGGCTGGATAGCTAGTAACTACGGACTTGCTGAAGCAATTAAGTGGGTACTAGAACAATGGGAACGGTTTTTAACTGAGATCGAACCGGAACTAAATACTGATTATAAAGGGATCTTGCAGGAAAATGTACAAAGGCGCTTTAATTGTCTCCCCCAATATAGTCTTCTTAAAACGTCTGGACCCGATCATGATAAGCGTTTTGTTGTGGCCGTGGAATTCGCTGGGAATACTTGGGGTCAAGGGGTAGGTAAGTCGAAAAAACAGGCAGAACAACAGGCGGCTAAAAAAGCCCTAACTCAGTTAGAACAAAGTGGCTAATTAGCCACTTTATTTTTTTCTATACTAAATAATAAAGGGAAGCCGTACAATTGGCAAGAAATATAACTGTATGAATTTTTTGAATCCTTGTCAAAACTTAGATTCGGGAATCACCACAGAGATCGAAAGGGCAATTGCTCAGATCGTTGGTGTTATTTCTGCTAAGCTAGTAGTAGCTGCCGATAAGGGAATTGTTGAGATTCACGTTCTTTACGCAGGGGACCGGGCACCAAAATATTTGGCCCAAGATATCCAATCTCTCTTAGCAGCACGCTGGGATATTGCTATTAATAAAAATGTGATTAGTATTGCTCAAGTTAAAGAGCAAGATCAATATATTCCGGCGTTACGTTTTCAAATAGAAAGTATTGAAACTAAAGACCAGAAGCTAACAAGTCAAGTTTCGGTAGAATTTAAGGCTGGTGAAGTAACTAAAAAAGGTTCCGCTGTAGGGCCTTTAACTGCACTGAATAAAATGCGAATTACAGCAGAAGCTTGCTTAAATGCTGTGGTTCAATTTCTTCCTGAGGAGCATAAACTAATTTTAGAGGCGGTTTCGATTGAGAAGGTAGGCGAATCAGAAGTAGCGGTGGTAGGTGTGACTATTCTTACACCTAATCAGGAACAAACGTTAGTGGGAACTTGTAAAATCCATCGGGATTTGGTGCTAGCCACAACAAAGTCAGTTTTAGACGCTCTTAATCGTCGTTTAGAAATATTAGTTGTAGATTAGCAGAAAAGGGAGGGTTTACTCAGTGGAGGTACTAAAGGTATCAGCAAAATCTAATGCAAAGTCTTTAGCAGGGGCTATTGCAGCCCTAATGCGGCAACAAGGAAGTGCAGAAATGCAAGCGGTAGGAGCAGCAGCGGTAAATCAGGCGGTTAAGGCGATTGCTATTGCCCGCGGGTATGTGGCTCCGAACGGAATTGATTTGGTGATGATTCCGGCGTTTAGCGAAATTACTATTGATGGAGAGGAACGAACCGCTATAAAATTCTCGGTAGGAAAGAGAAGATAACCGTCCTTTCTTAACAAAATATAAACTAAAAGGATGCTGTTCCCTAGGGGTATCAGCATTTTTTTAGTTTAAAAGTAATATTTTCCCTAGACAAGCATATAAATTTTCGGGAAAGAAGTTAGTGGGGGTGTGCTAATGTCTGGGAAAAACCAAGAAAAGGATCTGGAGCTATTGCAACAAATCCGTGCGGGTGATGGAATAGCGATGGAAAAATTGATTAAAAAATATACCCCACTAGTCCGCTACATAGTAAGAAATTATTATGCCAAGTTTTTTGAATTTGAGGATTTAATGCAAGAAGGTATGATCGGCTTAATGAATGCAATGCGAGAATATGACCATACCCGATATAATATTAAGTTCTCTTCATTCGCTTACATTTGTATTATTAGGAAGATTTATAATGTTATCAAGCGAATCAATGGTAATAAACATAAGGCGCTTAATGATGCTATTTCGCTTTTTAGTTATATCAATTTAGATGAAACTAGGATGGTTATGGATGTAGTAGAAAATGCTGATCAAAAAGTTAACCCAGAAGAGGTAGTAGAGTGTATGTATATTGACGAGCGGATTGAAGACATATTAAAAAACCATTTGTCGGTATTAGAATATCTAGTTATCAAAAAACTATTGGAAGGTTACAGTTATTACGAAATTGAGCAAGAATATGGTATCGCGCCGAAAGTTATTGATAATGCTCGAACCAGGGTTCGCTTGAAACTGCAGCGAATAGTAAGCCAATATGGATCTTTGTTGAGTCCACAAATTCCTAAAAAGACCAGACGTCGAGAGGATCTCTATTATAATTTAGAGTTACCAGAGGTTCGCAAAGTCGGCACAACAGACATGTGAACCCTCTGACCAGGGTTTCTTTTTTTTAGGTGCTATGATAAAATTTAACCTGAATTTTGAGGAAAGTTGTGACTAACTTTGCTGTTGAAAAGGCTCTCTATTCAAGGATTTAAATCTTTTGCCGAACGAACCAGCCTAGAGTTTGAACCGGGAATTACCGGTATTGTTGGCCCTAACGGTAGCGGTAAAAGTAATATCGCTGATGCTTTACGGTGGATCTTAGGTGAGCAGCGGATTAAGCATTTACGAGGCACCAAATTAGAAGATGTTATCTTTGCCGGTAGCCAAGGGTGTAAACCGTTGGGTATGGCTGAGGTTATCATGTATCTGGATAATTCTCAAAGAAAGTTAGACTTAGATTATGCAGAAGTTACGGTAACGAGACGGGTTTTTCGCTCTGGCGAAAGTGAATTTCTAATTAATAATACCCCTTGCCGACTCCGAGATATTCAAGAGCTCTTTATGGATACAGGAATAGGTCGGGATGCTTACTGTGTTCTAGGGCAAAGTGATATTGATGTTATTCTTAGTCCTAATTCTGAAGATCGTAGACGTTTTTTTGAAGAAGCGGCTGGGGTTGTCAAATTTCGAGTCCGTAAGCAAGAGGCCCAGCGCCGTTTAGCCGAAACAGAAACTAACCTAACTAGGTTAGACGATATTTTACACGAGATTAGAGGACAGTTATCCCCGTTGGCTAGACAAGCGAAGAAGGCCGAACAATATCGTCACTATCAGAACCAGCTAAAGTCTGCTGAATTAATTATTTATGCTCAAAAATATGTTGAATCTCAAGAACAACTAATCCGTTTTCAAGAGGAAGTAGACAAGCTTACTATTGAAAGCGCTGGAATTTCCGGACAGTTTAGTACTATTGAAAGTCAATTAGAGACGAAAAAACTAATCTTAACTAATTTAGAAAAAGAGCTAGAAGGCCTACATGTTGAGGATTTAGAAACAACTCGCCGAGTTGAACAGCTCAATAGTGAAGTCCGCTTATCCGAGGAAAAACGTCGGCGTTACCAGGAAGATTCCCAGCGTATTCAAGAAGATTTAGCTCTTCTTAGTCAACAGATTAAATCAACTCAGACTAGACTAGTTGAGCGAGAAGAAGCTCTGGTTCAAGCTACAATGGAGCTGGAAAATTGGACTCAAAAAGTTGGACAGGCCCAGAATGCGGTTGAAGAAAAAGCCAACATTTTCGCCTTAATTAATCAGGAAACTACTGAAGTTGAAGAAAATATTAACGTTATTTCGGAGCAAGTAGTTATCTTGCGGGCCCAAGTAGCAGCGGCTATCTCCAGAGGGGAACAGGCACAGGCAGAGATGGCTCGATTAAATCAGGAACTTTCTGAAGTAGAAGCTGAAATTACTGCTCTGGAACAAGAACTAGCAGGTACAGAAGGTTCACTTCATGCCCTAAATAATGACGCAGAGAGTTTAAAGGTACAATCAGAGGAACTTGTTGAGTTGCAAAAATCGCTTCAGATTAGTCAGGAACAAGCTCAACAACGCTTAGAACAAGTTAAAGAGAAATATGGACGGGTCACTTCGGATTTGCGGGCTTTAGAGGCGTTGGCCGAGAGAGGTGAAGATTTATATGCCGGTGTGCGACGTGTTCTTCAGGCCGCAACGGCACAGCGCTTATCAGGTATAATTGGGGTTGTAGCTGATTTAATAGAAGTTCCGGCCGGTTTTGAGGTGGCGATTGAAACTGCTTTGGGTAGCAATATTCAGTGTTTAGTTGCCCAGGATGACACTGCTGCTGCCGAGGCTATTTACTGGTTAAAGCAAGAGCGGGCTGGCCGAGCAACTTTTTTGCCCCTGAACACTATTACTGGCCGTTCACTTGCTCCAGAAGAACTAACTGGAGTTAAAAACATCTCCGGTTATCTAGGTTCGGCCGCAGATTTAGTTAAATCTTCCCCACAGCTAGAGCCATTAAAAAGCTATTTATTAGGCCGGACTTTGCTAGCAGAAGAGTTAGAGTCGGCGAGAAAGATTGCTGCTCAGACCCGATATCGTTACCAAGTAGTAACAAAAGATGGGGAGATTATTCGTCCAGGCGGATCAATGACCGGTGGTTATCAAAAGCAAAATAGTGGTGGTTTATTAGCTCGTAAAGGTCAAATTAAGGAACTGCAAAATCAGAAAGAAGAACTAGAGTTGGCGGTAGACCGGTGCCAAGAGGAATTAGCTGCCTGGTTACAGCGTCGTCAAGAGCATGAAGCGATTTCTAGAGAATTAGAACAAAAGTTTCAGAAATTGCGAATAACTCAAGCCAGTACCCAACAAGAGCTGGTAGGGTTACGCAAAAACCAGGCGATGCTACAGAAACGGCGGGATGATTTAAAAGAACGATCATTGAAACTTGGCCAAGACTACTCGGCCCAGACTGCAGAAGATCTGAAAGTTAAGTTAGTTCAGGCTGAAGAAAAAAGGCAGACTTTAGTTGCTGAACAGACTTTAGTCAAGGTTCGATTAAATGAGGCACAAGAAAAATTAGAAGAGACGAAAAGATCTGCTGCCGACGTTACTACTGCTCAGGCTGTTGCTCGGGAAAAGTTTAATCGTTTTCAGTCTGAACAACAACAAACAGAAAAAGAGCTGAATGGGCTAATACAGCGAGAAACCCAGTATCGTCAAAGGATTGCTGTAGCTCAAGAGGGGATGGCTCACGCTAGTGAAGTCGGAGGCGATGCTCAGCTTGAACGAGAGCGGTTGACCCTACGTAAAGCGGAACTGGCTCAAATTTACCGAGACAAACGGGAACAGCGAGAAGCGCTACAAACCCAAATTGCAGCAGAAGATAACCAGCTGAAGGTCGTGCGTCGTCGCCTAGCCGAAGTTACGGAGCTACTGCATGAATCTAAACTAAACCGGGCTAAAAACCAGTCGGAGAAAGAAGTGCTTTTGCAACGAGCTCAGGAACAATATGGTTTTACTGAAATGCTTTTAACAGAGGTTGATTTAAGTCAGGTTGATTTGTCTAGTGTTCAAACGGAAATAGACAAGCTCTCTACTAAGTTACAGCGGTTAGGCCCAATTAACCCTGAGGCAGAAACTGAATACCAGGAAGTACTTGATCGTTATAACTTTCTTAATAGCCAGTATGCTGATTTAGTTAAAGCCAAGGAAGATTTGGATAATGTAATTGTTGACATTGAGAAAAGTACTGAGGAGCAATTCGCTAATACGTTCACTCAGATTCAGACGGAATTTCAGACCATCTTCGTACGTTTGTTCGGTGGCGGTAACGCCTACCTGACTCTAACTGATCCAGAAGATTTAACTGAAACCGGTGTAGAGATTATGGCTCAGCCCCCGGGTAAAAAATTGCAAAATTTAGCTTTACTTTCTAGTGGTGAACGGAGTTTAACAGCAATTGCTTTGTTGATGGCTATACTAAAGGTAAATCCAGCTCCTTTTACAGTACTAGACGAAGTAGATGCTGCCCTAGACGATGCTAACTTAGAACGTTTTGCAGCTTTACTTAAGGAGTTTTCGATTCAAACTCAGTTTATTATCATTACCCACCGTCGCCGCACTATGGAAGCGGCTCAAGTTTTGTATGGGGTAACTATGCAAAAGAGTAGAGGATATTCTGAGGTAGTCTCGGTGAGACTTTCTGATATAGAGTGATTTAGGAGTTGGTTCAGATTAGCAAAAAGGGTTTTTTGGGGAAGCTGAAAGCAGGATTGGCTAAGACTAGGGAAAGTTTATTGGGAAAAATTGATGATCTTTTCCTAGGCCAGGGCGAAATAACTGAAGAGTTTTATGAGGAATTAGAAGCGATCTTAATTCAGGCTGATTTAGGGGTAGATGTTACTCTCAAATTAGTGGAGAATTTACGCCAAAGAAGTAAACAGGAGCGGATTAAGGATGCCGCTACCCTCCAGTCTGTATTAAAGGAAGAATTAAAAGAATTAATCGGTCCAGGTGGTCTTTTAGCCCGTAATCCAGAAGGCCCAACGGTAGTTATGGTTGTTGGTGTTAATGGTACCGGCAAGACAACCAGTACCGGTAAGCTCGCTTACCATTTAAAACGCGAAGGTTATAGCGTTTTATTGGGAGCGGCTGATACTTTTCGGGCAGCTGCTATTGAGCAACTGGAAGTGTGGGGGGAGCGGGCTGGAGCAGAGGTAATCAAACATCAAATGGGTTCTGATCCGGCGGCTGTGGCCTTTGATACAGTACAAGCCGGTCTTTCCCGTAAAGCAGATTATATTTTAATTGATACAGCAGGACGTTTGCATACCCAGACTAATCTAATGAACGAGCTAGAAAAGGTGGGGCGGGTTATTGGTAAGGCTCTGCCTGGTGCTCCTCACGAGATCTTGTTGGTTTTAGATGCTACGACGGGACAAAATGCTCTTAGTCAGGCCAAACTTTTCGCGCAAGCTACGCCCATTAGCGGTCTGGTACTAACTAAATTAGATGGGACGGCCAAGGGTGGTATTGTTGCTGCTGTTACCGAAAAATTGCAGGTACCTGTGAAGTTTATCGGTTTAGGAGAAGGTGCCGACGATTTGAAACCTTTTGATACCGAAGCTTTTGTGGAAGCGCTTTTTAGCTATTGACAGCAGAACGTTTTTCCGCTATACTCCATCTGTGTGTAAAGTATTTTTACTTAACAGGTGGGGTATTTTACTGTGTTAGGGTGGGCTCAGGCCTCTATTTTTTTAGATTTATATGGACAACTGCTTACTCCAAGGCAGAAAGAAGTAATGGTAGCCTATTATGAAGACGACTTATCTATCGGGGAGATTGCTGAAAACTTAGGTATTAGCCGTCCCGGTGTTCATGATCTGCTCCGACGTTCAGTTAACCAATTGCAGAACTTAGAGAGTAAGCTCCGCTTAGCTCAGAAAGACAAACAGCGCCGCGAGGTTATCAAGACAGCACGTCAGCTAGTAGAGGAGTTGGAGTTAGCTGTTTTCAACAGAAATCCAGAGGTTCTTGATAAACTGCGGTCAATTCAGTTTCAACTAGCTAGGTTAGAGGAGTTCTAGAGCGGAGGTTTAGTATGCTTTTTGAAGGCTTATCTAGCAAATTACAAGGGACATTTCAACGCCTGAGGGGTCGGGGAAAACTAACGGAGAAAGATGTTAAGGAAGCGCTCCGTGAAGTTAGACTAGCCCTACTTGAGGCTGATGTAAACTATAAAGTGGTCCGGGACTTTATTAACCGGGTTCAAGAACGGGCTATTGGCGAAGAGGTAATGAATAGCCTTACCCCTGGCCAACAGGTCGTCAAGATTGTTCGTGATGAGCTTACTGATTTGATGGGTGGTAGTGTTGTTCCTCTTCGTTTTGAAGGGCGTCCGCCCCATATATTAATGCTCTGTGGCTTACAGGGTTCTGGTAAAACTACTACTAGCGGTAAGTTGGCTAGTTACTTACAGAAACAAGGGAAACGTCCGTTACTTGTAGCTTGTGATATTTATCGCCCAGCAGCAATAAAACAGCTACAGGTAGTAGGCAAAAGCCTTAACATCCCTGTTTTTAGTTTAGATCAAGCTAATCCTGTTCAGATTGCTAAAGCCGCTTACGATCAAGCCTTGAAAGATGGTAATGACTTAGTTATCTTAGATACCGCCGGTCGCTTACACATTGATACTGAACTAATGGAAGAATTGCAACAGATTAGAGCTAACGTTTCAATTTACCGAACCATATTGGTAGTGGACTCAATGACCGGCCAGGATGCGGTTACAGTAGCCCAAGAATTTAACGAGATTTTACAGATCGATGGGGTCATTTTAACTAAATTAGATGGTGATGCTCGGGGTGGCGCGGCTTTGTCAGTTCGAGCTGTAACTGGGAAACCCATTCTTTTTGGCGGCTTTGGTGAAAAAACTGATGCCTTGGAGCCTTTCCATCCTGATCGGATGGCTAGCCGAATTTTAGGTATGGGTGATGTACTTACCCTCATTGAAAAAGCGGAAGCTACCTTAGATCAGGAAAAAGCTGCTGAAATGGGAAAAAAGCTACTTACAGCAGACTTTACTTTAGAAGATTTTCGTGAGCAGATGGAGCAAATGCGGAAGTTAGGGCCTTTAGACCAGGTTTTTCAGATGTTACCTGGGGCCAACAAAGTCAAGGGGTTGGAAAACCTTAAGGTTGATGAAAAACAGCTAAAACGAATAGAAGCTATTATTCAGTCGATGACCCCCGGTGAACGGCGTAACCCTGATATTATTGGTGGCAGTCGACGGCGGCGCATAGCGGCAGGTAGTGGCGTTCAGGTTCAAGAGGTAAACAAACTGTTAAAGCAGTTTAATCAATCTAAAAAGATGATGAAACAGCTAGGACTTATAGAAAAGAAAGCCAAAAAGGGTGGACTAATGTCGCTCTTTAAATAGATAGTTTGTTAAAGGAGGTGAAATTAATGGCGGTTAAGATTCGTCTAAAAAGAATGGGTGCTAAAAAGCGTCCTTTTTACAGGTTAGTAGTTGCTGATTCACGTGCTCCTCGCGATGGCCGTTTTATTGAGGAGATTGGATATTATAATCCAATTGTCGAGCCTAGTGAGTTAAATGTGGACAAGGACAAGGCTTTGGCTTGGCTCCAGAAAGGTGCACAACCTTCTGAAGCAGCTCGTAAGTTATTACGTCAGGCAGGGGTCTTAGAAATGTTTCATAACTCCAAGGCTGAGAGCTAAACGGAGGTTATGCACTTGAAAGAAATAGTTGAATTTTTGGCAAAAGCACTAGTCGATAACCCGGACCAAGTCCAAGTAACGGCCTTTGAAAGCGATGATGATTTACAGTTAGAATTGAGAGTTGCTGAAGAGGATTTAGGCAAGGTTATTGGTCGACGGGGCCGGATTGCTAAGTCAATGCGTACTGTCTTAAAGGCTGCGGCTATCAAAGACGGACGTAGAGTTTCTTTGGATATTATGGAATAAGGCTAGGGTGGTTCAAGTGAGCAAAAACCAGCAGCAGGGTGGTCAGTATGTGGCTATTGCCAGGATTCTTTCTGCTGTAGGTACCGAGGGTTGGGTTCGGATAGAATCGTTGTCTCACTCTAGTGGTCGCTTTGAACAGTTGGAGCGAGTTTATGCGGCTCGAACCCTTGATGAAGAATACCCTATCCCTTTGGCGGTAGATGAAGTCCAGGTTGAACCGGATCGGATTGATCTGGCCTTTCTGGGTATTACTGATGCTACTAAGGCGCAGGAACTCACTGATTATTATCTACTAATTCCAGAGGAAGAACGAGCTGAGCTAGGTGAGGACCACTATTATATTGATGATCTTCAGGGGCTCCGGGTTGTTGACAGTTCTGGTGCAGACATTGGGGTAGTATTGAAGGTATTACCTAATCCAGCCAATGATTTACTGAAAATTCGTCATAGCAATGGCAAGCAAATACTGCTTCCTATGGTTAAAGCTTTTATTGAGCTAGTTGACTTAGAAGAAGGTCGAATTATAGTTAACTTACCTTCTGGGTTGGAGGAGATTTGAGTGCGGATCGATGTCCTCACCCTGTTTCCCCAAATGTTTACGGCTATCTTTAATGAAAGTGTTATTGGTAGGGCTCAAGAAAACGGGATTGTCCAGATTTTAACTCACGATATTCGCGATTGGGCCAAAGATAAACACCGGGTAGTAGATGATACCCCTTACGGTGGTGGTCCGGGTATGGTATTAAAACCCGAACCGATGGCTCAAGCTATTCGTTCAGTCTCTGCTGAAGCAGAGACGCCTGACGAGGTTATTTTACTAACCCCGCAGGGTAGTGTTTTCACACAGCAGGTCGCTGAGGTACTAGCTGAAAAAAAACGCTTACTTTTTGTTTGTGGACACTACGAAGGGGTTGATGAGCGGATTCGGACTAGCTTAATCACTAAGGAGATCTCTATTGGTGATTATGTTTTGACCGGTGGTGAGTTGCCGTCAATGGTAGTTATCGATGCTGTTGTTAGGCTGATTCCAGGTGTATTAGGTTGTACCGCTTCCCATCAAGAGGATTCTTTTCAAGATGGTCTTTTAGAATACCCTCAGTATACTAGGCCAGCAGTTTGGCAGGGTATGACGGTACCTCCGGTGTTACTTAGCGGTGACCATGGTAAGATTAAAACTTGGCGTCGGCAGCAATCTCTTTTGCGAACATTAAAACGACGGCCCGAATTACTTGAGCAGGTTGATCTAACCCCAGAAGATCAAGAATTTTTAAATCAGTTAAAACTTTCGGAGACGAAAGGAGGCGAAGATAGTGAACCCAATTCAGGCTTTAGAGAATGCTAATATGCGGAAAGACATTCCCGATTTTCGTGCAGGTGATACGGTCCAAGTTGCAGTTAAAGTTGTCGAAGCTGGTAGTGAGCGGATTCAGCTTTATGAGGGCGTAGTTATCCGTCGGCGTGGTAGCGGGCTCAATGAGACATTTACTGTACGTAAGATCTCTAATAATGTCGGTGTAGAGCGAATTTTCCCGCTCCATTCTCCTAAGGTTGCCGAGATTAAAGTCGTCCGCCGTGGTAAAGTTCGGCGGAGCCGCCTCTACTACTTGCGTAACTTGCGCGGTAAGGCAGCTAGGATTAAAGAACGGCGGTAATATTAATTCTGCATTTAGGGAGGTCGGCTTGGTCAAAGCCGACCTTTTTTTCAGGAGGTGTAAATGTGGAAATTCAGTGGTTCCCTGGTCATATGGCTAAAACGCTACGTCAATTAAAGGATGGTTTAAAATTAGTAGAAGCTGTGGTCGAACTAAGAGATGCTAGGGCACCAGCTAGTACCGCTAATCCTGAAGTTGCCCGCTTGGCTCGGCATAAAGAACGCTATGTTGTCTTTACCAAAGCTGATTTGGCGGATCCTGAGGTTACTCAAGGGTGGAGTGAATTCTATCAGCGGACAAAAACCCCTTTCTTTACGGTGGATCCCCGCAATCAAGCATCGGTTAGAGATTTTGTTGCTTTTTTAACCAGTGAAGGAACCAGAACTATCAAGCGGTATATGGTGGTAGGGGTACCTAATGTCGGTAAATCGACTTTAATTAATGCTGTCGGCCGCAAAGGTACCGCTAAGACCGGTGATAAACCCGGTTTAACCCGAGGGTTACAGTGGGTAAAAGTTACTGAACGGTTAGAACTTTTAGATACTCCAGGGTTACTTTGGCCCAAGTTTGCTAATCAGCAAATAGCTTTAAATTTAGCGCTAATAGGGTCGATAAGTTCTCAACGTTATGATGCAGAAGAGGTGGCTTTACACTTACTAGATATAGTGGAAAAGTTGAAACCAGGGGCCTTAGAGAATAGATATGGAGTACCTTTTCCTGGCCAACCAGTTGGAGATGCTTTGACCCTCTATAATTATTTAGGTGAAATAGCCCATCGACGGGGCTATTTACAGGCGGGGGGGGTTGGAGATACCGCTACTATGGCGGTAACTTTACTAAAGGAGTTTCGGGAAGGTAAGTTGGGACGAATTTCTTTGGAAAGACCAGAGGGTTATGGTACTGAGCAGGAAAGCTAGTTAGGTTCTAGAAGTATAAGGCGTGATGAAACCTTTACCTTCTGTGGCAGAATTAACTGTCAATCAAATCGCTGAAATTCTTACCGAAGAGTCGGTAAATAGTTCATATCTACAGGCATTAGAAGCTGACCCACGGATTGGTGTCCAAAAACTGATAGCAGCCTACTACAGAAAGAAAGACCGTTCTGCAGCTATCCGTCAACAGTGGCAGACGATGTGTCAACATGAAGCCCCGTATTGGGAACAAGATAAATTAATAATTGGAGTTGATGAGGCTGGACGGGGCCCCTTGGCTGGACCGGTGGTAGCAGCTGCCGTTGTTTTGGCTCCGGATACTTTTTTACCGGGCTTGGCAGATTCTAAAACGTTAACGCCTGAGCAACGAACCATCTTATTTGAGCAAATTATTGAGAAAGCTTTGGATTTTGCTGTGGGCATTGTAGGGCCCAAAGAAATTGATATTTTAAATATCCTCAAGGCAACCCAACTAGCTATGGGTAAAGCCATTAGCGGAATCGATATTTCGTATCAGTATATCTTTATCGATGGTAACCAACGTTGCCCTTATGTTCAGACTGCGCAGAAAACTATTGTTAAAGGGGATGCGCTTTCGGTTAGTGTAGCGGCGGCATCTATTGTGGCTAAGGTAACTAGAGACACCATGATGGTAGATTTAGATGCTGTTTATCCAGGCTATGGTTTTGCTGAACATAAAGGCTATCCAACTTCGAAACACCTAACTGCTTTAAACCAACTAGGGCCGTCTCCTGTTCACCGGCGGTCTTTTGCTCCTGTAGCTGCCCTGTGTGGAAAGGAGCAAGAAGAGCGTGAACAACACTATTTTAGGCAGGGCCGGCGAGGAACTAGCGGCTGATTGGTTGGAATCCCTAGGTTATAAGATTATTCAGAGGAATGTTCGCTATCGTAGCGCAGAGCTAGATTTGGTTTCAACGCTGGGGCCATGGCTAGTTTTTGTTGAAGTTAAACTAAGAAGAGGGACTACCTACGGTACCCCTGCTGAAGCTATAACTCCATATAAACGGAGGCGCTTGATTCTTGCGGCCTCCCTTTTTATTGCTCAAAAGGCTGATCAAACCAATTGGCCAAGGCTCTATCGGTTCGACTTAGTGGGAATTACAGTAACTCCAGAACAGATCGAACTAGACTTACTACCGAATATATTGACTAAAGAGGTGGGTAGGTAATGTACGCTAAGACCTGGGGCTGTGTCATGCTGGGTATTGAGGCTCGATGGGTTGAAATTGAAATCGATATCAATAGGGGATTGCCTACTTTTGAAATAGTTGGTCAGCCAGCAGCGGTAGTTAAAGAAAGCCGTGA
>ENA-UOOR01003602-UOOR01003602.1-fermentation-metagenome-genome-assembly--contig:-NODE-3602-length-13415-cov-9.329042_pt1 | contig 13415 bp, 10 predicted proteins | sample MGYA00245780_ERZ724029 | MGnify/ENA primary metagenome ERZ724029 (study PRJEB28704, sample SAMN03018315) | fermentation metagenome | biome: anthropogenic terrestrial biome; feature: soil; material... | reverse complement strand
AGGTAGTATTAAAAATAAAACCTTGGGCTCTGCCCAAACCCGGGATTTTTCGCTTATCAAAAGTTTTACGTTATTTAAAGTTATCATTAATAATGCCCTAAAATAGCATAAACAAGCAAAACTACTTATCATAATGTATAATCTTCTAAACAATATTTTTTTAAGGAGGTTACCATTATGCACGATTTATTCGCAGTAAGTTTGCAAAAACAAATTTTAAGCTCAATTGATTTTTTAAAAAGTAAGGGGTATTCCGAAAAGACTGTTAAGACTTACACAGGGATTTGGAATCATCTTCTTAAGTATGCTGATGACAACGACATAACTGTATGTAGTAGTGAGCTAATAACTCAATTTGCACATTTCCGTTATGGTATAGAAGATATTTTTCAGCCAAAGACTGTTTCAGAAAAATATTATGCTCGTTTCCTACTATGCCTGTACGATTTATCTGTAAAAAATTTGTGGATTATTCACAGAACATACAAATTATCAAAAACATTTAAGACCAAACCTTTCACTTTAGCATACGATAGTTATACTTCCTGGCTAAGTACGAAAAACCTTAAACAAAAAAGTATTTTACTAAAGCAGCAAAATATAAAAAACTTTTTGTATTTTGCTGAAAATGAGCAAATTACCAACATCTCTGAATTAAGTCAATCAACTATACAGAAATATCTTGAAACGAAAAGTGGTTTGAGCAATTCAACTAAAAGCAACATTATCATAACACTTAGGGAATTTTTCAGATGCCCAGAAATTGCAAGAATGTTGGAAGTAGACTTGTCAATGAATTTGAGAGTTATTAATAATGGTAGATATGAACATATTCCATCTACCTATAGTGCCGATGAAATAAAACAAATTCTTGAAGCTATAGACCGAAGTACAATAGAAGGAAAAAAGGACTATGCGATAATTCTTTTAGCCGTTGATGCCGGCTTAAGAGTATCCGACATTATTAATCTTAGACTTCAAGATATAAAATGGGATTGCAACACAATTGAAATTATACAGCAAAAGACAGGGGAATTCTTAATGCTTTCAATGACAGATGCGTTAAAATGGGCTCTGCTTGATTATCTCATGAATGGACGTCCTAAAGATATAGCAGTTAACCATGTTTTCTTAAGATCAATAGCACCATACTGTCCGTATATATCTGCAGGACATTATTACAAACGGCTTAATAAATATTTTGAATTGGCAGATATCAACAGGGATGGTAAACATCATGGCATGCATACATTTAGACACAGTTTAGCTGCAAGACTAATGGGAGACAATGTTCCAATTACAGTTATTTCTGAAGCACTTGGTCATAAATACGCTAATGTCACAATGCAATATATACGCATAGACATTGAAAAGTTAAGATTAGCAGCATTGGAGGTACCCTTCAATGATTGAAAACAAATCAAACATAGAATTTCCTGATGGAATATGTACAAAAGTTTGCCTTGATTTTCTAAGATTCAAGCGTAGCATTGGTCAAAAATTTGAAGGTTCTAACATATATAGTCTAAGAAATATATGCAAGCTAATGAACCAATTTACAACCAATACTGTTGTTTTATCGAAGGATACCGTTTTAATGATAGCAGAACGAAGGGATTGTGAATCACAAGGAACTCAACTCAACCGGATACGCATTCTTAGAGGATTAGCTGAGTATATGATTTCTGCTGGAATAGAAGCTTATATACTTCCTAAACATTTCACTTGTAAATATAAGTATGATTTCAAGCCATACATATTTAGTAGAGAAGAAATAACAAAAATATTAAATGCTGCTGATCACATGGAATATTCTTCGCGTTCTCCTTATATACACATAGTTATGCCTGCAATTCTAAGAGTGTTTTTTGGATGTGGTTTACGTTCATCCGAGGCACGGCAATTGAAACTTTGTAATGTGAATTTAAGGGAGGGGATACTAAACATTGAAAGGTCTAAAAATCAAGTAAGCAGGCTTGTTCCAATGTCGGAGTCTCTTACCGCATACCTTCGAATGTATGTTGATTTAATGGATTTCAGATTTAACAAAAACATTGAGTATATTTTTCCATCGCCTTCTGGGGGCGTTATACATGATACTACATTTCGGGAACGATTCCGTGCAATCCTTTTAAAAGCTGGCGTATCAACTTTAAATGGGCAAACTTATAAAAGAATACATGATATGAGGCATACATTTATCGTTCACTCCTATGCGAAAATGACTAAGGTGCTTGGATTAGATCTTTACACCGTTATGCCGATTATATCAACTTATGTAGGTCATACAAACATTAAAGACACTGAAAGATATATACATCTACCGGAATTTGATTATTCAAATATCATAACTGCCGGGACATCATTTGTAGAGACCTGTGTACCGGAGGTGAAATTTGATGTTTAGACAAGTAAAACCTGATTTTGCCGACTATATTTATACATACTTTACAAAGTATCTTCCGCTTCAGAGAGGTTTAAGCTCCAATACTATCTCTTCTTACAGTTATTCATTATTGCAGTTTTATCATTTTTGTGATTGTGAAAAAGGGATTCCATGCGATAAACTAACATTGGATAAAATAGACAAACGGATTGTTGAAGACTACTTATTTTGGATGGAATCTACTAGAAAAAATTCTGCCTCAACAAGAAATCAACGGTTGTCAGCACTTAAATCGCTGTTTCAATATATTCGCTCTGAATCAGTTATTTACACTGCTCTTTGTTGTGATATTTTATCTGTACCAGAGAAGAAAACACCTACTGTTCCACCCCAATATTTATCATTGAAGGAAATGGAAGTGTTGTTTTCTATGCCAGATGCCCGAACTAAACATGGTCGTAGAGATCTTACCATTTTACTTGTGCTTTATGATACTGCAGCACGGGTTAGTGAATTAATTGAGCTTAGAGTGGCAGATATTTCTGTTGGTAAAACTATGACTGTAAAACTCTTTGGAAAAGGTAATAAGACAAGAATAATTCCTATTACACAAAAAACATCTGATATACTGCAAGGATATATGAATGAAAATCACATTACTAAAATGGAGCAACTTTTGTTTGAAAATCGAAGCCACGGAAAACTGACTACTGCAGGTATTTCTTACATTCTTAAAAAATATGTAAGTATGGGTAAGCAAGTGAACTCAAATATGTTTAATTTAAATATATCTCCTCATTTGCTCAGGAGTACCAAAGCCAGTCACTTAATTCAAGCTGGCGCTAATATATATTATATTCGGGATTTTCTTGGACATAAGTCTGTCTTAACTACTGAGCGATATGCTAGAAATAATCCAGAAGTTGTACGAAATGCAATTACTAAAGCATCTTCTGATTTAACAGGGAATATAGAGTATTATGATAATAGTGAAAAGATAGCAATGATTAGTTTTCTGAAATCGCTTCAATAAATCTAATTATCTAAAGTTGAGCTTGTAGTTTTCCTGATTTTTGTAGGTTATTACACTCTGCTTTAGATAATGTAAAACTTTTGATAAGCGCTAAACTCCAGGGTTAGGGACAGAGTCCCTATGCGAAGCCTTGTTTTCAATACCTTTTTTCTTTCGCATTGAGCCCTTACCATAAAAAACCTATGCACAACCGCTGCGTAAAGAGTGCACAATTTCATGCGGCATATTCATCTAATCTATTAACTTCGATTTATAAAAATGAAAACACCTAAATTCATGTTTTAAAGTCTTATTTTTAATGATGGAATTTTGTCTTTATCCTCTTGTATGTTTATACATGCTAATATTCTAATAAGATATTACTTTCTAATAGAGGTGGCATTTAACAATATGGGTACCAACACAACCATTCCTAGGTACCTCATGTTTGCAAATTTCCATACATCTTGAACATCTTGGATGAAACGCACAACCACTTGGCAAATTCATAGGGTCTGGCATTAAACCTTTAATAGGATTAAGACGTTTCGTTTCTTTAGTCAAATCGGGTACAGAACTAAATAAACCTATAGTGTATGGATGATGTCTGCCTGGTGTAAAAATATTCTCTATTGTACCCTGTTCTATAACTTCTCCAGCATACATAATTGCCACACTATCACAGATTTGAGCTACAACACCAAGATCATGTGTAATAAGCATCATTGTAGTATTAAATTTGCTTTTTAGTCCATTCATCAAATCCAAAATTTGTGCTTGTATAGTTACATCTAATGCAGTAGTTGGTTCATCTGCTATCAACAATTTAGGCTCACATGCTAAAGCTATAGCAATAATAATGCGTTGCTTCATCCCTCCAGAAAGTTGATGTGGATATTCAGTCTTTCTTTCTTTTTCTAAACCAACCATTTCAAGAATATCATCAACACGATTATAAATTTCCTGTTTCCCAAGATCGGCTTGATGAATCTCCAACACTTCTTCTATTTGTTCTCCAACAGTTAAGACTGGATTCAAACTTGTCATAGGATCCTGAAAAATCATTGATACGATATTTCCTCTTACTTTTCGCATCTCTATTTCACTCATATTGGTTATATTTTTATAATCAAGAAAAATTGATCCTTGTGTAATTCTACCTACCTGTTCAGGCAATAGTTTCATAACGCTTAAAGCAGTTGAAGTTTTTCCAGCTCCAGTCTCTCCTACAATTCCAAAGGTTTGTCCTTTCATCAATTCCAAGTTAAGCCCATTTACTGCGTGAACTATACCATCATCAGTTATATAATCAACATATAAATCCTTTATTTCAAGTATCTTATCTTTCATAAAAACACCCCTTTATTCAATCTATAAAACAGATTCTATATCTTATTAATTTCTTAATCTAGGGTCTAAAGCATCACGTAAACCATCGCCTATCAAATTTAAAGATAGCACTGTAATCACAATTGCTAATCCAGGAAAGACCACAAGATAGGGATAATCGCGCATATATACTTTCCCTTCAGAAAGCATAGCTCCCCATTCAGGTGTTGGAGGAGCAATCCCAAGTCCAAGAAAACTTAGAGATGCAATAGAAAGTATGGAAGTTGCCATATCCAATGTAGCCTGTACAATAATTGGACCGATAGCATTAGGCATAACATGCCTAAAAATAATACGAATGTCTCCTGTTCCACAAGCTTTTGCGGCTTCAATGTATTCCTGCTCCCTTACAGTTAACATTGCAGATCTAACAACTCGTGCAAATTTAGGAATAGCAGCAATACATAATGCAATCATTAAATTAAAGACTCCTTGTCCCAAAACCGCCACTATTGATATCGCAAGAAGTGTCTGTGGTACTGCTAAAAACACATCCATAAGTCGCATTAAAATGCTGTCTACGTAACCACCGAAATATGCTGCTACCGAACCAATTATCGAACCAATAGCAAGAGCTGTAAAAACATTAAACAAACCCATAAAAATAGAAATCTTCGCACCATGAATAATTCTAGCGAATATATCCCTTCCATAATGGTCCGTGCCAAAAATATGTTTCGACCTAGGTCCCTGAAACCGCTCTTCCATGTTTTGATGTATTGCATTATCATAATCTACAATAAAATGAGCAGACAAACTAGCAATGATAAGCAATAGCATTAAAAGCAATCCTGTCATCGCTAGTTTATTTCTTTTATATCGATTACATATAGATCTTAGTTGTCCGCTCTTTTTTACTTTGTTTTTATTTATTACTTCAACATTAGCTGTCATTTTATTACCCCCTATACCTTGATGCTACCCTTGGATCAATAAATGCATAAAGGATGTCAACCAATAAATTTATTAATCCAATAATTACAGTGAAAAATAGCACTGAAGCCATTACAAGAGGAGTATCTTTTGCACGGATGGCATTAATTATCATTGTTCCTACACCAGGAATACCAAAGACGCTTTCAACGACAATCGCACCACTTAGCATCGAACCGAAGGTTAATCCAATTGTTGTAACAATAGGCAACATTGCATTACGAAAAGCGTGCTTAAATATTAGTCTCACTTCACCCGCTCCTTTCGCTTTTGCAGTTCTAATATAATCCTGACGTATAACTTCTAGCATGTTTGATCGCGTAATGCGCAACAAAATTGCTAGGTCAGCTGCACCTAGTGTTATACAAGGCATGATATAATGTTTCCATGAGTCGAACCCAGTTGAAGGTAACCAACCATGCTTTAAAGATAATTGTAGCATCAACATAAGACCAAGCCAGAAGCTAGGTATAGATGTTAACAAAAGGGCTCCAGTCATAGAAAAGCTATCCGCAAGCGAATACCTTTTTATGGCTGAAACAATACCAATAGGAATACCAAGAGTTACTGCAAATAATACCGAAAAAAAGGATAGCTTCAGAGTAGTAGGATACCTAGTAAACACTTCATCAAAAACAGGCGTCTTAGTGGTATAAGATATTCCAAAATTACCCCTGAATGCGTTGATCATATACTTGGCATATCGTGTTAAAAAGTTCTCATTTAAGCCCATTTCTTCTCTGAGTAGCTGCAATGATTCAGGAGTTGCATCTTTACCCAATATATTAAGTGCCGGATCACCAGGAGTTAAACTCATAATTGAAAAAATTAAAAATGAAATTCCCAGCAATACCGGTATCATAATTAGTATTCTCTTTGATATATATCGTATCATATTTCTCCATCCTTTCTTTATGCAATTTATTTTGTTACAATACAATGATATCCTTTGTTACCTTATTTAAAATCTCTGTACCTTTATCAGTAATGACAACCACATCTTCAATTCTAATCCCAAAATCACCTGTCAAATAAATACCAGGTTCAATTGTAAATGCCATCCCTTTTTCTAAGTATCTATTATTAGATTGTTTTATGTCAGGTGCTTCATGTCCCATGTAGCCAATACCATGTCCAAGACGTGTAGTGAAATATTTACCATATCCAGCTTTACTTATTACATCTCTTGCAGCTTTATCAATATCGGGAATAAACGCACCAGTAAATGCAGACTTTTCTCCAGCATTGTTTGCATCTAAAACAATCTGATATACCTTTTTTTGAATATTAGTAATACCACCAACAAATATAGTTCTAGTTATATCAGAACGCATCCCATTGTAGTAACCACCGAAATCCAATAAAACTACATCCTTTTCCTTTATAACGGCTTGTGTTCCAATATAGTGTGGGTATGAAGAATTAGCTCCAAACGCGACTACTGAAGAAGCATATTCACCACCAAATTTAATAAATAATTCATTAAAATGATTTATAATATCAATCTCCTTAAGACCTGGTCGAATATAATGGAGCAGATCCTCAAACACCTTATCAGCTATGTATGAGGATATCCTCATATCCTCTACTTCCTTTTCTGTTTTTATAATGCGAATTTCTTCAAGTAATTTGCTCCCTGGGACCAATGTTAAATGAAATCGGTCTGCAATCTCTAGTATTCTACAAGCCTGTGCAGTTGAATTGACTGCAATTGTCTTGCCTATCAATTGATGTCTACTTAGTGCTTGCCCTACAACGTGGATATACTCATTTCCATCGAACCATTCGTAAAGAGTGACCCTGTTATCTATATAAGTGTTCATCTCTCCAGAAGTCAATAAATTGCATATATAAAAACACTCTCCATTATTTTTTATGAATAGCCCCTGGAATCTTTCACATAGATCAGGTGTATTCCCAAGGATAAATCTCAATTCTTGTGATGGAGAAATTAACATAGCATCAATATTGTTTTCTTTAAGTTTATGCTGAAGTCTTTCAAAATACAATTGGTTCATAGTACTTACCTCCAATATTTTAGCTTACCAAGAGTAGTCATAGATATAATACCTTGCTATAGTGTTTGGCATCACGCCTTTAAGATTCTTATTAGCTGCTACTGCTTGCATACCACTATATATAGGGATAGCAATTGCTTCCTCATTAATTATTTCACATACCCTTTTATATATTTCTTTTCTTTCTTCACTATCTTGGGAAATCCTACCTCGATCAAGCAATTTATTAAGCTCCTCATTATTGCATCCAAAATAGTTTTGACCTTTTCCTATTTGATCGCCATGGAAAAATCCGTATATATAGTTACAATCTAAATAAGGTGCTGATGTGCTATCAATGGTAATTTCATAATCTCTTTCTTGCCTTACTCGTAATAATATCTGACTAAGATCTACCACGTCTAGATTTGCATTTATGCCTATTCTTCTAAGAGCATCTTGTAGCACTTCTGAAGGTTTGTAATATTTGGGGTCTGTATCCGTAATAATGCTGCAATCAAAGCCTTCAGGATAACCTGCTTCAGCTAATAGTTGTTTAGCCTGTTCTATATCATATGGATTTCCTTTTACATCGTCAGGATAACCAAATGCCGCTTTAGCTGGAAAACAATCTAAAATCATACCAATGCCATCAGCTGCTGCAATCATTAATGCTTCCTTGTCAACGCCATAACTAATAGCTTCCCTAACTTTCGGATTATTAAAAGGTTCTATCTCATTGTTAAGTGCAATGTAAAATGAACCCGACATCTCTGTCTCATGATACTGGATTTCACTATTATTTACGAGTCTATTTCGTTCAGAAGCAGGTGGAGCATCTAAAACATCAATTTCACCATTTTCAAGAGCTATAACAGATGCATTTGCATCTAATAAAATTTTAAATGTTAAATGCCTAATTTCGGCCTCCCCTCTCCAATAGTTCTTAAAACTTTCAAATACATACTTATCCCCAGATTTCCAATCCACAAAATAATAAGGTCCTGTTCCAACTGGATTTCTTTCAAACCCCACCGGATCTGTTTCAACTGCCTTTTTATTAACAATGGACATACTAGCATGTCCTATGCAGGATTCAATAGCCGCAAATGGATACTTTAAAGTAAGTTTAACAGTTTTTTCATCAATAATTTCAGCTTTGTCCATTGCAGAAGTAATAGATGTTAATAGTGGGGACTCAATAGCCCTGTTTAAAGAAAATACAACATCTTCAGCAGTCATAGTTTCATCATTATGAAATTTAACATCTTGTCGTAAATTAAAAATTACTTCCGTACCATCTTCAGATACTTTCCAACTTTCTGCAAGCCCTGGCTCTAATGTGCCATCAGAACGGCTTAAAATTAATGGTTCATAGATCTGATTAAAAATACTCCATGCTCGAAAAGAGTAAATTTTAACCGGGTCTAGAGTTTGCACCTCTGCTGGCATCCCAAAAACTAAACTGTCTTTCCCATTAACGCTTGGTTCTGATATTTCATCCATGGAAGGTACTGTGTTGCCTTGGCTACATCCAGATATAGCAAATATCAAAACCAAAATTAAGCATACAAAAGATAACATTTTACTTTTCATAACATATCCTCCTAATTTATATTGGATAACATAATTCACTAATCGTATTATGCAAGTTATATGCCAATCTGCAGATTTAAATAAATACAATAATGCTTGCTTAATACATTTTTTTTTATATATCTCAAGTACCTCATTCATAAAAAACAGAAGAACCATTCTATTGCAAAGGTTCCCTAAAAGTTCTGTATAATTTATACAACTTGTCTAAAGTATTAATAACGATGAATATTTCAAATAGTTTAAAGTCAATTTTTATTAGGTAATATGCTTATATTGCTCGTTTTAAGTTGGTACTTACTGCAATATTTGCCGTTTCTGCATTTTTTGCTCCCAATTATATTTCAATGTTATACTTTTTTGTTTTATTATACAATCCGCGTTCGCTTATGCCCAGTATTTCAGCAGACTTTTTTTTATTACCATTATTATCGATGAGTGTTGCTCTGATGAGCATTGTTTCTACTTCTTTCAAAGAAAGCCCGAGCAAGTTTTCTTTATAAATATTATTATTTCTCCCCATCTCCCTTATTTGATAACCTTTTATTTCTCGAGGTAAATCATCAAATTCAATAGTATCATCATCTGTCAATACCATCGCGTGCTCTAAGATATTAGAAAGCTCCCTAACATTACCTGGATATGAATATTCTAACAATGCCCTTTGTGCTTCTTTTGACATTTCTTTTATATTTTTACCTAATTCCTTGTTATGCAATTCAATAAAGTGTTTGAATAGCAGCCGTAAATCCTGTTTTCTTTCTCTTAGTGCTGGTAATCGTATTTCTATAACATTAATTCGAAAATAAAGATCCTGCCTAAATTCACCCTTATTAACCATGGATTCTAAATCCTTATTCGTTGCTGTTATAATCCTTAGATCCAACTTTTGTTTTTCATTGCTCCCAAGAGGGGTAATTTCTTTTTCTTCTAAAACCTTAAGTAATTTTGCTTGTAAGGATAACGGCATATCTCCAATTTCATCTAAAAATAGTGTTCCTTTGTTAGCAATGGATAGCTTTCCTTTTTTATCTTCAAATGCACCCGTAAAAGCACCCTTTTTATATCCGAACATTTCACCTTCTAAAAGTGTTTCTGGTATTGCTGCGCAATTTATCTCTACGAACCTTTCATCCTTACGTTTGCCCGAATAATGCAGAGCTTTAGCTATTAATTCTTTCCCTGTACCGCTTTCACCTGTAATCATCACTCTTGTATCGACATGTTTAAGTTTGTTTATCATCAAAAATATATTTTTCATTTGAGGACTTCTACCTATAATCCCGTTATAAACGTATTTTTGTTCAATCTCTCTACTTAAATATTCTACCTTTTCATTTAACTGTTGGTATTCCAGAGCTTGCTGTAACACTAAAAGTAATTCACACATATTCAATGGTTTGGTCAAATATGAATAAGCTCCTTTTTTAATCGCTTCAATAGAACTATCAATACTCGCATATGCTGTAATTATAATTACTATAATGGATTTATCAATTTCCTTTATTTTAGAGAGCAATTCATTTCCATCATGCTCACCTAATCTAAGATCTAATAAACATATATTTATGTACTCTCTACGTAATATATCAATTGCGCCAAATGGGTCAACAGCAATATATACATCATATATGTCTTTTAAAGCCAACGCTAAAGTGCTACAAATATTAATCTCATCATCTACTACTAATACTTTTTTCTTCATTGCTCCTCCCGTTTAATACGATTTATATAGTTTGTTTAATGAATAATTTCCAATAGCCACACTCCTTAACTTGATGGTAACTTCTGCATATTTATTTAATTCACTTCGAATTATAATCTTGCCTCCGTTATCTTCTATAACTTGTTTACAAAAAGATAGTCCAATTCCTTTTCCATTGGTTTTTGTTGTATAAAATAGATCAGTTGATTGTTTAATAGCATCATTATTCATACCAACCCCTTCATCATAAACCTGTATATTTATATAGCCATTATTACAATTTTGAGCAGTAATTAGCAGTTTATAAATATGCTGATTATTCGGTTCCAGCTTTATCTTTTCAAAGATTGATTCAGATGCATTTAAAATAATGTTTATTAAAACCTGTTCTATCTGCTTTCTATCTTCAAATATTATTAAATTTTGTTCCACTTCAACACAAACCTTAACTTGTTTATTTCTTAAACCCGGTAGCATCAACCCAATACAAAACTGCACAAGCTCCTGAACTTCTATTCGTTCTTTTTGTGCTACATAAGGCTTAGCATAATCGATTAGATCATTAATTAAACAATTAACACGATCAATTTCTTTTGAAAGCAAATCTGACATTTGGTTTTGTATTTGAATATCATTATGTCTAAATAGTTTCGTATCTATAGCAATCTTAATAGAAGTCAAAGGATTACGAATTTCGTGTGCAATTCCAGCAATGATTTTATTAAGAGCTTTGTTTTTTTGTTTTTCAAATGACTCCTCTTTAAAAAGGACTTCCTGTGTAATATCTTCAAATGACAGAACAACACCATAAATTTCCTCTTTTATATTGAGCAATTGATAGATATTGTAACGGTAAACTTTGCGTGCATTGTTGTCATCTGTGTATTTTAATTCACAATTAGTTATAGCGATGTTTTGATTAAAAATCTTGCTATCATACCTTTCAAGTATATAACTTGCTAATGGAATATCCATAACATTTGTTCCTATAGGATCTGCGGATTTATTTAGAAATGATTTCACCTTTTCATTACATAAGGTAATTCGATAATGATTATCTATAACAATAATGGCACATGGGTTACTCTTAACGATATAATTGTTAAGCTCGTTGTAATTATAATTTTCTAAAATTCGTAGTTTTAATTCTTTATTTATTTTCTGCAGCTCTTGTGTTTTTATACTTACTTGCTTTTTTAGCATTTTCCTTATCCTATACTGAATAAATGAAATAAACAGGAAAATCATAATTACGATAGATATTAAAAATGCAAAAGGTTTTACCCATGACCTTACATTTATCCCCTGTTCTGGCACCCACTTATCAAAAATATCCTGATATTTTCCTTTAATGCGCAAGTCTTTAATACCAATATTAATTTTATCTAAAAGAACTTCGTTCCCCTTTTGTACAGCAATTGAGTATTCTATCGAAGTGATATAATTATTAATTATTATATAGTTTTCCATGAGCTTTTCGCGATCTAATTGGTATAATATGCTACTCCTGTTACCTACCAATAAATCTGTCTCCTTTTCTGTTATCAAAAGAAAGGCTTCTCTTTGATTACCAACCACTCGATATTGTAAATTCTTCATACCTTGCAAGTAAGAATAATTAACAGAGTTGTTTTCAATTGCAGTAGAAAAGTTATTAATATATAACATATCTTCTATAGTATATGATTTCTCTTTTAAAGCAATAATGCAAATATCAGATTGAGTCAATACATCTGATTGTGTCAGACCATCATAATAGTTAGAATCGTTATTTATAAAACTATTATTGTTGATTCCCAATGCAATATCTGCCTGATTGTTAATAATAGACTCAAGACATTTATATTCACCCTGAACGGGAATATAATATAGATGGAAGTTATTTTTTGTAGCTATATAATTAAGCATATCTATATGAATCCCCATCGCTTTACCATCTTCCATAAATTGGAAGGGAGGATTGTTTGGATCAAATGCAACTCGTATTACTTCGTCAATTGCAAGTACATCTAAATTTAATAAAAGGCAAAAAATAATACTAATTAGCAATCTGATATATCCTCTCATTTGCAACACCCATTTTAAATATAATTTTATATCTCTTCTATTGTTAGTTTTTTAATTTTCAAGGGAGAATGTTTTTCATTTTTAAGTTCTTAAGTTTTCAAACAACATTTTGCTATGGCATAAGTACCTTGTCTCTCACCTTTTATCTTATTGTTTATTACGATTGATTCCATATTCTTCAAGTGTACTTTCCATTTACACACCCTACATTTATTGCAAAAACACTACCATAACTATATACTAAAGTAAAATTTAGGTCAATACTTTCTTGGAAAAGAATTATTTTCGCTGTAAAAAACATTTATTGTAAATATCAGTATATAAGGCCTG
>ENA-UOOR01003598-UOOR01003598.1-fermentation-metagenome-genome-assembly--contig:-NODE-3598-length-13446-cov-2.460010_pt1 | contig 13446 bp, 14 predicted proteins | sample MGYA00245780_ERZ724029 | MGnify/ENA primary metagenome ERZ724029 (study PRJEB28704, sample SAMN03018315) | fermentation metagenome | biome: anthropogenic terrestrial biome; feature: soil; material... | reverse complement strand
GAAAGCTGTCCCGCCCAATCAGGTCAAGCGGTACGTTGCAGGTGATGGCCACCAATGGCACCGAATCCATAAAAGCGGTGGCGATACCGGTTACCAGATTGGTGGCCCCCGGCCCCGAGGTAGCCAGCGCCACCCCGGTTTTTCCGGTAGAACGGGCATAGCCGTCGGCGGCATGGGCCGCCCCCTGCTCGTGGGAGCAAAGTACATGCTGGATACGGTGGCTGTTGGCATACAGGGTGTCGTAGATATTCAGCACCGCCCCGCCGGGGAACCCAAAGATGGTATCCACCCCTTGTTCTATCAGCGATTCAATCAGTATTTCCGCACCGGTCATGGTCATGATGATATACCCCCTTCTCAGGATATGTTGTTGGTTGAAACTGGCGATAAAGCCGCCGCATAATCTGTTTATTCCATAAATACCTTGTAGCCTTCGGCCTCTAAATTGGTAACCACCGTTTGGCCGTGAACCGGGCCGCTCACTTCGCAGGCGATGTGCAAAATGGCTTCGTTCAGGTTCAGGTCGGCCTGCATCCGGTCGTGCTGCACCATAATGATGTTGGCGCCCGAACGTGCCAGAATGCTGGAAAAATGCTCTAAACTGCCGGGAACGTCCAGCATGATGGTTCTAAACTTCATCTGGCGCCCGCGGTTTACCAGGCCCTTTTCAACAATGCGGTGGATAAAGCTTACGTCGATGTTGCCGCCCGAAAGCACACAGGCCACCCGCTGCCCCGCAATGTCCAGCTTGCCGTTGATGGCCGCCGCCAGCGACACCGCCCCCGCCGGTTCCACCACTTGCTTCGAACGCTCCAGCAGCAGCAAAATGGTGGATGCAATCTCCGATTCATTGACCGTTACCATATCGTCCACATACCGGTTGATGAGGTCCACCGTCAGGCTGCCGGGGCATTTTACAGCGATGCCGTCGGCAATGGTGCAGGCATCGCTGATATTGATCAGCTCCTTGCGGTGAAAAGACTGGACAATGGCGTCCGAGCCGTCGGCCTGCACCCCCACCACCTTTACCCGGGGGTTAATCTGCTTGATGCCGTAAGCCATGCCCGCCAGCAGGCCGCCGCCCCCGGCGGGGATCACCACCACATCCACGTTGGGCAGGTCGCGCAGAACCTCCAGGGCAATGGTGCCCTGCCCGGCCATCACGTCATAGTCGTTAAAGGGGTGGATAAAAACAGCGCCGGTTTCGGCTTCAATCTCTTTGGCCCGGTTATAAGCGTCGTCGTAACAGCCGCCGTGCAGCAGCACCTTAGCGCCGTAGCTTTCGGTTGCCAGCACCTTGGCAAGGGGCGCGCTGCGGGGCATCACAATGGTAGAGGCAAGCCCCGAAGCCGCGGCGGCAAAGGCCACCCCTTGGGCGTGGTTACCGGCGCTGGAAGCCACCACCGCCGTGGGGCGGTCTTCGCCTTCCATCAGCTTGGCAATTTTGTTGTAAGCCCCCCTAACCTTAAACGAACCGGTTTTTTGCTGGTTTTCATACTTCAGATAAAGTTCCGCCCCGCTCATACGCGAAAAAGTATGGGACGAACTAACGGGTATGTTGTGCACCACATTACGCAGCCGCACCGCCGCCTGTTCAATTTCCTTAATGGTCATTCTAAACCCTCCAAAATTAAAACAGCCCCCGGCCTGGTACATTCAGGCGAGGGCTGTAGGACTGCGGTCTGATACAATGAATCCTTTTACAGGATGCTATCTTTGATCAGCTCTTACAAAATCGCCTAAAATAAATTTTTTCACGACGAATAATGGGAATAATCGAAATGATAATCCCGCTAATCAAAATAGCAATAATCAATGTCTGTAAGGCTGTCGGGTTTGGCATAAGTCTTCGACCTTTCGGCAGCCGCAAAGCTGCGAATTTTTGACAGTGTAACAGAAAACCAGCCGATTGTCAAGAACAAACAGGCCGGAACCCCCGCTAAAACAGGCACGGTACAGCCCCGCCGGGGCGGGGGTTCTATCCAAAAGGGGCAAAACAAAAAACAATTGCCCCAAAAAGGCTAAAAGAGCGGCATCCAGATGAGCCGCTCTTTAAGATACAACCGTTAATCCGCTACTTTGTAGCCCGCTTCGGTGATGGCGGCGCGTACCGCAGCCAAAACATCGGCGCTCACGGTACCATCCAATGTAACCTGCCCCTTTGCGGCGCTGGCCTTGCAGGAACGCACCCCCGGCACGCCCAAAACCGCATCGGTCACCCGCTTTTCACAATGCCCGCAGGACATGCCTTCTACCTTAAGTATGGTTTTTTTATAAAACATGGGGATGCACCTCTGTTCATTCTACCCCTACCAGATTTTTTAAATCTTCTTTGCTGCACAGGCCAATCAGCTTGCCGGCCTGCTTGCCATCTTTAAACACCATCATGGTGGGGATGGTCATAACGCTATAGGCCTGAGCCAGCTCGGGCTGTTCGTCAATATTGATTTTGCCTACCCGAACCTTGCCCGAAACCTCGTTTGCAAAGGCATCTACCACAGGGGCGGCCCGCAAACAGGGGTTGCACCAGGGTGCCCAAAAGTCTACAAGTACCGGCACGGGGGATTTGGCCACATCGTTTTATTGAATACCGACATAAAACATTCTCCTTTTCAGTGTTGTTACTAAGGTTGTTATGCCCCTATTCTAACCCGATTATCACCTGGCCGCAGTGACTAAGTCACCCAGTTTGGTTCGGGCTATCGGGCGGGGCCATAGGAAAGCGGTTTTACCGCTTCGTATAGCCCACCTTTTTAAGGATATCGTGAATTATTCTTCGGCGGGCAGAATGGTTTCGACCCGGCTGCGCAGGGTTTGTTCGGAAAGGGCGCCAATTTCACGGCTTAGAGCATAGCCTTCCGCGTCAATAGAAGATACCCGATAGTTATAAGCCGCCTCACTGTTGGTATCAAAAACCAGGTGGGTAAAGTTAAAGCTTTCCCCAGCCAGAAAGGCCTGGGCTGTTTCTTTGGTTTCACGGCTGCCATCGGTAAGGTTCACCATCAAAAAGATGACCTGATCCTTGTGTTCATCCATCAAAGTTTGAAAATGGGGCATTTCGGCCCGGCAAGGGCCGCACCAGCTGGCCCAAAAGTTCAGTACCACCGGCGTGCCCCGATAATCCGAAAGCTTTACCGTGTTGCCGTCGGCATCCTCCACTGAAAAATCCGGCGCAAGGGGGAAGTCCTCTTTATTCACCAAAGCCGAGCTGGAGGCATCCGAGGTTTCACCGGTCTGGGATGCGGGGGGTGAAACAGCCTGCCCGCCCAGGTATTTTTTCGTAAGCCCATTATAAGCAGCCACCGCCGCCGCCATAACCAGCACAAAGGCTGCAATCAGGATAAGTAGTTTTTTGCCTTGTTTGTTCTTCATAAAATCCTCCTGTCCGGCCGCGCCCATGGGGCGGCGGCACCTGTTGTTAGGGGGTTACAGGTTAAAAAGTCAGCAGAGAAAGCAGGGCGTTCAGCCGCCCGGTCATCATCATCAGCCCCATTACAATCAGCAGCCCGCCCGAAATAAGGTTGATGACCCGATAATGGCGCTTGATAAAATCGAAGGTACCCTTTAGTTTATCCAATAGCACGGCCGAAAGTACAAAGGGAATACCAAGGCCCAGCGAGTAAACCAGCAGCAAAATAATCCCTTTTATCATGGTGCCCGAACTGGCGGCCAGCATCAGCGCCGACCCTAAAAACGCGCCGACACAGGGTGTCCATCCGATAGAAAAGACCACCCCAAACAGCACCGCTGAAAAAAAGCCCAGGTTGCTGGGGTCAAAGCCCGGCCGCCGGGCAATGTTGAGAAAATCCAGCTTTAAAATACCGGCATAGTTCAGGCCGAAAAGCACTAGGATGATACCGCCGATAATTTGGAACAAGGCGGCGTGTTGAAACACAAATACCCCCAGGGTGGAAGCCGCCGCCCCCAGCAATACAAATACCAGGGTAAAGCCCAGCACAAAACCAAGGGAGTTGCGCAGCGCCGGGTTGCCGCGGCCGGAATCGGAGGCTTCAGAACCTTTGCCCCCGGCAAAATAAGATACATAAATGGGCAGCATCGGCAGCATACAGGGTGAAATAAAGGTGATGACTCCCTCAATAAATGAGATAATATATTGCATCGGCAAAGCCCCTTTCTAATAATGTTTGGCAAGCGGTTAAGACCCCCGCCCGGTTTACCATAGACCCGCCCGGCGGCAGGATGCCCCAAAAACATACCTGAAAGCAGGGGGCGGGCGCCAATAGATGTGTCTTTTATTCTATGAGGGCAGGGGGGCAAATGTCGGTGACTTAATCACTTAAGCGCCAGGATGACTGCCTTTACTTCAAAAGGGGAGGCTGTTATAATATAATCAACTGCCCAAAGGGTGGCATGCGGCTGCCCGGAAAAATAAAATCAAGGCGTTGGTGAAGCAGATGAAGCAAAGCTTACAGGTGACGGCGGCGGTTATCCGCCGGGGCGGCAAAATCCTGATTGCGCAGCGCGCGCCGGATGACGAGCTGCCCCTGCTGTGGGAGTTCCCCGGCGGCAAGCTGGAACCGGGCGAAACGCCGGAGCAGTGCATCCGGCGCGAAATAGACGAAGAGCTTGGTGTGGCAATCCGGGTCACCGGTATTTTAACCACCGCCCTTTATCATTTTGCAGACAAGGAAGTTCACTTTACAGTCTACAATGCCGAAATTACAGAGGGTGAACCCATCCTTAGGGTGCACAACGCCCTGTGCTGGGTAACCCCTTCACAGCTGAAAAAATACGACTTTATGCCCCCCGACCTGCTCTTTTTAGACAAGGTAATGGGGGATAAACCATCTGGGGGAAAAGAATGAAGCTTATTTCGTGGAACGTCAACGGCCTGCGCGCCTGTTTGGGCAAGGGCTTTACAGACTTTTTTAATGAGGCGGATGCCGATATTTTTTGTGTTCAGGAAACCAAGATGCAGCAGGGGCAGGCAGAGGTTGTGCTGCCGGGTTACGAGCAGTATTGGAACAGCGCCGAAAGACGAGGGTATTCGGGTACGGCGGTTTTTACCAGAAGTACGCCCCTTGCGGTTACATATGGTTTGGGCATTGCCCAGCATGATAATGAAGGCCGGGTCATCACCCTGGAGTATGATGGCTTTTATCTGGTCAACGTTTACACGCCTAATTCTCAGCGGGGGCTGGAACGCCTGGAGTACCGCATGCGGTGGGAGGAAGATTTTAAAGCCTATCTGCTGGGGCTGGATGCCCAAAAACCGGTGATTGTCTGCGGTGACCTGAACGTAGCCCATACCGAAATTGACCTGAAAAACCCAAAAACCAACGTCAGCAACGCCGGGTTTACCCCTCAGGAGCGTGAAAAGTTCAGCCAGCTGCTGGCGGCCGGCTTTGCCGACAGCTTCCGCGCCCTTTACCCAGAAAAAACCGGGGCCTATACCTGGTGGTCCTATATGTTTAACGCCCGGGCCAACAACGCTGGATGGCGTATCGACTATTTTCTGGTATCCCAAAGGCTGATGGAGCAGGTAAGCGACAGCCTGATTTATCCAGAGATTATGGGCAGCGACCATTGCCCGGTGGGGCTGCTCGTTTTTTAGCTTTTGCCTTAAACCGGCCCGCAAAGGCTGATTCTGCCCTTATTTTTGATGCCGGCTATTGACAGATTAAGGGTAGGGGATTATAATCCTACTTGCAAACTATTTGCAGTTAGGAGAACCGGATATGTGGGAGTATTTAGAGCACGCCGTTGTGCACACCATCAGCGATACCATTACTATGCTGCCCTTTTTGCTGGGGGCTTATCTGTTGCTTGAATATCTGGAGCATCGGTCTTCCGATAGGATGGCAGGGCTACTGAGCCGCTCCGGCGGATGGGGGCCTGTTGGGGGGGCTTTGCTGGGGGTAGTGCCCCAGTGCGGCTTTTCGGTTGCGGCCGCCAACCTGTATGCGGGCAAAATTATCACCACCGGCACTTTGGTGGCGGTTTTTATCTCTACATCGGATGAAGCCATCCCCGTTTTGCTAAGCAACCCGGGCGGGGCCGGCAAGGTGCTGCCGCTGCTGGGGGCTAAGGTGCTGGTGGCGGTGGTGGCCGGCCTGCCGGTAGACCTGCTGGAGCGCAGGCTTCACAGGGCGCAGACCCAGCCTATCCAGCCGGATTTTCAGCAGGTTTGCGGCCATTGCGGCTGCAGCCAGCACGGCATCTTTCGGGCGGCTTTGCGCCATACCCTGCATATCTTTGCCTTTATTTTTATCTTTACCTTCTTTTTTAATATTGCCCTTGATCTTTTTGGGCAGGCGGCGCTTTCCCGCCTGCTGCTGGTGGGCAATGTTTTTCAGCCCGCGGTAATGGCTCTTTTTGGGTTTATTCCCAACTGCGCCACTTCGGTACTACTGACCCGGCTTTATCTAACGGGCAGCCTTAGCTTTGGTTCGGTGGTGGCAGGGCTTTCGACCGGGGCGGGGGTTGGCTTGATGGTATTGCTGCGGGCCAACCGCAATATAAAACAAAACCTGCGGGTCATGGGCTACCTTTATGCGGCGGCGGTGGCAGCGGGTACGCTGATTGAACTATTGGGGTGATGGATTCACAATGCAGCAAATTCTTAAAAGGGCCGGGTTAAAAAGCACCCGGCAGCGTATAGGTGTTCTGAAGCTGCTCAAGCAGGCTGCAAAACCCCTTACTGCCGAAGAACTTTACGATAGCGCCGAGGATAAAACCCAGATCAACCTTTCCACTGTATACCGCACCCTGGGTACTCTGACCGAAAAAGGGGTGCTGCTGAAGACCCCGGGGCAGGATGGCAAGGCCTACTATCAGCTGAACAACAGCGCCCATCGCCATCAGCTAACCTGCTCGGTCTGCCACCGGGTGGTGCTTATCGAAAGCTGCCCGCTGGAAGAACTGGGCCGCCGCCTAAGTAAAACCACCGGATATACCATTACCGGCCACAGCTTTGAATTTATCGGCATCTGCCCCAGTTGTGCCGGGCATCCCCACGCCTGACCCCGGTTTTTAAAAAAGAGGTATTTACCGCATAAGCCCGCGGGGCGGGCTGCGGTTTCTCTTCATTTTATAATAAGAAGGGGTGTTTCTTATGGAACATTCGGTTGCTGTGGTCTATCGCTCAAAGGGGGGCAGCACCCAGAAATATGCCCAGTGGCTGGCAAGGGAGCTGGGGGCTGATCTGCGGGAAGAACACGCCCTTAAAAAAGGCGAGCTTGCCCGTTACCAGACCTTGGTGTACGGCGGCGGGGTCTATGCCGGCGGCATCAACGGCTTTAAAAGTTTTTTGCGCAAAGCAGGCAGCATGGCTAACCAAAGGCTTGCGGTTTTTGCGGTAGGGCTGGCGCCCGCCCGCCCGGATATTGTGCGGCAGATAGAACAAAGGGCCTTCCCGCAAGGGCAGGGGGAGGGCCAGACCTTCTTTTTGCTGCAGGGCGACTTTGACTATAATAAGCTGGGGCTGATTGACCGGTGGATGATGAATGTGTTAAGGGCGTTTATCAAAAGCAAAAAACAGCCAACCTCCGACGAACGGGGTATGCTGGGAATTTACGAAAGGCCGCAGGTGCTATCGGATAAAAAATACATAGCCCCCATTGTAGAGTGGGTAAAGCGGCAGGCTTAGGCTTAACCGGCCATAAACCGGGTGCTTTGGGCACTGCCACACCTTTTTTGTGGCTTTTGCATAGGATATGCCAAAAAGTATTGGAACATTTTTTCGCCCCCCGCCCGTTGACAAGAGGGATACGGGGTGTTAGAATGGTCACAACTTCATAACCCCTTTAAACCAGTGAAGTGGAGATAAAACTGAAAAATGCGCTTACAGAGAGCGGGGGAGGCTGAGAGCCCCGCAGAAATGCAGTTCAGACAAATGGTCCACCGAGGGCGAGGTGAAAGGCTGTACAGCCAAGTAGCTAAGACGTGAGCTCACGTTACAGGGCGGGAAATGTGTTGGCATTTCTACTAAGTGGGCTCTGCCTTTTGGCCGGGTCAATCAAGGTGGTACCGCAGGCGAATTTGTTTGGCCTGTCCTTGTTGTATAACAAGGGCAGGCTTTTTTGCATTGCCGCCGCCTGTTTTAGCCGCAGACCAACAGCTGCAACCCCCACATTTATGAAGGAGAATAGCTATGAAAAAGATGATTTGTATCATCACTGCGGCTGCCCTGCTGGCGGCTGCCCTGGCAGGCTGCGGCCCGGCCCCCGCCCCCCAAAAGACTGTTCAAATTGGCATCGTTCAGCATGTAGAGCACCCCTCCCTTACCACCATCCGCGAATCCATTATCGAAGAACTAAACCGGCTGGGTTTGGGCGACCGGGTTAAAATTGACTATAAAAACGCCCAGGGCGACGCTTCTAACCTTAATACCATTGTGACCCAGTTTGTGGCCGATGGCAAAAACCTGCTGGTGCCCATCGCCACCCCATCGGCACAGGCGGCCGCGGCAGCCACCAAGACCATTCCCATTATTTTTGCCTCGGTCAGCGACCCGGTTACCGCCGGGCTGGTGCAAGACCTGCAAATCACCGACGGCAACATCACCGGGGTTTCAAACCCCATCCCGGTGGATAAAATTATAGAGCTGGGCCAGCAGATGACCCCCGGCATAAAAACCTTGGGGGTGGTATACTGCAACGGCGAAACCAATTCTTTTTCTTCGGTGGAAAAACTCAAGCGCTATGCCGCCGACCATAACCTTGCGCTGATTGAAGCGACCATCGCCAATTCCTCTGAACTGCGGCAGGCGGCGCAGTCGCTGGTGGGGCGGGTGGATGCCCTCTTTACCCCCAACGACAATGTGGTAGCCACCGCCATGACCACTTTTTCTGACGTAGCCATACAGGTCGGCCTGCCCCTTTATGTGGGGGCCGATTCGCTGGTGGCCGACGGCGGGCTGGCCACCGTGGGTATCGACTATGCGGTGCTGGGGCGCCAGGTGGCAGCCATGATCAAGGATTTTATAGACGGCAAAACCATTGCCGACCTGCCGGTGCAAAGCATGACCGATTTTGCCAAAATTATCAATACCCATACGGCACAACAGCTTGGGCTGCGCCTTTCACAGGATGTTTTACAGGATGCGCAGCTGATCGGCAGCTAAAAAACCCGCGGCAGAACTCCATGCCTTTAGCGGCCGCTCAGGATAACTTTTGCGCGGCTGTCCCCATAAAAAACGCCTTCAACCAAAACCTGAAAAGGAGAGTACGATTATGAAAAAGACCCTTGCTATTGGTATGCTTTTTGCGCTTGTGCTCAGCCTGATATCCGGCTGCGGCACCGCCCCCTCCAGCTCCGCCCCCCAGGGCGGGGTAGTAAAAATCGGCATTTTTCAGCCGGTAGAACATCCTTCGCTTAACACCATCCGCGAATCGATTATCGCCGAACTGGAACGTCTGGGGCTGGGTGACCAGATTGAAGTGGAATATAAAAGCGCCCAGGGCGATCCTTCTACCCTGAACACCATTGCCGCCCAGTTTGTAAGCGAGGGCAAAGACCTGCTGGTGCCCATTGCCACCCCGGCGGCGCAGGCGGCCGCGGCGGCCACCTCCAGCATACCCATTGTCTTTGCCGCGGTTAGCGACCCGGTTACCGCCGGGCTGGTGAAAGACCTGCAAATCACCGACGGCAACATCACCGGGGTTTCGGATATTATCCCCGTGGACCAGATTTTCGAGCTGGCGGCAGGGCTGACCCCCCAGGCCAAGACCTTTGGGGTGCTGTATTGCAGCGGCGAAAGCAACTCCTACGCGCTGGTTGAAAAAGCGCGGGAATATGCCCAGCAGAAAGGCGTCGAGCTGGTAGAGGTCACTATCGCCGATTCTTCGGAACTGCAGCAGGCGGCCCAGTCGCTGGTAGGGCGGGTAGACGCCATCTTTACCCCCAACGATAACGTGGTAGCCACCGCCGTGACCGCCCTGGCCGATGTGGCCGTGCGGGCAAAACTGCCGGTGTATGTGGGGGCCGACTCGATGGTGGCCGATGGTGGGCTGGCTACTGTGGGCATCGATTATGAAGTATTGGGGCGTCAGGTGGCGGCCATGATTGAGCAGGTGGTTAAGGGCAAGGCCATTGCCGACCTGCCGGTGCAGAGCGTGACCGATTTTGCCAAGATCATCAACACCGACACTGCCGAAAAAATTGGTCTTTCCCTTTCACAGGATATGCTTAAAGATATCCAAACCATAGGCAGCTAATCCAAAACTCTGGCCACCGCCCTGAAAGGAGCATCCCCGGATGGAGTATCCCTTAAAATATGGAACCACCACCCTAAAGGTATCGCTGGATGACCGGCAGCTGCTGGGTATCCTCGGCGGCAAGCCGCCCCGGCACCAAGAAGATCAGGAAGCCCTTATCCGCCGGGCGCTGCAAAACCCCATTGGCGCCCCCCGGCTGGGCGGCCTGGTGCGGCCGGGGCAGCGTATCTGCATTGTGGTTTCGGATATTACCCGGGCATGGCAGCGCATGAACGTATACCTGCCGCTGCTGGTGGAGGAACTGGAATCCGCCGGGGTCAAGGGGGAGGATATCTTTTTTCTTTGCGCCACCGGCACCCACCGGGGCCATACCCCCTACGAGCAGGAAGTCATTTTGGGGCCGCGGCTTTTCGGCCGCTACCGCTTTATCGACCATAACTGCTATGGTGCGCAAGGGATGGTGTATGTGGGCACCACCATGTTATCCTAACCGGTGCCATTGTTTTTCACCTGCTGGCGGGTTACGGTGGGGGCAAAAAGTCGGTACTGCCGGGCATTGCCGCTTATGATACCATTATGCAGAACCATGCCATGTCGCTGGCGCCCGGCGGGGGCAGCAACCCCAATACCCGCTCGGGCAAGGTACAGGGCAACCCTATCCACGAGGATATGCTGGAGGCGGCGGCCTTTTTAAACCCCACCTTCTTGCTGAATGTCCTGATGGGGGCCGATGGTAGCATTGCCGGGGCGGTGGCGGGCGACTATGTTCTGGCGCACGAGGCCGGCTGCAAGCTGGTGGAACAGGCCGACGCCCTGCCCATTGGCCGGCGGGCCCAGATGGTGGTTGCCACCGCCGGGGGCTACCCCAAAGACATCAACTTTTACCAGACCATTAAAACCCTGATCAATGCCTGCGAAGCGGTGGAACCGGGGGGTGTTATCATTGTGCTTGCACAGTGCGGCGAAGGTTTTGGCCACCCCCAGGTGGAGGAGATTTTATGCCGCTATACCACCATGCAGCAGCGGGAAGCCGCCCTGCAGGCCGATTATACCATTGCAAAATTTGTAGGCTATTACGCCGCTGAAATTGCTCACCGCCATCTGCTGATTCTGGTTTCTGAACTGCCCCCCGGCCTGATGAAAGCAGCGGGGATTTTAGTAGCGCCCACGTTGGAAGAAGCCCTGAAGCTGGCCTATGAAGCCAAGGGGCCGGGGCTGACCGCCTACCTGATGCCCCAGGGGGCAAGCACCCTGCCGTGCTTTACCGGCAAGCCGGGGCAGCGCTAAAACAGGGTGCCTAACAAAACAAAAAGGAAAAAGCCGCCGGGCAGGTTCTGTGCCGGCGGCCGTTGGCGTAGTTTCGGGACAGCGTATCGGCCACATAATAAAAATCAAATCATTTTTTCCGCTCAGAGGGAAAAACTACCCTGCATTCTTTTTAAACGGTACGGCCGCCACAAGTTTTTAAGCAGAACTATGGTTTTTTCGGGATATCTATGGTAAAGAGATGAAAAAATAGATATAATAGATAGCAATGTAGAAAAAAGGATGGAAAAAATGAATTTATTACGCCAAAATATCCTGGAGGTGCTGTCAGCGGAGGGTTACCGGCCGCTGGGAGTTCAGGCTCTGGCCAAGGTGCTGGATGATATGGACCCCGGCCTGCTGCAGACCGAGCTGGAGGCGATGGCCGATGAATGGCTGATTTTGCAGACCAAAAAGAAAAAGTACGCGCTGCCCTCCGCCTTCGGGCTGGTGGTGGGGCGTTTTCGGGATAACGCCAACGGAAATTTTGGGTTTGTTTCCCCCGAAGACGGAAGCCCCGATCTGTATATCCATGGCAGCAGCAGCCAAAACGCCTGGGACGGCGACCGGGTGCTGGTGCGGGTGCAGGAGGGCAGGCACGGCCTTGGCCCTGCCGGTACGGTGGAAAAAATCATCAGCCGGGGGGCTGCCAAGGTGATTGGCGCCTTGACCAGCACCCATCGCAGAGCCTTTATTACCCCCGACGACCGGCGGCTGCCCCCCCGTATCGAGGTAATGCGCCGTTCACTGGGCAAAGCCCGGGATGGCGACAAGGTTTCGGTATCAATTATCGGCTATGGCGAGGGCAAAACGCCGCCCAAGGGCCGGGTAGAAAAAAGCTTTGGCGTGGCGGATACTTTAGAAGCCGGCAGCCAGGCCGTGCTTTATAAACATGGCATTGAACCGGGCTTTTCTTATGATGCCCGGCAGCAGGCAGAGGCCGCGCCGGAAGCGGTGGACCCAACCGAGCTGGAACACCGGCTGGACCTGCGCGGACAAACCACCTTTACTATTGACGGGGCTTCGGCAAAAGATTTGGACGATGCCGTATCCATCGAAAAACTGCCCCAGGGCTGGCGGCTGGGGGTGCATATCGCCGATGTCAGCCACTATATCGGATGGGATACCCCTTTGGATCAAGACGCCTTCGTGCGGGGCACTTCGGTTTATTATGCCGATAAGGTGGTGCCCATGCTGCCGCCCAGGCTTTCCAACGGCATCTGTTCGCTGAACCCCCATAGCGACCGCCTTACCGTATCCTGCATCATGGATCTGGATAAAAAGGGGCAGGTGACCCATTACGTACTTTCTAACAGTGTGATTAAAACCACCCACCGCATGACCTACGAAGATTGCAACACCCTGCTGGCAGGCAGCGACCATGAGCTAAAGGAAAAATACAGCGATATCCTGGAGCAGCTGCGGGAAATGGATAAAGCCGCCAAGGTTCTTTACCAGCGGCGGATTGCCCGGGGCAGCGTAGAAATTGAAACGGTAGAAAGCGAGATTATCTGTGACGAGGCCGGCCAGCCGGTAGAGATTCGCCCCGCACAGCGGGGGCGCTCCGAACAAATCATTGAAGAATGCATGCTGGCTGCTAACCGCACTGTGGCCGAACACTTTTTTAAACAGGACAAGCCCGCGGTTTATCGGGTGCACCCCCAGCCGGATGATGAAAAGCTGGCTGAATTTGCAAAGCTGGCGAACTTGCTGGGCTACACGGTAGGGCGGGGCCGCGATAAACAGATCACGGTTGCCGATCTGGCCAAGGTGATGAAGCAGGCCACCGGCCGGCCCGAACAGCGCATTATCGGTATGCAGCTGCTGCGTTCCATGGCCAAGGCCTTTTACAGCCCCAGATGCGGCGGCCACTTTGGCCTGGCCGAAGATTATTACTGCCACTTTACCTCGCCTATCCGGCGGTATCCCGACCTTGTAACCCACCGGATGCTTAAGCTGCTGC
>ENA-UOOR01003596-UOOR01003596.1-fermentation-metagenome-genome-assembly--contig:-NODE-3596-length-13450-cov-3.659649_pt1 | contig 13450 bp, 9 predicted proteins | sample MGYA00245780_ERZ724029 | MGnify/ENA primary metagenome ERZ724029 (study PRJEB28704, sample SAMN03018315) | fermentation metagenome | biome: anthropogenic terrestrial biome; feature: soil; material... | reverse complement strand
TGTGTTCGAATCCCACCAGCCCAGCCAAGATGATACTACAAAGGAGCCTATGTTGCATAGGCTCCTTTGTAGTATAGCAAGTATATAAAGGGCAGGACGTGCGGCGAATACGCCCTACCCATTATGGTATCGTAGCCCGCCAACGATATTAAGTTGTCAAGGTTCGATGGTGCGGGGTTCATGGAGCAGGCCGCAGGGACTGTCCCACACAGCGATCCAGATTGCAATTAGAATGGTATACTGGACGCTGGATGTATTTCAAGCACAGAAATGCGCTCAAAGTCAAAAAGCAAGAGCCTACAACGATGTTACCGCTCATGGATTGGCTGGCACCGCACGCCAAGCTACCGCGCCGCCTCACCATTGTGCAAATCAAGGAAGATAACAAAGACACCATTGAAATCCAATCCCAGAGGGTTCGGATTTCAATGGTGCTTTCATTTATTCGTCCGAAAATGTAATATTCGAGTTGCGGGTAAGCATTGTATACTCAAAGTGAATTGCCTTTTCTTTACAAGCATCGACACAATTATGGCAGTTGTTGCATGCCACGTTAAACCTTCTTGCATCCTGAGGCCCTACATACTTTGCTATTGCAGTACCACAGACCAAGCAGCGTTCGGCTTCCTTTGCGGCCATCTCTTCAGTAAAACCACACGAAACTTCGCAATCTAGGCACCCTACGCGAGCAGCCACATCCTTCTCAGTGCCATCGTTTCTGTCAATATAGTGATTATACTGATTCTGATCAATTTCATCCACTTCAGGATAAGCCGCTTTGACCGCTTCTGCATGATATCCGAGTTCTTCTGCAATGGCATCTGCCGCATTCATACCCATCACGATTGCGCCGGCAAGAGAGCCCATACTCTTGGACTGAGAAACATCACCACCGGCATAGACACCTGCAACATTTGTCTTTCCTGAGAATTCACACGCAAGTGTAATAAGACCTCTTGCATTCACGGCAACATCGCCTACACAGTCTGTGTCAGCGCCCTGTCCAATAGCCGCAATGACGGTATCTGCTACAAACTTATCAGCCTTAATCTCACCAAAGCTGGGGGCGAAACAATGATTTTCATCAAATACGCTTATACACTCTTTTAGCGTAACAGCAACCTTGCCATCAGCAGTGTTCTCCAATGCCTCAACACCGGTCTTGGTAACAAGTGCAACGCCTTCTTCTAACGCAAGCCTTAAGTCGTGCGCATTCGCCGGCATCTCGCTGCGGTTTTCAAGACAGGCTACCATCACCTTCTCCGCGCCTGTACGAAGTGCAGAGCACGCAGCATCCATGGCCACGCTGCCGCCGCCAATCACGAGCACGTTTTTCCCTACCTTACCTGCCGGCGCGTGCAGGAAATCCAAAGCGCTCATGGCCAATTCCTGACCGGTGACGCCCAGCTCCATATTCTTCTGTCTTCCAAGCGCAAGATACACTGCATCATACTCAGCCTTAAGTCCGTCAACCGCGATATCCCGACCGAGCTTTTTACCGGTCTCTACCTTAACACCCAAATCTACAATACGGGCAATTTCTGCTTCAACGACACCCCTAGGCGCTCTATATTCAGGCACCCCATAGCGAAGCATGCCTCCAAGCTCCTCATACATATCATAGATGGTTACGGCAAAGCCTTTCTTGGCTAGATGATACGCTGCAGAAAGTCCAGCAGGACCACCGCCGATTACAGCTACCCTTTTATCCAGCTTCGCTGCTGGCACTGCAAACTTAAGTCCTTTTTCGATAGCGTAGTCACCGATAAAACGCTCAAACCCATGAAGATTGACAGCTTTATCCAGATGCCCGCGGCTGCAGTCTGTCTCACACGGGTGAGGACAAGTACGTCCGATGCTGGCTGGCAGGGGGTTTATCCTGGTAATATAGTCAAAAGCGGACTCATAGCCCTTGCCATCACGTACGAGCTTCATCGCATAGCGTACGTCGTTTGAAGCAGGACACGCCTCGCGGCAATTTGCAGTCTGACATTCCGTTTCTTTTTTTACCATCTCAATGATACGAGAAGGGCACTCTATCGCACACTGGCCACAACCACTGCATTTGGCCTCATCTACAACCATTCTGAATGTATAAGCAGGACTTCCTACCTTTACAATTTCAGAGAAAGGAATTCTGGTTTTAACTTCTCTCATTACTTGTCTCCCCCTTTCACTTCGTTGTATTCTGTGTCAATGCCACAAGACTTCGCCAAGAGAACCGAGATATCTCCCACTTCGATATCTACATTCGCCTCAGTTGCTGCATAGCGAAGCTGGTTATAACATACAGGACATGCTGTAATCACTTCATCTGCGGCCTCTTTCGCCTCAGTAATACGCTCTGCACCTGTTGCTGCCGCGAAATCCGGGTAGCAGTTCAGGGAAATCTTTCCGCCGCCGCCGCAGCAGTAGCTCCAGCGTCCATGACGGTCCATCTCTTTCAGTTCAAGACCAGGGATCGCCGCAAGAACACTTCTGGCAACTTCATGCTTGTTAGACACTACGTCTTCAGGTCTGGTAACATAGGCATTTATGCCTCTCAGGAAGCAGGGGTCATGATAAGTAACGGTTTTGTTCACTTCAATTTCCGGCGTTAGCTTGCCTTCATCGATCAGCTCTTTCAGCACGTCCATCACATGAACAACCGTAAACGGAAGCTCTTCCTGAAGTACCCACGGATATTCTTTGGCCCATGTTTTATAGCAATGAGCACAGCTGCAGATGACCCGCTCTACACCCATAGACTTAACTTTTTCTACATTTTCTCTAGCAATCTTTCTGAAGAGCTCTGTATTTCCGCCCTGTCTGGCTATTTCGCCGCAGCACATCTCTTCTTCGCCCATATGGCATACGTCCAAGCCGCCCCTTTTGAGAAGCTCTGCATTGACATAGCCGATACGCGGAAGTAGATAAGAGGTATAGCATCCTGTAAAATACAAATTCTTCCCTGCCTTAGGAAGGTCAGGTACGTGTTTTGCACGTGTTTCAAGCCCGAACAGGTTGTGCTTTTCATCAACATTGTTATAAAGCTCCGGCAGCGGCTCCGGCTGAGCCTTACCTTGAGCATTGATTTCTTCTCTTGCTGCAAGAATTACCTGCATAGGCTGATAAAGCGGGCAGGTCTCATTACATACACCGCAGGAGGAGCAAGTGTACATAAGATTCACAAAGTCATCTGTAATCTCTGCACCATCACGCCATATTGCTGCTGCATTGAGAAGGCGGCCCTGTCCACCGAATGCTTTCTGCTTATAATACTCAATCGACGGGCAGCGCCGTTCCGGTCCGCTCCACTCATAAGGTGCTAATTCGATGTTATTATGTGGGTCCATAGGTCCGTGTCCTGTACAGCCACCGCACATAAGGCACATATCCTGCCAGTCACGAAATTCCTCTAAGGTCCAACGTTCTTGGTTAAAGGAGTTTTCATAGTTTCTGTAAGACATACTACTTTACCTCCATTTCAAATGTACACGGGCTCAGGATATCATTCGGATCAAGCGCCTTCTTGATAAGCTGTCCGAGCTGGTAATCGCTCTTCTGATTCTCCCATGCATAAGCCGGAACGTTGGGCGGCTGATGCTCTTCATGAACACCGCCCTGTGCACCGAACCATTCCCGCAGCTCAGTTCTTGCTGCAAAAATACGATCCATCTGATCCTGATCGCGTGTGTTAATATAGGACCAAGTCTGGGTACAGATAGCCTGACCCTTCATCGGGAAACCATCCAGGATAGCAGGCGTCGGGAATCCCCAATAATTATGCTTTACATAAACTTCCTTGATTTTTCTGAACACTTCCCCGAACTTCACCGTCGGGTATATGTAGCTATCGGGAATAATATGATAGTTCGCCTTGTTCATATCAAATAGAGGCTTCATAACCTGATTGGAGATACATACAGGCGCATGCATCGTTGGGAAGTTGCCAATCAGAGTGTCCGCAAGCTCAGGCCCCATAATACCACCCTTGCATTTCACACAGAGCTCATCAAGCTGTTTCTTCTTCTCATCAAGCTCTTCCTGCGAGAATGCACAGAATGTATTCTGCATAAAGAAGTATGCATCACGCGGATATTGATTTAACAGGAAGTTCAGTTCATGATGGGTTACGCCATCAGGTGTTGTGAACAGTGCATCAAACTTCCATCTGTCATTCAGGTGAATGTCAAATACTTCCATACCAGTGGCCTCGAGCATAAACTCTTCCATTTCTGCGGTCTGCTCTTCGGTCCAATAATAGAACGAATTTCCCCAGAAAGGCGGCCTCTTCTGGCATCCAAAAGCTACCCGAGTGATAATGCCATAGGCTCCGTTTGAACCTACAAACATATTCACCAAATCGGGGCCGTTAATATAACGATAGAATGGGCCGAAGTTAGAGTTCTCATAGGCCAGCGAACCCAGCGTAACGATTTTGCCATCAGGGAGAACGACTTCCAGTCCATCTACAGTATCACAGCAGCGGCCATAACGCGTCTTACCGAACGCAACAACAGGCGCTACAATACTTCCTGCTACGGTAGGTCCGCAAGAGTATTCGGTGGTGGGCAGCATCATGCCAGCCTTAAACACTTCCTGAGACAATTTAAAATAGCTGGCGCCTGCCTCGGTGACTGCCTTCATGCTGATGGGGTCTATGTGCGTAATTTTATCCATGTACATCAGATCCAGGCAAACACCACCATGGTGGAATCCGCCCGATCCGGTACCGCCTGCAGGCCCCTTGGGTGTAAGAGGCACCTTATATTCATTACAGGCCTTCACCACTTCTGATACTTGCTGCGTGGTTTGCGGCTGAATGATATACTCAGGCGGAACAGAATACTTATAGGTCATAAAACAGTTGTACGCGTATGCCCTACATACTTCAGGGGAATTTGAAACGTACTCGGGACCAACGATGTTTTGAATTTTTTCATAGAATCCCATACAATATTACCTCCTCTTCCAATTACAGTTCATATTTTATACGCAAATTGTATGTTCAAATCAGACACTCGCTTAGAATAGGGCGGTAATGGTTCAGGCGGCATAGGCTCAGTTTCAGAAATTGTCAAGCTATAATATAATTGGGACAATCCATCGTGATTCTCATACTTGGTTGTATGGCAACCCCATTCTGCCTGATAGGAAAATCACGATGGATCTTTCTGCTTACATGCCCAACTTCAGTTTAGATCGGCCAATAAATTGACTAATTGTATTGGTAGAAACCGGCTCCCGACTCCAAACCAAGCTCATCGGCTGCAATTTTCTCATCAAACGCATCGGCAATGGCCTTGAAGTCATAAGCCGGCACCATTTCAGGATGCTCTGCGAAACCATGGAAGATATTGCTGGGTGTGACCATGCCGATAATATCAAGGAATTCCATAGGTCCATAGGCTGCACCGACGCCGACTTTCCATGCAGTGTCAATGCTCTCGGGATCGGCAACACCGTTAATATAAAGATCCATTGCAGCAGTTACCAGAGGAATTAGAAGGGAGTTTCCGCAATAGCCTGCCTTTTCTTTGTTAATCTTAACTGGAGCCATTCTGATCTCTTTTGCGAATTCGATAATCTGCTGGAAATAGATGTCTTCCGTTTTGCTCTGACGCATAATCTCCGCAAGGTTCAACTTCCAGATCTTATTTGCAAAGTGTAGGGAAAGATACTTTTCCGGTCTTCCGGTCGCGTCTGCAAAAATAGAACCGGGGAAGCTGGAAGAGTTTGTGACAAGAACAGTCTTCTCAGGCAGAAGAGGTGCAAGTTCCTTATAAAAAGCAAGCTTTTCATCAATCACTTCTGCGATGGACTCAATGACAAGGTCAGCATCCTTAACGGATTCAGCCAAATTAACTTCCATCTTAACATTTTTATAAGCGGCTTCAGCCTTTGCAATGCACACACCCTTATCAAACGTATCAGGGTCTCCAATACCGTTCGCCCAGATCATTGGGTTCTTTCCTTCTGGCGTATCCATCAGATTGATCAAATCGATATAGGCTTCATGAATCGTGTCCAGTCTCGCCTGTGCACGTGCGATGCTTCCTTCGCTTCTGCCCCACAAAATTACATTGAACCCACAATACGCAGCCTGAAATGCAATCTGGCTTCCCAGTACGCCGCCGCCTAAAACAGTCACATTCTTAAAACTCATTTTTTGTCCTCCTAAATAAACTTTATTTATTTGTTTCTTTTGTCACAAGATTGTGCATCATGTGGCAATGTGCTATAATTAATATGCTAATAATTATAATAATTAAATTTTTAACAAATGTAAATCAACATTTTTTTGTGATAGTTTATAACCATCCCCCCAAAACAGCTTCGAAAACCATTGATTTTACCTATTAATCGAAACAGCCACAATATTCTGTTGTAACACAATTTTATTAAATACCAAGGAGAGCGGGTATGAATTTAGATAAAATAGAATGTTTTATTAAAGTCTATGAAGAATTGAACATATCCAAAGCGGCTCAGAAGCTGTTTATCACCCAACAAGGGCTGAGCCGAACCATCATATCTATGGAATCTGACCTTGGTGTAGAATTGTTCATTAGAGCCCATAATGGTCTCACCCCCACAAAGTTCGGCGATTCTTTTTATCACTATGCTTGCTCTATACACAACGACTTGCAGCATGCTCAAATGGAACTGACCAAAATGAAAAATAACAACCAGAGCGGTGTCCTCAACATCGGTATATCGGACGGTGTATTTCCTTCCATAGGCTTAACGAAACCACTATTCCAATTTAAAGAAAAATATCCACAAATCCAGATATTTTCTGCACTGGAAGCGGACTTGGTTTGCAAAGAGCTCCTGCTTTCGGGAAAACTTGACTGTTCCTTTCAAGTAGGAATGGTAACTGATTCTAGTCTGAAATCAACAGTGCTCCATCAGGAACCGATTTATGCCTGGGTCAATAAAAAACACCCATTGTCCAAAAAAAGTCACATATCTCTTGATGACTTAATTACACAACCGCTGATTATGGTAGACACTCGGTACACATACCGCAATAGCCTGAATAAATGGTTCAGCGCCAAAGGCCTGACGCCTAACATCAAATATATGATAAACGACATTACTACCATCCACTACCTCGCCGCGCAGAATGAGGGGATTGCGTTGCATCCCCAGTATTGGCAGCGGTCGCTCGCGAAAGATGACGCTCTGGAGGATTTACCTGTAACGGATATTGATTATGCTACTTGGCAGGTCAGTCTTTGCCGTTTAAAACAACCTTCCACAAGCGCTTGTGAAAAATTTATCGAATTTATGATTAACTATTATTTGATGCAATCGTAATATTATTGTATCAATGCGTGGAAGTGAAAAATAAGCGATGCCCGGTTTTGTTAGTAACCCCAAAAAGTTAGACAAATAATTCAGCTTAAATTGTTCAAGCGACTTGTTGTCTGTGCATAACAGGCGGCAAGCCGATCGAAGAAATCGAGATCAACGGCTTTAAGGCCGTCGTTCCCACGATTATTGGCGAATTGGAGTTGTCAAGAAAAGTGCAGTCTGAAAACACCCTAAGATAGCAGTTTGGAAAGATAAGGCCAGAGCCTCCACGGTTTACATTGTGGAGGCTCTTTTTATTAATTATTTGTACCGCTGGACCAGCTGATCAAAGTCCTGTTTGGAAAGCAGGCCGGAGTTCTGATAGGCCCGCAGCTTCACATCGGCGAGCAGAGCGGTTTTTTCTTCCTTGGTCAGCTTGAGGTTTTCCCGATCCAGCCAATCATCCAGAGAGGGAATCCCGCTATGCTTGCCCAAAACGATATTGCTCTTTTTATGGCCTACCAGCTCGGGCAGGTAGGGGGCAACCAACAGCAGGTCGTTTTCCTTGACGTTGTTGTACCATCCCGCCACAATCCCCGATTCAATGTCGAAGATTCGGTCTCCCACAATCCCCCGATTAGTCCGCACCGGGAAATCCAGCATCTCCCGGAACAGCTGGGACAGAGGATAAATCTTGGAATAATCCAATCCTATGTCCTTGCCGTACATGGTCAGCAGAGCCAGCGCAATATCCTCGTAGGCGGCGTTTCCGGCCCGCTCTCCACAGGCGGAGATGGTGGTATGTACCACATCGGCCCCTGCGGCAAGACCCATGATGGAGTTGGCACTTCCAAGGCCAAAGTCGTCGTGGAAGTGCAGCTCCAAAGGCTTGTTGATCCGGGACTTCACTGTGTCCACCAGCAGGGGCACCGTGTGGGGAGCAAGTCCACCCATGGTGTCCACCAGAGCCAGCGCATCCATATGCCCCTGATTGGCAACGCTTTCGATCAGTTCCAGCACCCAATCCATCGATGCCCTTGTCATGTCAATGGGGAAGAATACGGTGTAGAGCCCTGCCTTCTTGGCTGCCAGAGTCGCCTGAATGGAAAGGTCAATGGCCTTTTGCAAATCCCAACGGTAGGCCTTTTCGATCATCTGCTCGTTGGAGGGAATCTCGATGACAATGCCATCGACACCACAGTCGGCAGATCGCTTGACATCCTCTACCATACACCGGGCAAAGCCAAAAATCTCTGCCGAAAGCTTCTTCTTCACAATGGTCTTGATGGCATCGGAATCTTCTTTGGAGACGGCAGGCATTCCCGCTTCGATGCGGTGGATACCCACCTCGTCCATCTTTTCGGCAAGGGTCACCTTTTGCTCTGACGTGAGCACCAATCCGGCCTGCTGCTCACCGTCCCGGAGGGTGACATCATGAATTTTAATTTGATCCTTAAAGTGATACTGCTTTGCCACCTGATCCAAGTGGTTCCAGCTGCTGGTATACCACAAATCCGACTTCCACTTTTGTGTCATTACTATCCCCTTTTCTACTAGATATAGCGGCAAATCCGGTCGATACAGATGTCGGAAAACCCAAAGGACTCTGCCTTGGTAGTCTTGCCGCTGCACACTTCCATCAGTTCTTCGAAGAGCATATCTCCTACCTCAGGAATGGATTTTTTTCCGCTGATGATTTCGCTTACATCAATGTCCATATTGTCTATCATATGTTTGTAGGTTGTGTGATTGCCGGTAATCTTCAGCACAGGGGCAAGGGCGTGCCCGGTGGGAGTGCCCCGTCCGGTTGTAAAGACTACGGCCTGACAGCCTCCGGCCACCATAGCCGTCACCGAGGCGATGTCGTATCCCGGTGTGTCCATGATGATAGCGCCTTTTTGGGTGGGAATCTCGGCGTACTTGACTACCTCTACAACGGGACGGGTCCCGCCCTTGCTGATGCAGCCCAGAGACTTCTCTTCGATGGTGGAAAGGCCTCCCTGTTTATTTCCCGGAGTGGGCTGGCCAGTTCGCAAGTCCTGATTGACTCCGGCCAGATGCTCCTCGTAATCGCTGCAAATTTTGATAATTTGATTTTGAATTTCCAGAGTGGCTCCCCGCTTTGCCAGAATGTGCTCTGCACCGACAAACTCCGGTGTTTCACTCATCATGGCGGATGCGCCCATATCCACCAGCTTGTCGCTGAGGTAGCCAACCACGGGATTGGAGGCAAGACCGGAGGTGGCATCGGAGCCGCCGCACTCGATCCCCATCATAAAGTGGGAGATGTCCGCCTCCTCCCGCCTCGCCTTGGAAGCCTCCGCCACCATCTTTCTGGCCTCAGCTACAGCCTTTGCAATGGTTTTGACCGTACCGCCTTCTTCCTGTATCCCAAAGGAAGCCACCGGTTTGTTGGTGACCTGCTGGATTTTTGCCTTCAGCTCTGCGTGGCCTACGTTTTCGCAGCCGAGTCCGATGATAACGGTGCCAAAAACATTGGGGTTAGCAGCAAAGCCGGACATCACCCGCTGGGTGATATCTTCGTTCCCCTTGACCTCGGCGCAGCCCGCCTGCATGATGATGTTGACCGCTCCTTGCACCTGTGACGCAACCACTCGGCTGGTTTCGCTGGCGCAGGCACAGGTGGGTAGAATCAGCACGTGATTTCGAATACCAAATTTGCCATCCGGTCTTTTATATCCCATAAAAGTCATAACCAGTCTCCTTATTTCAGCTCTGCGGTATAGTTGCGCGGCAAACTTTTGATGTTAAGATGGGATGTGTATTCCCCCGACGGGATGTTCTCGGTAGCCACCCCAATAAATTCTCCGTATTTTATAATCTCATCCCCTTGAGCAAGATCCGCAATGGACATCTTGTTCCACTCCGGAATCTCCCCCACCGAGCAGATGGTGCGCAGCTCGCCACCATAAAAGTAGGTGACTTCTTCGCCCTTTTTGATCCGGCGCACCACGGTGACAACATTGTCTTTGGAATCAATCAAAACTGCATTCGCTTTCATAAGACGCTCCTCGTAATTTGAATATGATGTGCAGCTGTTAGCCTTCCATGCCGGAGGGCTGCTTCTTTTTTAAACCCTGCTCAAACTGTTCCATTCCGGTTTTGGGAGAGCCGAATTTTGCGGCCACATAGCTGGTTAACACAGGAACCAGAATGGTGGTGACAATCACCGCAGCCGCAATTTGCGCTGTTGCAACTGCCACCATGGGTTCAAACTCACTGGCAACCAAAGCCACAGCGGCGGGAGTGGCCACAGCGTTTCCGGCTGCACTGGATGCGGCCGCAGCGGCATAGCCGGGGCGCTTGTTGATATAGCGGTCGGCAAAAAACATGGGGATACCGCTTACAATCATTACCAGCAGGCCCAACAGGATGCCCGGCAGTCCGGCAGAGGCAACACTGGTCAGTTTGATGCCGGCGCCCAGTCCAAATGCAAAGAAGGGAATGAGGACCGACAGGCCCGGAGCTAGGAATTCACGGATTTCGCTATCCAGATTGCCCAGCAGGCAGCCGAACAGAATGGGAGAAATCGCCGCAAGCAGGCTCATCAGAGGGATGTTGGCCATACCGGTAGCTCCCAGAGCAATCATGGTCAGGAAAGGGCCGTCGTTGATGTTCATAATCGCTTGAGATGCAATGTCGGTGGAGTCGCCAAACTCTCCAGCCAAGGCCATAAACAGGCCGCCGTTGGAGTTGGTTACGCTGCTGATGATAGCGAGAGAGGAAATGCCCAAGAATCCAGCAGGGCCACATACTTTGCCGACCACAAAGCCAAAAGCTGCACCGGCAAGGAACTTGGTCAGCAATAGAACTCCTCCGCGCTTGATGGCTTCGGGTGCGTTTTTAAAGTTAATCTGTGCGCCGACGCACACCAGAAAGAAAGCAATGGCCGGTGCAGTGGCCTTGCCCGAAAATACTGCAGAATGCAAACCGCCCCATTCCATAATAGAAGGAAAAAAGGTGTTGATAATCGAACCTAGCAATAGGGGAACTACCATGAGCCCGCCGGGCACTTTTTGAACGGTCTTTAAAATTTTCAATATTTCCCTCTCCTAAAACTCAAACTTGATTTTTAATTCTTATTGACCGGTCAGTTATCATGGTAGGGCAATTTTATTTTGTTTACAAGCAACGGTATTATCTTTATAGATGTAAACAGAAAGCGTCTGCAAAATTTTGTGCTTCTGTAAGTCCTTCGTCGTTAAGAAGCTGAGAAAATAAAAAAACATCACACACTGTTGCAATCCGCAGCAATGTGTGATTCAAAGTAATACAATGGTGCTATTCGTACTTTTTTAGCTTACGCAGCAAGGTGCTGCGGTCGATTCCCAGCAGCTGGGCGGCTCTTGATTTGTTATGAGCGCAAAATTCTAAGGCTTCTGTAATGGCCTGCTGTTCCCTGTCCTTCAAATTGTAGGTGGGGGCAGGCTGGGCCAAAGGGCTCTGGTTCTTAAAGTGGCCGCCAATGATCTCAATAATATCCTCGGACGCTACATTATCACGGTGCATGTTGACCACCAGCTGCACAAACATTCTAAACTCATAGATATTTCCCGGCCAAAGATATCCTTCCGCATGTTCCAGTGCCTGCCGGAAGATTCCCCGGCAAAGGGAAACGTTCTGCTCCTGTTCGGCCACAATAGCTTGAAGCACCTCTGTTTTTTCCTCACACATTTGGTGAAAGGGCGGGATGCTGATATTGATGATTCCGCAGGCGTTGATCAGGGTAGAGAGAATGGGCGAGTTGGTGCGGGCATCCTTTAAGCTGTTCTTTTTGGAGGAAAGGATGATCTTGAGTTCGTTGTGCTGCGCGGAAAAGTGAATCAGCTTGTTGACCAGAATGTTCACCAGCTTTTCTTCTTTTTCCCCCAGCATATCAAAGTTTTTGAGATAGAGGGTTCCGTTTTTGGTGGGCAGAATCAGCGAATCGTTGTTCAGGGTGACGTTCTCGATTCCTCCAAAGAAGTTGGAGAGAATCTGATTGCCAAAGGAGCAGTCGATTTCAATAAAGTTGGACAAATCCTGATTGTGCTGCAAATGAATGGATTGGGCCAGAACTTTTTTGCCGCTTCCATCCTCCCCGGTCACCAGCAGCATAGGGGACTGCCGGGCAATAATCCAAGAGAGCCGCTCGATGTGAGCCGCTTGGGAATTTTGTCCATACAAGCGGCTAAACGACACCACAGGCCGGGTACCCAAGCCGGCGGTATGGGACGCAATCTGTTGATAAGAATCCGGCTTGATAAACACAATGACGCTTTCTACATTACCATCGACAAACACGGGGATTTTATCGATCTCGTACCGCTTCCCTTTCCAGATAATGTGTTGATTGGTTTGGATACACTTTTTATCCAGTGTTTCGGCGGTGGTGAGCATGGGTAAAAAAACCGAGCTCTTTTTGCCCACGGCCTGTTCCGAGGCGATGTTTAAGATAGCCCCTGCCACCGGGTTGATGGTGACAATGTTGTCCCGGCTGTTGACAATCACGATTCCGTTTTGGGCAAAGGTTAAGATGTTGCGCAGGATTTGCTGGTCGGTTTGCTTGCGTCGGTTGGAGTGGATCAGTGCCACCGCATTCTTTATCGATGTTTCGATGGAGGGCTTGGTGGATTTTATCATCTCATATTTTACATTGACACTGCGCAGAAACTCCTGTATCTCGATACCCCAGCTGCCGCCAACAATGATCTTGTTGCCTTCGTTGATGGCTTCAATGGTTTTATCGGTGAATTCCTCCACGTTGTTCACCAGATAATAGTGGATATCCATTTCAAAAAACTGGTTCAGCCGCCGGATTCCTTCAATAATCCCGCTATTTTCAATCACCGCAATTTTGTAGTTGGTATCCCGGTATTTGTTGATGGCCTGCAGATACTCAAACTCGCTGAACATCACGCTGACCACGTCAACATTGACGTTCTTGCGAATTTTTTTGGCAAGGTTACCTCGGGAGATTATTACCGACGCCCCGTTTTGGCAAGCCCTTTGTGCCACCTGAATGGCGTTGGTACTGTCGATCTTCTCTGCGTGTATTTGAATCCCCATGTGGTCGGCAAGTTGTTGCGCAAATCCCAACAGCTCATCATACGGAAGCAACACTGCAATTTTATGATCATACATAGTCTTCACTTTCCTTCCCGGCAAC